>Ga0206996_1021_pt1 | contig 40343 bp, 36 predicted proteins | sample Alteio_BWMinCont_2_FD_153467 | JGI IMG/M metagenome (GOLD analysis project Ga0206996, IMG submission 153467) | Enriched cells from forest soil in Barre Woods Harvard Forest LTER site, Petersham, Massachusetts, United States -... | ecosystem: Environmental > Terrestrial > Soil > Temperate forest >...
GGTAAATCATTTAGACTCTGCGCCTTGAAAACACAAAACATAACTTACAAAGTGATTCTCGCGGAGGAATTGGCGAAGCGGACAGAAAAGAATCCTAGGTACTCCCTCCGTGCCATGGCGAAAGCTTTAGATATTGAAGCTAGTGCCCTCTCAGAGATTTTATCTGTGAAACGGGTACCTTCTTTGAAAATGGCCGAAAGAATGTTGAAAAATCTCGATTTGCCGCCAGACCAAAAAGAGAAGTTCTTGATATCAATAATTAGACACAGACAAGATGCAGGACTAAAAGTGCCACGCGAAATGCGAACCCCACCCCTTTATTCTCGCCAGGGTACTGAAACAGATTCGCCCCACCAAACCAAGGACTTGAGTATTGATCTCTTCAGGATCATCGGCGATTGGCACCACTACGCCATACTGATGCTCACTTACGTGAAGGATTTTCAATCCAGGCCCAAATGGATTGCCACTCAGCTTTCGATTTCTGAAATTGAAGCTAAACTTGCCATCGAGCGGCTACTAGAGCTCGAACTTCTCAAGTGGCAAGGGGAACGTCTCGTCTCATGGAATAGCCATTTCACCACCTCAGATAAAACGGTAACGACCGCTGCACTGAAACGTCGTCAAAAACAGATATTGGAGAAGTCAGTTTATTCCCTTGAAAATGACCCCATTGAAGAGAGAAGTCACACGGCCATGACAATGGCCATTGATACGAAGAAAATTCCCGAGGCCAAGAAATTCATTGAAGAATTTACCAGCAAGATGAGCACCCTTCTGGAAACGGGCCACCAGGACCGGGTTTATGAATTTCATGTTGGGCTTTTTCCATTGCAAAAAAAGAACAGTTAGGAGTGACCATGAGGAAGAAATTTTTTGTTTTCATTGTCTTCGGGATTGTCAACTTGAAGATGACCGTTTCTTGGGCGGGGGCAGGTTCTCACGGGGCTGATGATGTCTCCCGATACCTCAATTTGGTAAAATTCTATATCGTCCCGGATATCATTCACACCGTTACTATTGACCAAATGAAACGCGAAAAACATAACGAAAAGATTTTGGAAGCTTATAGAAGATTCTCAGAAAGCCTCCTTCAAGACGGGCTCACCATCGATTTTCAAAAGGGTTCCGATGCAGAAGATGGACCATGGATTTCTACCGACGATGAAGTGGGAAGCTCCATTTTTTATAGCGTCGCAGGTTATCATTCCCGATTCGGGAAGAATTATGACCCCCTCGTCATCACGCAACACGTGTTTCACGAAATCGGTCATTGGTATAAGCTCAAAATGCGGCCAAACATTTCCGAGGATGAGGCATGGGGGTTTGCCTATGCGGTGACAAAGGCTTACCAAGAAGTTTGTGAGAAAATGGGCGACGCCCCCATTTTTTCAACTTCATCCTGTCTCTCCTATAAACTCTTGCGCCGAACAGAGATCGTCGAGGGCCGACTTCTTCATCCTTATCGGCGCCACCTCGAATCTTCGGTGTCAGATGCCAGTTGCCTTGAAAGCTACAATCAATCGGTTGCTCAACTGCGCGAGAGAATCTCTGGCCAAGAGGAGAGTATTGAATTAGCTAGTCATATCCTAAATTTTGAAAGGAAAGACCACATTTCTGACCCGAGTTGGTTCATCGAGGGGGTTATCGATATGATTGGCATGGTCTCGATGGTATTGCCAGCCGGCCTCTTTCCCGAATTTGTGGGTCCGGAAATATTTGTGTTGGCAGCTACCGGGGCGGGAGGAATAGTAGCGTCTCCTTTTATCGGGCAAGCGATTCATAATGAGATTACGAGAGCAAACGCTGAGATTGACGCCTATAACGGGGCCATCGATCAAGCCGTATGGGCCCTCAAGAAGGGGAGCCAGTCTCCCTTTACTCGAGTCCTCTATATGGATCGGCAATTTGTGCAAGCTCTGCTCTACGATGCTGAAACTAACTCTTTGACCACCCTCAACTTGGGGGTCAATAGCGACAATCCGATGTTCAAGCATCTCAAAATCTCAGGCCAACTAAACTTAAGTGAAATCAACCATCGCCTAAGGACGGTTGCTAAGTCAAAACAGCTCTGTGCCCCGGGACTATTTTCTTCGGCTGATTTAGGCATGGTTATCGTTGATGTGAAAAACTGATTTTAAATTATTTTTATTTATATGAGGTTGTTATGAAAATTTTTGCACTGGAACTATTAATATTGGGCCTTTCCATGGCTTGGAATCCAAATGTTTTGGCTGAAAACCCCAAGGCCGAAGAAAATCGGATTCATGATGTTATTAACGATATGGAGTCAGCCTGCGTTCAGGACCCAGTATGTTACTCTACAAGATCTTATAACTTGCCCGACGATATCGGACGGATTTTGAGGACTGCGTGTCTGGTGGTGGAACCGAATCACCGTGACCGAGTCATGAACGTCATAGGTTGCTGGCATAACGCGATAAAATACTTAAGAACGTGGTCCTTTCCCTCAAGCGCCTACGAATTGGCTCGGTACAAGATTGGTCTGGGGATCGACGCTTGCGATGGGATCCCAGGTAAGCTCAATTGGGACGGTAATGAACTTGACGCTAAGAAAGGCGTCTTCGGCAATAATTTGGACAAGGTCTCGGTCAATAAAGGTTCGATCCGTGTCGTATCCTCATGCTTTTACAATGCGACCAGTGTTCTGACAGAAGTCGAAAACTCTTGGATTCTCAAACCCCAGGTGGATATCATTTTTGACTCATGCCGTCTGCCCGGGGTCAACCTAGCGGATCGTTTATATGGATCATGTTTTCAAGTGGGCCTAGCGAATATCCATGATAGCCCCTTAGCAAAGAATCACGATGAGGAACAAAGAATTATTCTGAAGGGTCTTGGTAGGGCCTGTGACGAATACAGAACCGGTAGGGATCTCCCGGGGGACAAAAGTGGGGACATGGAGACTAACGAATATGCTGAATATAATGGGGATCAAGTCTACTCTAGACCGAACATATGTTATGACACAGGTTTTCAAGAGTTGAATTTACCCGACATGACAAGCGTCATTGTCCACAGTGCATGCCACGCCCATTCCGATGTCAACGGTTGTTTTGGCCGGGCGACTCAGTATTTGGCGACTTATCCTCGGCCATTAACAGATCACGATAAATTGAGCTACACTGCCGGACTTATCTTATCTATGTGTAGTTCTTATAATGATGCCTGCGCGATAGCGGCACTCACCAGTGTCGTCGTAGATCACGATAAAGATGGAAATGTGATCGCGCGGCAACAAAACGTACAGGCTTCAATGAACCCCCTACTTCAAGTTGGAGTCGACTGTAAGAGCGGGTCTTGTTACAATAAAGTTAAGGTTTTCTTTGAAAAATTTTAGTGTAAGAAAATTACACTTTTACTCCTATTTTGTGGAGATTTTGCAAAAAAAGGAACAAACTTCTCCAAGGCCGACAACCTATTTTAGATCGAAAGAATTTGGTCTTTGGCGGAATGCTAAACCTCTATAGAAGGTCCTAGGGGGCCCGCGCTAAGTATTTAATTTGCTGAACTATTCCTAGGCTCGCCCCATGAGCCCTCAGGTTTAGTTTTGATTTCAAATACCGATAAGCCCTTGAAGTGGGTTGGAAATCTTTTTCTCGAATATTTAGCTCTGTAGTTTTAGCAATTGCTTTGTGCTCCTGCTCACAATCCAATGTTTCTGTCCCCGGCTCTTTAAGTGGCACCTCGGGATCTTCCTCTACCGGAACTCCTCTTCCCATTGTCAGCCCCAACCCGTCGCCAACACCGTTGAACACTCCTGCGCCTCAAGCAACGCCAAGTCCAATTCCAAAGGCTACTCCAACTCCGGTCGTCGGTCCGAGTCCAACTCCAAGTCCCGTTGCGAGTCCCAGTCCAACACCAAGCCCAAATCCAACTCCCAGTCCCAGCCCGTCTCCAACTCCCACCCCAACACCCACTCCGCAACCAACTGCAGTGGCGTGCCCGACAAATAAAGGTGTTTTTGGGGTAAACCTATCGGGAAATGAGTATTCATGGGAGAGCCTAGGGACTTCAAAAGAGTTATCTTACCTCAAGAGTAAGGGTGTTACACTCCTTCGTGTTCCTACGGCGTGGGAAAAACTTCAAGGGACATTGAATGGACCGCTAAACGCCCCACAAGTAACCGATCTCAAAAATTTTCTTACGCTGGCCTCAACTTATGGAATTGGTGTCGTCGTCGATATTCACAACTACGCTATGTATAACACTTTGTGGGCGGCCCAAGTGACAGCGGGACAGCTTGTCACTCAACCCTGCGTGGGTTCGGGCTGTGTCACGCTGGGGTCAGGATTTCAAGCCTCCGCTCTAGTTCAGTTTTGGACCCTCCTCGCTCAAACTCTTAAAGGTCAGTCCGGTCTAATCGGTTACGATCTCATGAACGAACCAAATTCTCTCTCAAGTAATACGGTTTGGTCTCAAGCCGCCCAAGCTATAGTGAATGGAATTAGAACCGTCGACACCACCACGACAATTGTCGTTGAGGGTTATCAGTGGGCCGGTTCTCAAAATTGGGTGACCAATAATCCTGGGTTTCCGCTAAGAGATCCATCAAATAAGATTGTATACGAGGCCCACTCTTACTGGGATGATACCAGCAGTACTTATCCGCAGCCCTATAGTTACTACTGTCCGACAGCTTGCCCCCAACGGGGAGTGCAAATGCTCCAACACTTCGTACAATGGATTCAATCAAACCATCTTAAAGGTTTCGTCGGCGAGTTTGGTGTTCCGGCAAATGATTCTAATTGGATTACGGTTTTATCAAATGCTCTAGGCTATCTGTCGCAAAATGGAATCGCGGGAACCTACTGGAGCTACGGTTACGATGAACCTGGGGGAACAAATCCTTGGTGGGTCACAACTATGCAAGGTGGAGGAAATAAAATCTTTCTTGATTTAGAACCCGACGGATCAACTCCTCCTCAGTGGGCGACGCTAAATCCTTATCTTGCCTCTGGGGTCCCCAACACCTGCTTCAACAAATAAGACTAATCTCAGAGCACCCTTAAACTCAGCTCCCCTGTTTCTGAACTCAATCGAAGGTGCCCCGGTTGATTTCCGCGCAACTGACCAGAAATCACTTTTGAATCGGGACCGCTCTTTTTTTCAAGTTCCTTTGGAGCATTGAGTTGTCCCTTGGTCGAAAGGCTAACGTTGGCGGCACTTTCCCTCCCCACGGTTAGGGCCAGAGGGCCTGAAACACTGACTAGGCGTACATCAACCGGGCCTTTGACGTTAGCATGAATGGAACCTCCGTCAGAGTGGCCAACCAGTGACCCTTTATGATCCGCAATGTGAATTGTCGCCACACCGGTTTGAATGTCCATCCCTCCTAGGGTATCTACTGTAGTCACGCCGCCTTTTTGGGACGAGATAACCGTTGGTCCTACTATTTTCTTAAGATGAGTTTCACCAGAAAACGTCCGCACACGTGCATGCCCGGTAACGTCACTTATCGCAAGCGTGCTTGCGAAATTTTCAATACTTAAATTACCCTTGATCCCGTCTACCTTCAGACTCCCAAGAAGTGTTCTTAAAGTAAGATCGCCAATCATATTTTCGATGGCAATATGACCATCCTCGCTGGAAATAAAAACGGGAGCCCTCCATTGGGTCACCTTAGCGTCTCCTCTTTGCCAATATATTTCTAAACTCATTCCCGCCGGCGCGCTGACTTCAAGCTTGACCTCAGGGGCATGACGTCCTTGGACCCATCTCGACCACTCCGTGACTGTGCCAGGAGGGAACGCTCGAATTTCAACGGAGTCGCCACTATTAATGGCTCGGACTGAATATTGAGTTAAATAACCAGAGGTCACGGTGGGGTCTTCACCATCACCGTACTTTAGCGCTTTTATCGTCACCAAATCTTTAACGTTTGACTCAGTCACCGAAACTGATCCCTCATACCCTGCGATAAAAAGCCTTTTGGCCTGGCCGCGCACTAACTGCTGTGGAGTCTCAACGATAACGGGTCCCTTAGCACTCGCATTAAAGGCAATAAGAAGGCAACCGAGGACAAAATAGCTTTTCATAGAACCAGTATAGGGAAAATTTGACAAATTTATCAAGGTGATAAAGGCTAAGATTTATTGAAAAACCTTGCTCCCCCAGCCTGTTCAAAAAGGAGGCTTTGTAATGTCTGTAGTCATCACCAGTCATGCCCGCACCCCCATCGGAACTTTTATGGGAAGTCTCTCCCAAATCAGCGCTCCTAAGCTAGGCAGTTTTGTAATCGCCGAAGCCGTGAAAAGATCGGGAATCCAACCTAACCAAGTTTCCGAAGTGATTATGGGAAATGTCTTAACCGCTGGGATAGGGCAAGCTCCGGCACGACAAGCGTCTATTTTTGCGCAAATCCCCAATTCTGTCCCGTGCATGACTATAAACAAAGTGTGTGGAAGTGGACTTAAAGCCGTAATGCTTGCCACTCAGGCCATTCTTTCCGGAGATGCTGATGTTATCGTGGCTGGTGGCCAGGAGAATATGTCCCTTTGCCCACACCTTCTTGAGAAATCCCGAACGGGTTACAAAATGGGACATTTTCAAGCTACGGACAGCATGATCAAAGACGGTCTTTGGGACGTCTACAATAACTATCATATGGGAAGTGCTGCTGAGCTCTGTGCTCGTGAGGGGAGTTATTCTAGGGAAGCTCAAGATGAGTACGCCACTGAAAGCTATAAGAGAGCTCTGATGGCGACAAAAGAAGGTTATTTCAAAAGCGAAATTGTTCCCGTTGACATTCAACTTGCTGGGAGCAAAGAAACGACTCGCTTTCAAGAAGACGAGCAACCCCAAAAAGTTAAATTTGATAAAATCCCCACCCTCAAACCGGCCTTTGAAAAAACTGGAACCATAACGGCCGCTAATGCAAGCGCCATCAACGACGGAGCTGCGGCCCTTGTAGTCATGTCCGAAGAAAGGGCAAAATCTTTAGGGGTAAAACCCTTGGTGAAAATCCTAGGGCAAGCTTCTGCCGCTCAAGCGCCTGAGTGGTTTACGACAGCTCCAGCAAAGGCTATGAATTCTGTTCTTAAGAAAACGGGATTAAGCTTTAAGGATATTGACCTCTTTGAAATCAACGAAGCCTTTGCCGTGGTTGCTATGGCCACAATCAAAGAATTAAATTTGGATCCGAAGAGAGTTAACCCTTCCGGCGGCGCCATTGCTTTAGGGCACCCCATTGGAGCTAGCGGGGCTAGAATCCTAACGACACTCATAAGTAATATGATAAGGCAAGGGGCCAAGCGGGGAATGGCCAGCATCTGTATTGGAGGGGGAGAAGCTTCGGCTCTTATCGTGGAACTTATATGAAAACCAACAAAGTTTTAAATAATGCCGACGACGCTATAAGGGATATTTTTGAAGGGGCCACTTTGATGGTGGGCGGGTTTGGACTTTGTGGTATCCCAGAAAACCTTATAGCGGCCTTAAAATCTAAGGGAACAAAGAAGCTAATCTGCATTTCTAATAACGCCGGCGTCAGGGATTTTGGTCTTGGCCTTTGCATGGCCAATAAACAAATAAAAAAAATGATTGCCAGTTACGTTGGAGAAAACGACATCTTTGAAAAGCAATTTCTCTCGGGCGAACTAGAAGTTGAGCTTGTGCCTCAAGGAACCTTTTCAGAGCGGATCAGAGCCGGAGGGGCAGGCATCCCGGGCTTTTACACCCCCACTGGCGTCGGAACACTTGTCGCTGAAGGAAAAGAAGTTAAAGAATTTGAAGGACGAAAATATATTTTAGAGCGAGCGCTCAAGGCTGATTTTGCATTGATTAAAGCCTGGAAGGGTGACCCGTCAGGCAACCTTGTTTATAGAAAAACAACGCGAAACTTTAACCCCATGATGGCTACGGCCGCCAAAATAACTATTGCCGAAGTTGAAGAGCTTGTTCCTGTGGGGAGTTTAGATCCCGACCAGATTCATACCCCCGGCATATATGTTAAGAGAATCATCCAAGGGAAGAACTACGAAAAAAGGATTGAAAACAGGACGGTGACCCCATGAGTTTAACGCGAGACCAAATCGTTAAGCGCATCGCTCTTGAGCTCAAAGACGGCTACACCGTAAACCTGGGAATCGGAATGCCAACTCTCGTGGCTAATCACATCCCTCCCGGAATGGATATCGTTCTTCAATCTGAAAATGGAATATTGGGCCTGGGCCCCTTCCCCAAAGAAGATGAAGTTGATCCTGACCTGATCAATGCTGGAAAGCAAACGGTTACCGTTTTGCCAGGAGCGAGTTTTTTTTCGTCAGCTGATTCTTTTGCTATGATCCGCGGCGGCCATATTGATCTCACTGTTCTTGGAGCCATGCAGGTCGATGAAAAAGGAAGTATTGCTAACTGGATGATCCCCGGGAAAATGGTTAAAGGCATGGGGGGCGCCATGGACCTTGTTGCAGGAGCCAAACGAGTTATCGTAGCTATGCAACACTGTGATAAAAAAAATAATGAAAAAAAAGTACTTAAGAAATGTACTCTCCCATTGACTGGAATTGGAGTCGTCGACCTTATCGTGACCGATATGGGGGTAATGGAAGTAACCAAAGACGGCTTAATATTAATTGAGCATGCTCCCACTTTGACTTTTGAACAAATTCAAAGCGAGACGGAGGCCAAACTTATAAAGGGTCCCCAACTTAAACCGGTGAAGATCTAAAACATGGCCGAGCTAAAAAAACTTGCCCAAAACGAAATCCTTTTTAAAGAAGGGGACGAATCTAAGAGCATGTTCATCGTAAAAGGGGGAAGGCTCATCGTTTTTCAAAGCACGGGGGGAGCCGAAGTGGTCTTGGCGGAGATGGGTCCCGGTCAAGTTGTAGGAGAAATGGCCTACTTTGATCGCAGGCCCAGATCTGCATCAGTCAGGGCCAAGGTGACCTCAGAAGTCTTGGAACTACCCTACAAGGCCCTAGAAGCACAGTTTGAAGCCTTACCCAATTGGCTTCAGGCTCTGGTGAAATCCATAAACGAACATTTGCGCCAAGCCAACGCCCGAATTCAGGAATTAGAAAAAAATCGTTAAAGTTGAAGCATCAATATATGTACCAATAAATTGATGCACATCTCGACCAAAAGTAAGCTGGTACCTCTTTAAGGTCTTGGGGGGTATTTTGTTTCAGAGATCTTGTCGCAATTAGCTTTGTATATTCCTTGACAGGTCAGGCTATCGAGCTGCTTCCTCCACCAACCATCCCGCCCGTAGATCCCTTGGGTCAATTCTCTATCTCTAATCACTTTTTCAATAATTTTATCCAGGGAATTATCGCGAGAGAATTCTTTTGAAGAGAAGACAGCCCCAGAATCGAGAAGGGGCGCGCCATTCATAAGAGTTATAGGTCTATTACCTCGGTTGGCGGTATAACTGACTAAATAAGAAGTTACAAGATTCGTCTTGTTGTTCATCAGCCAGCTGGCCGCCATAGTCGCCTCGTTTGGGCTAGAAAATTTTATAAAAACACTTGAAATTACCGCTTTGGGTAACTTTACCGGACTGATATCAAGCTTCAATAAAGTGCGGTCTGACTTTAATAGTGAAACATCAACATCGGTTGCGGTCACTTCTTTAAAGGTTGCATTTATGTCATCAGAAGGTCCAACGTTGATAAATGTGAAGGTGCTCGCACCACCTGTCTGCGCATGACCCAAAACAGAAAAGAGAGTGAGAGCCGATACGGCCATACAAATAATGCCTAAAATTAAGGCCAACTTGGTCTTCATTAAAAAAAGTCCTCCTATTTGTTCACGGGATTTGTTGCAAACCCTAAGCCGATTAGACCTACGTTCATCCCCCGTGCCGGCGAAGGGAAAGACCCGTCAGCAGTAAAATTCTTACATACGGGGTATAAAGTTTTAGACGTTTTTGGGCCTACATCTCAGGGGAAAATCCTTCGGATTTATATTCGAGGGGATCATGTCTTTAATCGTGTAAACGCGGATACTATTGGTGGTCCCCCGTTCTAGAACGGGCACACCCATTGTGAGTAAAACCTTGTCTCCCACTTTGCAAATGCCGTAATCAATAAGATACTTTTCAATGGCCAGCATTACAGCATCTGTATCAGTATAAGGTTCGATGGGAATCCCTTGAATTCCCCAGACCAATTCGAGACGATTGAGTGTAGAAATAATATGAGTCACGGCCACAATTTTCGCCTTCGGCCTAAACCTTGATATTAAAGTCGCCGTTTTACCTGATGTCGTTAGACAAACAATGGCGCTCGCTTTAAGCTTCATGGCCGAAAGACAGGCACTCTCAGCTATAGCCTCGGCCACCGTAAGAAAGCCATCAGATAAGTTCATATTATAATAGTGGACGTCAGAGCGCTCCACTTCGCGAATAATTTCATCCATGGTCTCAATACAGCGAACCGGATATTTTCCACTGGCTGTTTCTGCAGATAACATAACTGCATCAGTTCCGTCTAAGACGGCATTCGCAATATCGGTGACCTCGGCTCGGGTGGGCCTGGGATGGGTGATCATAGAATCTAACATTTGAGTCGCCGTGATCACGGGTTTTCCCAATAAATTACAAAGTCTGATTATGTTCTTTTGCTTACCCGGCAACAGGCTTTGCCCAACTTCCACGGCCAAGTCCCCTCTTGCCACCATGACTCCGTCAGAAAGGGCGATAATCTCTTCTAGGTTATCAAGGGCTTCCATTTTTTCGATTTTTGCAATGATCTTTGTACCCTTGGCTTTTGACTCAATAATTTCACGAAGCTGCCTGATATCCTGAGGGTTTCGCACGAAGCTTAAAGCTACGTAATCCACACCTCGTGAAAGACCAAAATCCAGATCCTGGCGATCTTTTTCCGTTAACGCTTCAACCGAAAGCCTCGCCCCGGGGAGATTCATACCCTTATTGTCTTTAAGTTCGCCACCTGTGATGACCTCGCAAAAGACCTCCTCTCCCTCAACTCTTTCGACCACAAATTCTAGATTGCCATCATCAAGAAGAATGTGGGTTCCAGCCTTAACGTCTTGGGGAAGAGATATAAAATCTGTGGAGAGAATCTTCTCGTCACCTATCAACTTCTTTGTCGTGATTGTAATTTTTTGACCATCTTTAAGAAAAATGCTGCCATTTTTTACTTTTGATATTCGAATCTTTGGACCCTGAAGATCTTGCAAAAGAGCAATCGGAGCACTTTGCTCCCGAGATAAGCGCCTCAACTCCGTAATCACCTTATCATGGTCTTCATGACTCCCGTGACTGAAGTTCAACCTGGCCACATTGAGGCCTGCTTCAACGATTTGGCGCAACATTTCCGGAGAATTTGTAGCGGGACCGATGGTACCGACTATCTTAGTTCGACGATCTGCTATCATGGGGGTAACTTACGATTTAAAACTTAAGGAGTCACGAATTTTTTTTCATGGCTAGTTCTTGGCGTTCGGTGGCTTGTCTCTTTCTCAGTTGATCCATCTCACGTTCGTAGAACTCTTTGGTCTGGCCGAGGCGTGCTTGAAGCTTTGCCTCACTAGCCTCTCTGTCAGCTTGCATTGCCTGAACCTGCTTATCGGTTTGTTCTCTAAACAGATCAGCCTGATGCCTTAATTTCTTCTCATAGTCGTTTCGTATCTGATTGATGTCGCGCTCGTACGTACTTATTGTATTGACGAGTTTTTCTTGATGGGACACGTTTTCTTTGGCCAGACGATTCTGCAATGTCCCCAGGTCTTCATTCTTCGCTTTTTCAGAGACGGCCCTCTGATCCGAAAGCAGGCGATCGTAATTTCTTTGTTTACCTTCGATAGCGTCGTCATAGAACTCAGCTTGCTCATTGGTTTTGTCAGCGTATATTTCTACAACTCGTTTTTTTTGAAGGTCGGTCTGAATTTTATTGAGATCACGGTCTCTATACGCCTGCCCCACTTTTTGATCGAGATTAGCCTCGCTAGAGATTTTTAAATCATTATATTTGTTTGCAAAATCTTGGGTTCGCTTCTCGGTAAATCGGTCATGCTGCTTTTGTAAATTATAAAGATCTCGAGATTTTTCTTGGTGGGCCGCCTGTGCTGCTTTTTCACGACGGAACTCAAGTTCGTCCTCCCTATTTTGGAATTCTCCAACGAGGTGGTTGTTTTCAATCGAGTTTTGAATCTTGTCTTTTTCTCTTGTCATAACAACCTGGTCTTCAAGGGTCTGGTTTTCACGTCTCAAACTGTCAACCTGTTTATCAACGCGATCATTGGTGTTTTCTTTAAGTTTGTTATAATTTTTGGCATACTCCGCTGAAAGATCTTCTGCGCGATTCCTAAATTTCTCTTTGTTTTGACCGATTTCGTCAGAAAATCCCTCTCTCATATTGGCGAGGTGGTTATCATAACGAGCTTGTTCGCGCTTGATGTCGTCTCGGTACCGTTCACTAAGTGCCGTTCTTTGATCTTCCATTCGATTTTTCAAAGCAGCTATTTTTTCATCCCGATCTTTTCGAGTTTCGCTCAGCTCCCGGTCACTCTTGGCTTTGTCGTGATGTATCTTGTCCCAAAGTTCTTCTTTATCTTTCTCGTCTTTGCGGTTGAGCCGTGCCTCCTGAGCTTCATAGGCTTCGTGTCCTTCTTCGCGGAACCGCTTTTCCATATCACTTTCTTCGTGATCTTTTCTTGCATACTCGGTATCAAAATCTTTTGTGAGGCGCTTTTGATCATATTCATCTTTGGCTTTACCTCGGGAGATCTCTCCTTCGAGATTTTCTCTTGTGCGGTCGTATTTTTCTTCGTCTTCCCCGCGAACTTTCGTAAGCCTTTTTCTGTTTATCTCTTGAATCTCTTGGACATCCTTCATATGTCGACGATCGCGGTCAGACAAAGCCTCAGAGGTACCGTGCCTCAAATCGCTCATGGCATCGCCATATTCTTTTCGAATTTTTTCTATATCACGCTGATGGCGCTTGGAGATATTGGCCAACTCAGCCCTGTGCCGAGCCGCAAGCTCCTTTTCGCTCTCATCGGCCTGCCGACGATAATCTATTTGATTGGAGCGATCTACAGGATCTACGCTCATCTCTCCTCCATGAGAGTTCAAAAGTCCCTCCGGGCCCATGCGCCCTTCGGGTCCATGGCTGTACCGGCCGGAGTACCGGTCGGGTCATCTGCTTTGAGCCTTTTGCACAGACTCAGTATTCCTCATTGTAGCAGAAAATCCATTTTAAAAAAACAAAGAGCCGCCTAGACCATTGTCGGTCCAGACGGCTCTAAAAAGATCTTATACGTCCTAGTTTTTAGAGAGCTCTTCGTCAATAGCCTCAGAGAAAGCTTCAATAGGTTGCGCCCCTCTAATGGCATGCCCATTAACAAAGAAGGTCGGCGTGCTGTTGACTCCGTATTTCTGTGCTTCTTCCATATCGTGACGGATATCAGCTGTATGCTTTCCAGATTTCAGACAGTCAGCAAAGGCTTTGGCATCGAGACTTGCCGCTGTAGCCAATTTTTCAAAATTCTTGTCTACGTTTTTAGCTATGTCCTTATCTCGATACATGTCTTGGTGGTCAAAAAGTTGGTTATGATAATCCCAAAACTTACCCTGCTCTAAAGCACAAGCCGCAGCTTCAGCAGCATGAAAGGCCTGGGGGTGAATTTGCTCCAAGGGAAAGTTTCGAAAATAAATTTTTACCTTGTCGCCATACTTTTGTTTGATCTCTTCTACACGCTGGCGACCGCGAGAACAAAACGGACATTGAAAATCGCTAAACTCAACGATTGTGACTTTTGCCGTAGTAGGGCCTAACGGAGTTCCACTTCCAACAGCGACATCAAATTTAGGTTCTTCAGGTTTTACTAATTTATACTGAACGTTGGCTTTGGAGCGAAGATCAGCAATGTATTTCTGCCGGGCTTCATAAACTCTCTGCATTTTTACGATCTGCGGAACAGAGTCCTTTTCTTGTTTGGTCAGCTTTTTTTCGTCAATGTTTCGAACCTTCAAGAAAGCCTGTATATCGTCCTTAGAAACTTCTTGATCTTTCATATTTTCAAATTGAGCGAATAGTTTGTCGACAGTGCTGCCTTGTTTTTTAGCTTCACTTTCAACTAAAAGTTGTTGGATGGCTTCATCGGTGGCACGTTTTTTTATTTCGTATTCGTTTCGTTTCAGCTCGGTGAGCTCATTCTTAATCTTATCAAGGACGTCTTTACCCTTAATCTCCTGTCCATTGACGACCGCATACACACTGCTGACTTCACCATCAGAACTGGGCAACTGAGGTTTGGTACAACCTGAGAGAGCAAAGGCTCCAATGACGAGAGCCAAAAATAATTTTTTATCACATAAACCGACCACGATGTCCTCCTTCATAAAGGATAATTAAAAAGGGATATTTCAAGTCTATTAAGGATACGCGAGGGGCGAGTTAAGTCAAAGAGAAAACTCTGAAACTTGGAAAATTGGAGGCAGACTCTGAATTTCCCGACTGAAAAACCTTGATAGCCATAAAGCTTTTAATCGCTGCATTTGAGTTATGGATCCAGATTTGGGGCCCTGAGTCAGGTCATTTGGCTGCTGCATTAAATTTACATTATCAACGGCACGAGCAACATTAAGCAAAGAGACTTTGCCTCCTAAATCATTTTCACTGGATCGGTAAAATCCTAGTTCCCCGCTCCAAAAATGAGAATTTAGAAAAAACAGGTTATCTGAGGCTCTGGAAAGCATAAATCCAGATTGGAGAGCCATCCCGGCTTTAAGTAGGGCTTTCTGCAACATCAATTGATCTGACAACACTCTAGGCCCTGGGACTGGGACCATTTCTCCTAGGTCGTAGCTATGAAAAAAACCACCGTCATCAGATCTAAGTTGTCCAGTGGCAAAAAGAACGAGGCCAGAAATAACTCTTTGCAGACTCTCTTGAGCATCATGAAGGCCGTTTCCTTGAGTGTTGGACTGGATCACGGGATCCGTCGAAAGTTGAAGGTCTTTAATCTGTTCATAAAACTCGGACATACCCAATATAGCTTCCGCGATACTAGAGGCACTCACGACGTGCTCCATTCCCCCCAATGTGTAATCTGAAAGGGTGGCCGCAATGGCGGGAACTTGAACGGGATTTTCGACCTTTGTTCCGTCAACAAATTTATGGTTTGGCGATATAAGGCCCAACATTCGGAGAGGAATATTTTTTAAAATATAGGCCCCCAACCCGGTGCTTAATATGAAGTAGTCTTTACGGTGGAAAGGTATAATGTCTGTATCTTCATCAATCTTGATTGATCCTAAACCGGCGTCGTAGAAGCTTGGATTCCACGGTTTAAAAAATTTCATTAACTTTGAATATCCGTAAAGAAGCCTCATTTGCCCCGCGACCGTGACACGGGGATTTACCCTTGAGCTTTCTTGCATCTTAAAGTTTTCTTTGAGCTGCACATTCTCGGGGACAGCAAAAACGGTATAAGTTGGATCGTAACTCGCAACGCTAAACAGCTGGGACAAATGACTTGGAGTCATTGAGGTCATAAAACTTTCGATAAGATCATTATGAGCATTATGGTAACCGGCTATGCTGAGGAGCTTACAGATAGCCTGATATTCGATGGCTACAGCATTTTGTGGGGCCTCGCTCACTCGATCTTCGAGAACTCCAAGACTTAATCCAAGAACCGAAGGGTCAGTCTGCGCAGGGCTTTCAATTGATCGCCACTGATTTTGCTGAAAACTAAAATTAACGAGAGATTTTTCAACCAAGGGCAACTTGTTTTTTTCTATGTGTCCATTATCTATGCTTTCGGATTTTTGATCTCCCTTGACGAGGTCCTTGACCTGAAAAACCAGCTTTCCAAGGTAATAGCGCCCCAAGTTATTGTAAGCGTCTACCGAAATTTTTTCCGAATCATTTCGCTTTTTATCCAGAGCTTGTTTTATGGCATTAGAAATTTGATCCGGGTAATCCCGAGCAATCGGCAGAAGGGCCAAATCTAATCTTTCTCTTACGGAAGATTTTATTGTGTCTGAAAAAAGCTGTTTAACATAATCGATCCCTTTTTTATCCAGGGCGTCCATGAGTCCGTAGCGATATTTTGCCGCCCTGCCCTGAAGTCTGGCGAACAAGACGAGATATCTGTTGTTTCGAACAAGTTCTAACTGCTTTTCACTTAAGTCGCTGAATGCATCCCTGATCTCATCCGGCAACCCCATCCGATTTGCGAGGCCAAGCCAGCTGCTCACAAGAGCATTGCGCTCTTCGGTCAGATCATCAGAGGGGATATTGGCAACGAGTTTGACCTTATATCTTATTTCTGGATTAGCCAAGAGCTTATCAAACTCTTGAACTCGGGGCTGAAGGTCGGTCCAGGTGGCGGGACTAATTACAAAACCATTGTTCTTAAGGTCTACGGCCACTAGTGAGCTGTCCTCGAGAATAATACTGTCTTTTTCTCCCTTAACAGCCTCCCACTTGGTATTAGAAATAATCGGAGCCTTATTTGCCGTCACAAAAGACAAGATCTCTTGCTCACTTAGACCTTCAAAAACTTTCTTCACCGAAGCTGGAAAGTTTTTTCGCATCTCTTTGGCGAGCCAAACATCTATGAGAAAGGAGAGTGCATCGTCAGAATCTTTAATGGCGTCACATTGTTCCGCAAGGGAAATGGCCATTCTGACCTGCAAGAGCAAGTGCTGACGATCAAACTCAGAAAGCTCCGACAGTTTCGTGAGGCTTCTTTCTAGGTTTCTCAAATTTTGAACGAGGGACCCATTTTGATTAAACGTGGCGCTTTTCTTTAAATCTTCTAAATCCGGCGCCAGTTTCGTTTCAATTTCTGAGCTAACCGCATTAATAATAGAGTCCTTGTCGCCGTTTTGCCCATTCAAAGAATCGCGGAATTTAACGAGACCCTCAATCATTCTTTCTAAAACGAGTTCGGGAGGCGGATACTTTTCAGTAAAGTAAACATCAACAATTGCGGATCGCGAGAGTTCTGCCACTCGTGTTTGCGCCTTCGTTAGAGAATCATTGTAAGCTTTTTCCATCATCGGCTTTGCAAACCAAAGAGCAGCCTCAGCAAAGGGACTTCCCGGTGGATTGGTTGTTCCTGACATTGTGGTGTGAGAATCGCTCAAACTATAGAAGTTCTCGATGAGCTTTTGGCCCATTCCACTGGCCTCTGTTTTTCCCTCTAAGAGTTCATTGGCAAGATCAAACCAATCTGCCGATGAAATTGTAACGACTTTGTCTTGGGGCAAGATTGCCGGCCGCAGTGGCTTTGCATTTTCGAGGTCAAGGGGGGTGTCAGCGACGATGGGTCCAAAGTCCTTCTTGACGGGCTCGGCTTGGAACTGCGCCGCTCGACGTGAGCAAGACACCGAAACAAAACTGAGTACAACTAAAATAAATAGCTTAAGTAGGTGGCGAATCATTAGAAAAACATCCGCATATAAAGTTGGTGAGTTGCATCATCGGGAGAGTTAACGGCGTAAAACGTATCAGAAAAGACATATCCAAGTTTGAATGGCATTGAAAAGGATTTTTCAAGGTAATAGTCCACCGTTGAGAATTCCACCTGAGCCCGAAGTTGGTGAATCTGGCTGGCCGTATTGTCTGAAAGCAAACTGTAATTCCAACCAGGATGATCACCCTGATACCAGTCTGAGTCTTTATCAGCAAAGTCATAGACCAGTTTAATTTCTAATGGTCTGACGGGCGCGTAGCTCACCCCTCCTTCTAAAAAAATAGAATCTCCGGTTCTTCGACTTAACGTTTCTTCTCTATCCAGGGCAGGTAAGCTATCATCGCCGTCTAAGGGCACTCTCATTGTAGAACTGTCCTCGATATTGTATTGATACCCTGCGGAGCTCAAAAGCATCCACTGGCGGGAAAGACGATACTCATGAATTGAATAAAGGCCTATAGCAGGCTGATCTCCTGTGGCAATATCAACCAAATCATCAGGATCATCAGCTCGCCCTGTTGGGATCTGGATAAAAGGGCGCAGTGCGAGTCTCCACTGAGGGCTCGTGTAATAACGGTAGACTGCAGAAATCTGCAGATCCCCTGGCGCCACAAAATCAGCATTCTGGATCGGCTTGTAGCCTCGGGTGGCCAAAATGCTATTTACCGACCCTTGAAGATTGCCGGCAGCAGATACAAGTCGAGACATCGCATCATCCATTTCGGGTTTCAAGCCGTGGACAAAGTGACTGACATTTGAAAGGTTCCCTTGAGCGAAAGCTTGTAAGGAGTTTCGGAAGTGCACAATGGGTATCCCCGCCCCAATTGAAAGATTAGGAGTCAACCCATAGCTCAGAGTAGGTACAAAATAGTCGATATTGGGGGATGCCTTAAAAGTGAGGGTTCCTGCCGACATATCATTACCCAGGTTTTTGTTACCTGGAAGTTTATTTAGTCCTTCAACAATATCCTTTAACTCCGGTTTAAGATTGGCCAACATCTTGCCGTTCAAATTGATATGGTATTGATCAGCGGCCCCTTCGACTAAACCGTTTGAATTGAATTTTTGGTCCAGACCCGAATAGGTGCCAAAGATAAACCTCGGACTATAAACACCAGTCGGTAAAGTTTCTGTCGTTTCGAGCTCTGCGCGACCCGAAACGCACAAAAAAAGCAATGAAATAATTAACATTTCTTTAGATCCACCCCATGATGTCCCTCTCAGCACAGCCTGTGCCAGTAATGTTGACGCAACTTCACATCGGGAAATTGGCCCTTGAAACATCTTTGGATAAGTGGTTTTACAATTCTTTAACAAAACCATGAGGGTATAACATGAAATTCTTCCTCTTTATTTTAAGTTTGATTGTCTTTTTTTCAGGGGTTTGCCATCCCGCGCCACCTGCGTTCCGGGTTGCGATGGCGGTGGAAATACAGACCCTTGACCCTTCGGAGGCAGAAGATTTCGTTTCATTACGAATTTTATTAAATCTGGGTTGGGGCCTCGTAAGGTTTGACAAAAATCTTCGTCCAGTTTCTGCTCTCGCAAGTCGCTGGATTATTTCAAAAGATCAGAAAACGTATACATTTAATTTGAAAAAAAGCTTTTGGAGCAATGGAACGCAAATAAAGGCCCAAGATTTTATACGCGGTCTTGACCATACGCTATCGCCGACTACTGCCGCCCGTCTCGCCTCTCCTTTTAAGGACATAGTTTCAAGCTATAGAGCCATCGGTGACCAAAAAATTGAATTCAAGCTTCGGCATCCCGCCCCCTATTTTTTGAGCTTACTCACTTCACCCTTTAGTTTTCCTCAACCAGAAAATACAAATTTTAAAATTCGAGTGGGAACCCCCACTAGCGGCCCCTATACCCTTCAAAATATTTCAGAAGAGAAAATCGTACTTGTGCCAAATCCCAGATCAGAGGAGCCCGGCCAAAATATTCTAGAATTCCGGATTATCAAAGAATTGTCGTCAGCCTTGGCCCTTTATGAAAAGGGAGAAATCGACTTTATTGATAGGGTTCCAAGCTCTGACTTTGATAGGATCTTAGGGACCTCTGGCTTAGCCCGAGATCTCAAGAAAGCACCATGGCTAGCCACATATTATATTGGATTTAATGTATCTCGCCCGCCGTTTTCTGATAAAAATTCAAGATTGGCCATTACAAAATCTATAAATCGGGCCGCTACAATCAAAGTCCTCCGTGACCCCCAAACAGCGGCCAGTAGTTTTGTGCCCCACCCTTTAGTCTCCTCCGGAGAAGAATTTGGCCCCTCTTATGATCCCGCCGCGGCACAGAAAATCTGGCAGTCCTCAAGGCAAAATCTTACCCATCTGTCTTTATTTTTCGATGCGCAAGAAAAGAACAATCTTCTTATGACCAGAGTCCAAAGCGAGCTAGAAGAAAATCTTAAAATCAAATTGGATTTGAAGGGAATGGAGTGGAAGTCCTACCTGGCTTTTCTGAAGGACAAAAAGAACGGCCCAGATTTTTACCGCTTCGCTTGGCTAGCTCCGTTTCCCGATCCTGTGAGTCACCTTGAGGTTTTCAAGTCAGATAACCCAAATAACTATTCCGGATTTAAAAATAAGAAGTACGATGAACTTGTAGACAAAATGGCGCAGATCCCCGACGGTGAACAAAGGCATCGCTTGATCTCTAAAGCTCAAAAAATACTCCTCACCGACGAAGTGGTCATTTTTCCGTTATTTCACTATGTTCAGTATTTACTTATTCAAGGTCGCTGGCAGGGTCTCGATCTGACCCCAATGGGAGTACTTTATTTTCAAAAGGCACACCTATAGTTTTTTCTCTAAACAGCTTACGAAGAAGCGCCTGTTCGTGATTTATCTTTTCTTCTTGTATTTGCTCTCGGACCAGAGCCTGATTTAATAACTGAATATCCTTATCGACAGCGGCCTGTGAGTCGTCGGCCACTTTCACGACGGCATCTTTCCAAGAAGGCTCAGCTCTTTTGTAGAGGTTCTGAAAATCAACTTCGTTTAAACTCATGAGCAGCCGCGCTTTTTCCAGAATTTTCGTCAGTTCGCAAGCCTCGGGCCTTAGGGGACCAGAATGTCGGCCCGTGGCCAGTAACCCACCCAGCCAACTCGCATATCCTTCTTTGATCACCGTTTCTTTTTTCTCGGCTCTGTCGATGAGGGCGGCTCTTCCCGAAAGCACACTCACCTGTGTCCTGACCGGTGTCACTTCTATATAAAAGTGGCCTTGATCAAGTTTTACTTCGGCCTGAGGCGCTTCTATGATGAAGGGCGAACTTTTGGGGGGAATGAAAAGGAAGAGACTGCCTCTCGCAAGCTGCCCCTGCCCCGTTTTGTCAATGGAGAAGATACTCTCTCGATCAACTCCGATTTTCTTGTTTTCGTAGATGAGACGTGCCGAACCAGCATAACTCTGCACATTAATTCCAGGAGCATTCCGTTCCATTTCAACCTTACCCGAAACCGCTTCAATCACTACATCGGCGTGAACCCTGATATCGATAATGAAACTCAAACTCACGATAAACACTCGGATAAGAAAGTTGAAAATTCGTCTCATAATGGCAAATCCTTTAGACTTTTTTGAGCCAAGGCCGCTGCATTTGATTTCGGATATTCGTTCATCACCAGATTAAACATCTCGGCAGCCTCTTCGGGCCTGGACTGTTCATTAAAAATCTTGCCTAAACGAACCATGGCGTAACCGGCGTATTCGGTTTCGGGAAACTGAGAAATAAGAAAGTCAATAGCTTTGAGGGCCGACTCGTCTTGTTTGAGATAAACGTAACTTTCTTCGAGAAGATAAGAGGCCTTCGGGAGGTTTGAATTGTCCGCAGCCTCATTTATAAATTTCTCAAGAGCGTCGGAGGCTTCTTCGTAGCGTCCGGCCAAAAAGTAATTTCGACCCTTTTCAAACTCCCGATTTATCCACACTTGAGATTGCGGCTGAATTTTGTATTTTGAATCTGCAAAGACACTGGCGACTTCCCGGTGAACGTCCGTCCACTTTGTATTCTCGTCAATACGCAAACCAGCTCTAGCGACGCTGTCTTTATATTCCCCAAACTTGATTTCCATTTGGGCCATGAGAAAAGCTTGGTGTTGAACTTGCCGTTGAAGAGCCTCAATTCGGGTCCGGCTTTGATCAGCAGGAGTAAAGAGCTTTGAGGCCCCGTGATAGACCCCTAGCCACAATGCTTGTAAAATGAGAATCCAAATGACAACGATCCGTGGTGCCATAGTGAATTCATCGGCCGACTTCAGCTAGGATTTAACAGGACCAGATCATAACCAGTCGGAAGTCGAGCTACATAGCATCAGGCGGTTGGACGCCGAGGAGCTCTAAGCCCTTACGCAGAACAATCCTCGTTGAATCGACAAGTACTATTCTGGCTTTTTGGAGTTCTAAATCCCCTTCTAAAATTCTGTGCTCGTAGTAAAAAGCGCTGAAAACCTTGGCTAGATCAAGAAGATACTGTGCCACCCAATTGGGTTTGAGCTGTTGGTAGGCCACTAATATAGAGTCGTGAAATCTCCCGAGAACCCGAAGAAGATCCCTTTCTAACTTTTCTTTAAGCAAAGAAAGATCGGCTTTTGGAATAGGTTTGTTCCATTTCGAAAGAACACTACAACATCTCACGTGAATGTATTGAACGTAAGGTCCCGTGTCGCCATTGAAATCAAGGAGTCTCTCCCAATCAAAATCGATATTCTTTTGTCGGTCATTCATCAAATCGTGAAAAATAACAGCGCCCGTTCCAACAGCTCTAGCTACATCTTCGGCATTCTTTAAATCAGGATTCTTTTCCTTAACGATACCTCGAACAAGTTCAATGGCCCTATCAAGAACGTCCTCCAGGAAAATGACGTTGCCCCTTCGGGTTGACATTTTTCCATCTTTAAATCGGTACAATCCAAAGGGGACATGGGTACACTGACTGGCCCAACTGTAGCCCATAAGCTCAAGGACCTTAAAAAGTTGTTTGAAATGTAAACCCTGTTCGGCCCCCACGACGTAAATTAATTTGTCGGCCTTAAGAACGTCATGCCTGTAGCGGGCCGCCGCAATATCCCGGGTTGCATAGAGGGTCGCGCCATCGGATTTTGTTATCAAACAAGGGGGCATATCGAACTGGGTTAAATCGACGATTTGGGCCCCCTCGCTTTCTTTGAGGAGTTTTAGATGATTTAGTTTCTGAATAACTCCCTGCAAGTCAGGCTCATGAAAAGATTCTCCCCTGATAAGGTCATGCTTTGTTCCTAAAAGGGAATAAACCCTGTTATATTCGCGGAGGGACACCTGAACGAATTGCTGCCAAGCCCCTTCGATTTTCTTTGTCAAATCGGAATTGTCCCTTTTCTCAAGCCTCAGGAAGTAGTCCCGCCCAAAGCTTTCGAGGTCCTTATCAACTTCAGAGGTAGCGTGAAAAACCACGTACAAAGCGTAGAGGTAATCAAAGGATGTGTCAGGTTTAAGTCGAATGTCTTCAACGAGCTTAGCCCATCGGACAGGGTCAAATTGAATCTGGCTTTGATGGGCTTTAACCCGACTTAAAAGTTCGTCCTTATTAAGGTGGGCCCAAGCCAATTTTCCAAATTGAACGCCCCAGTCCCCTAGATAATTGATCCCTATGGTTTGAAACCCCAAAGCTTTAAAAATGTTAACCAGGGACTGCCCTATAACGGTGGAACGCAGGTGACCTATACTCATCGGTTTAGCTACGTTGGGCGACGAATAATCAATGGCCACTTTTTGACCATCTCCAAGATTTTGCTCACCCACCTTTGCTTTTTTTTCTTGAATTTCGTCAATAACTACATGGGCCCAGAACAAATCTTCAAAGAAGAAGTTGAGATAACCCCCAACGGAAACAACTTTTTTAAACCCTTGAGGAATCTGAAGGGACTTTGCCAAGTCTTGAGTTATTTGGGCAGGGTTCTTTTTCAAAGATTTTGCTAAGCTGAAGCATGGAAGTGCTAGATCGCCCAAGGATGGGTCCTTAGGGGACTCAAGACTTCGCAGAATATCCCCTTCCTCTATGAAGTCCTTGAGCTGAGGAGCCAACTCACGGGATAAAATGTTTTTCATTCTTGTCAACATCAAGTTGGAGTGTAGCTTAAAAAAAGAAAAAATGTTTTTAAAAAATAAGATCCCTTAAATATTCCTTGACCGAAACTTTATTTATTATTAGCTTCACATTCCACGCATACATTAACATCAACACTTCTTACGGAGGAATTTCCATGAATAAAGCCCAACTCGTCGAGAAAATCGCCACGGAAACCAAACTCACCAAAGCGCAAACAGAACAAGTTTTGGATCAAGCCCTGGAAACAATTAAAAAAACAGTGGCTAAGGGCGACGACGTTAAACTCGTGGGTTTTGGAACTTTCAGCAGAGGGAAAAGAAAAGCAAGGACCGGTCGCAATCCGCAAACCGGAGCTTCAATCAGCATTCCCGCTTGCAAAGTTCCGCGCTTCAAGGCTGGAAAAGAATTTAAAGAGTACGTGAACTAAATTCTTTGGTCGGCTAGCCTTATTTATGAGGGCCGATATTACCGTCGGCCTTTTATTTTCCCCTTCTATTTTATCGCTTTCAAAATTTTCTTAAGCTCACCTAAATTGGATTGGAATGTCTGATCCATGTCTTCAACACTGGCAATGGAGCGACCCGTTTTTAAACTCTTATCGTAAAGTTGAGTGACATCCCAGAGTTGCTGCTCGATCTCTTTTAGCTTTAAGAGAGGATCAGGGTAGACAAAGTAGTTTCGATTTTGACTGGTCACCCGCCGCAGAATGCTGGACTGCCGGTCGAAGTCTTTACGCCAGCTTCGTATCAATATCGTCCACTTTTTCTTTGCCTCACTAGTGGGTCTGGATTGAATCTTTCTATACTGCTTCGCGAAGGTCCCATAGCTTTTTGAAACAAAACTGAACCCATCTGAAAGACCCATTTTCTCCTTTTTTCTTTGGGTTGCGACTTGTTTTTGAAAAAGTTGAAGCCGTTTTTCAAAATCTGGGTTTCTTTCTCCGATGCTGAAAGGAGCTACGACAGCGAGTTCCCCGCTACTGACCTTAAGCGTATAATCTCCCCAGGGGAGAAGGTCCTTACTAAAATCAACTGAAGGGAGTTGACCCTCCACAACGGTAATTTTTTTTGTCAGATCAAAACTTGGATACTTTAAAATTGAACCGGCTCTTGCGGAAACTTGCACATTGATTTCAGCTCCACCCGGCAAATCTGTCTCTAAAACAACCTGTGGGCGCTCTGAATCCGTCTTCAAGGTGACTATCTTAAGAACGCTCGCCTTTTTGGGTAATCGATTTTCAAACTCCGGGTTTACGGCTTGAGCCGTTACTCTGCTGGGGGGCTCAGGGGATGTGGGCACTGCTGGAGGAACATTCCCCTTAACGCTTGCCGTTTTTCGTGGAACCTCTGAGCCCTCCTTGTAAACATTAAGAGCAGCGTAGGTTAGCGCTATACCTAAACTCGCGCCAACACTGGCTATAAGAATTTTCTTATGATTGGCTTTCTTTAAAGGTGGAGCGAGGTATCTATCTAAGTCATTCTGGGCTAAGTCATCTTTGGGTGAATCATTCTGGGCTAAGGCGCTCTTGGCTAAATCGTTCTGGGCCAAGTTATTTTTGGTTAAGTCCTTGCCGAGGTCATTCTTAACAAGGTTACTCTTTGTTAAGTCATTCTCAGCAACTTTGGGGTCCGAGTCAGCGGCAAGTTTTGGCGCCCCTGCAGAAGTAGGTATATGTTCATTTCTTCGGTCAAAGTCGGAGATACTCCCTATAACTTGCCAAGTCTTATATCCTTTAAACCAAATATGATCGGTATACTGAAGCTCGCCTTTTTCTAATTTCTTTCTAACCTGCTCCGTCGCATGGGGGCCGCTTTGAATATAATAATTTTTCCCCTCACTATTTTTTTGCTTAGTGAGAGTGATCCAACCTTTGTCCTCGGACTCAGCGGCTTCAGGAATCACAATCCCCTTTGCGGTGGACTCCGAAAGGCCAGCAGGATCATCGGACCTTCGTTCAAACTCTCCGCACTGGGCCAGAGGCATCCATTTCGAAAGTCCCGGTTTAAATGCAAGATCGCTGTAACCCAGCTTTCCCGACTCGAGGAATCCCTGGATTTCATCTCTCGTATGTGGCCCATCGGCCTTACTATCAATAACGACGTACCAAATTCTCGACTGAGTCATAGCCAATTATAGCCTTTCATCTTTACTCTGTTCTAAGACCTGAACGTTCTTTAATTCACGAAGCACCGAAATATAAAAATGAGAAAATTTGAGATCGTCATTTACCGGGGTCCGTAACCAACGGTGCAATGTTTCAATGCTGAAGTGGTTCTTTTGAAAAGCGGTATAAATTCGATTTCCTAAGATAGCCCCTACAATACGACTCGCTTCAAAATAATCCACTGACTTCCGACTGCGAACAGGCCTAACTCTTTTTAAAGGTTGGTTAGTTTTTATCGCAATTTGTTCGTGTAAACGCTGTTCGAGAGCGACTAGAGTAGCATGATGATGTCTTGGAAGATCTTTTAAGAGTGCGTGTTTACGACGATTATTGATGAGCTTGCTAGCAAAAAAGCCTATAGCTTCGATCCAAATTCGTGCAGTCAAGTCTTGGGGAAAATTCAAATGAATTTCTTTTTCTGACCTCAATTTGGAATGAATGAACTGCCCCGCAAGAGTGACCAGGTGGTTGACATCGGCCGAATGAATGCAAAAAGTGGGGGGTGACGGGATGAAGAATGATTTTTCTTGTCCCACCAAACTCATAATGAGATTTAGACTTTTCTTAGACATTTGTTTAGAGAGATGATGGGCTAATTGTACCTCCCCTTTGGAAAACGCATGAAAATCAGAAAATTGACGATCGATCTTCCAGAGTTTTTGAATCAACTTTATAAAGTGATGGAGGTTCTCGGCATAGTCCCCCGCGTGTTCATCGTCAATACTTTGCTCTAGAAAATCCAAATAGGCCTGCCATTTAATCCAAGGAGGAGAGTTGACAACACAATAAGCGTCTCTGCGCAATTTAAGCACATCCACTCTCTCTTCAAGATTTCGTTTGGCGAGCCTCCAGTACAGTGATTCAGAATCCTGAAATATGGTGAGAAATCGGGTTCGGTCTTGAGGACCCAAATACTTCCTTGTCAATTTGGGGAGGTGAGAACTAGCTAAGTGAAGATCGCCGTATACGATATAAATCAATGAATGGGGGAATTTTCTTCTCAAGCTAACAATTTGAGCTGCACTGTGGGAATCCCGTAAGGTAAGATCGCCTTTCTGCTTATCAAGCCCCGTTCTGTTTATGCCATAAACTGGTAAATCGTGGACCTTGGCAAATTCAAAAAGAATTTTATAATTTTCCCACGGAAAACCCCAAGAACGTGAGTAATTGATTTGCTTTAAAAAATTCTTGTCATCAATTTCTCGATCTAAATAAGCCTCCACCGCTCCTTGGTACCGAGAATCTATGGCTTCAAGGGCTAAAACAACGGGACGCTTACCTTTTACAAGTTCACGGAGAATTCTGAGGTGGGTTCTCTGACTTTGCGCAAAAGGATGAAAGTCGGCTCCAAAAACTATGTCAGCATGGCGAGCGCTTTTAAGAAGTTCTAACTTATTAGATATTTTTTGATAATTTTTAAATTCCTTTTTATACGCTTGGTAATATCGTTCGATTTCCGGAGGCGGTCCTCCTTGCAAGCGATGGACCGACCGCTTCAGCTGCCTTAGAATAATGCGTTGCATTTTAAGAAGCTGTTCTCGCGGCGACATACCTTAATTCTAAGGTGTGTTAAACCAAAAACGCAAACGTCCCTTGATAAGAAGACGACCTCTAGACCAAGGTTTGATTCCTCGCTTTTAGGGATTCTTTAAATTGACTCTGAACTCGACCTAAGATCTGATAGGCTTCATGAAATATTGGATCGCTTTAATTTTCAGTCTTATCGGCATTGTCGTCTCGGCCTACCTCGTTGTACATCACTATAACTTGATATACGGAATGAGTGAGGCCAAAAGTTTTTGTACATTAAGTTCGACTATCGACTGCGACGCCGTTAACACTAGCAGCTACAGTACGATCATGGGGATTCCTGTTGCCCTTCTCGAAGCGGTTGCATTGTTTGTCGGGATGCTTTTGCTTTTAGGGATGCGCGCTTTCGGAGAAGCGGAGAAAGCCCCGATTGGTCGATTTTTTCTGTACCTCAGTTCGGCCAATTTTCTCGCAACGATCTTTATGGGTATTATTTCCACTTTTGTACTACGAACTTTTTGCCTGATGTGCGGCTCCCTTTATGTCGTCAGCATTGTCATTCTTTTATGCGCGCTCAAGATGAATCCAACAAAAACTTTGGCGATGGTAACAACAGACCTAAAGGGACTTTTTAAACCCAGCTCAGCGGGTGGTACTAGGGGTTTTCTAATACTATTTTTAATGATTCCTCTGGGGGCAACTTTAGCCGCAGGAATGTACGAAAAGAGCATAATCACCTCGACCGACTTTGAGAAACTGATCCAAAGAAACATAGACGAGTGGCGCGATGGCAAACAAAACGACTTCAAAATAAATGCCGGCGCTGAATTTGGAAACGCTTCGGCCTCTTTTCAAATTGTCGAGTTCAGCGATTTTGAATGTCCTCACTGCAAAAGAGCGGCCCCCTCTCTTCATGCCTTTGTGAACGCTCATCGCGATAGGGTTCATTTCGTTTTTCAAAATTTCCCTTTGGACAAAAGTTGCAACCCCCGAGGCGGCATGCATGAGCACGCCTGCGCTATGGCCCGCGCGGTTCTGTGTGCATTGAAGCAAAACAAATTTAACGAAGCTCATGACTGGATTTTTGCTCATCAAGAGACCTTGGATGATAACAGTTCAACGGCACTAGCCAGCGAAATCGGACTAGAAAAAAATTCTTTTGAAACTTGCCTCAAGGCCCCCTCCACAATTGAAGAACTTAAACAAGAGGTGGATCGGGGCAATAACGCAAATTTAGAAGGTACGCCTACGATTTTCGTCAATGGTAAGATTTTACCTGGTGGTTTTTTGATTCCCGTTCTAGAAGCCGCCCTCAAGAATTCAGAATAAGAAACTTATGGAGTCGGCGCCTAATTGAAAGGTATCTTTCATAAAGCCTAAGAAGCTTCCGCCAAAGGACCGAAAACCCTCGCCGAGCACAAAAACAGTCATGGTTACTATAAAGGAAAATAGGAGGGCCTTAATAACCCAAATGCTACTTCGAGCATCTTCCGTAGCCATTTCTTTTTCAATGGTCTTAAGCCTACGAAGACAAATTTTTAAATCCTCCCAGTTCTCCAAAATCCTCTGGTGTATTTCTTCTTGCTTGTTTTGGGTGAGCGTATTCATCGAAGGGAAGTTTTTTTTCGTTTCAATGGCATGAATGAGTTCCTCGGCGTGGTGAAAGATAGGCCCAGTACGCTTAACATACGGTCCCGCCGATCTACCTTTTTGATAGTTGGTTAGAACGCGAAGAGCTTCCTCGTATCTTCGTTCTGTCACGTGTAAAAGTACGTTGTACTGAAGCTCGCCAAGATCCCTGGGATTTCCAGTAATTTCTAGTTTCGTGTTTTTTGCAGCCGCTACGGCTTGTCGCCTGCTCATGCCATTACTCTTCTCCTTCCCCCTTTATCGGCATTCTTAAGTTGATCGTTAAGACACTTTCTGAGAGCCGAGGTCCTTAAACCTAGACCAAGGGCTTAAAGAAAAAATTGCGGATGGTCTCGAAGCCCTCGGTCTGCTAGTCTAAAGAAAGACCTCCACTTGAGATGGAGGGCTTCAAGGAGGAAGATTCATGGAAAAGAGCATTAAACCGGGACAAATGCCTTCACCGCCTGAGTTTTTAATACGACCTCAAAACAGCTTTGAGGAAGCCACATACCCCACCATGATCGAAGAGTATGTTCCCGCGCCCCTTCCACAGAATATTGATTACAGCCTTTACCAAAATGTCATCAACGATCGCAAGCAAGCTGAAATGAGCTACGCAGAAATTTATGCTCAATATGTTGAACAGGTCACTTTAATTGAGAAATTAAGAGGAAAACAAAAGACCTTCGAAAGATTCAAAGAAAGAGTGAGAACAATATATGCCCGGGCTATCGACCGCGATGAAAGTTCTGCTACCGAAAGTCGACGGCTTGAGTATCAATTTATTCAATCAGAGAAGAAGAGCGGTCTCCTTCAGGCAGAAAACGAGGCTCTAAAGGCGTCAAATCTTGCCCACAGCGAAGCTTTCAATAAACTCATCGGGAAGGTGGGGCAGGCAGAAGCCCAAATGGAACAAGCCGATCATCAATTTCAGACTTTAGCCGAAGAATTTGATAATCGAGGGATATTACTTGAGGAGGCTGATAGGCACATCCAAGGGTACAGGGCGCAAATCGCCCAGCTTACAAATTCTATAAAGGACTGGCAGGACAAATACGCTCAAATGCGCGATGAAAAATTACTTATGGAAAGTGAGGTCCGTGAAATTCAGATTAAAGAAGCCGGAATCGCGGCACTCAATAACGAACTTGCAATGAGTGCCACGAAAGCTCAAAAACAAATATACGAACTTGAAGACAAACTCGCCCGTGAAACGGAAAAATCAGCGGAACGGATTGCCGTTCTGGAAGCGGAATTGGACCGATATCAAGAACAAAGGCGAGTAGAAGCGCTTATCGAGAAATCAAAGAAAGTCCAAGAAGGAGTTTCTCTCACCGTAAAACCAGGTGAGGTTATAAAAAATGTGAGCGATTCCCAGGAAACTCGGGGGGCATGGAATGGATTTTACGAAAAATGGAACCATATAATTAATGAATTAACCACCCATTCTAGCCCAATAGGTCGAGTCAATTCACCAGAGACAGAAAAAGTTTCTGTCACGCCCCAAAGTTCCATCGCCGCTGGAGAGCTGATCAGCGAAGCCGGGGAACTAGAAATTATTTAGAGCCTATCCCAAAATTGGTTTCGTCGCGAGACTGCGCGAAAGAGTCGATGACGAGGCGGCGAACCAAAAAACCCGCAGGCGTAGCTGTAGCTACGTCGAGGACTTTTTGGTGAGACAACAAAGTCAGCGGCTCTTGCAGCCAGTCGCAGCAGATACGAATTTTGGGATAGGCTCTTAGAATCAAATTTTAGGGATGTCTTCTCCAAAACTTCCGAGAGCGGCCGTTTCGTCATCAAAGAGACGAAAGGCTTCTTCGTCAGTAGCTTTAAAGACTTTTTGAAATTCCGTTCGGACTGCGCAAAATCTCGGAGGAACCACGTTGTTTCGGGCGAAATCGCGAAGAGTATTCACGAAAGCTCCGATTCCGCTGGAACCCACAAAGCTCAGCTCACTAAGATTAAACACGACTTTACTATTGGCGAGAACATCATTGCACGTTTCTCGAAAAGGCTCAGCGGTTTCAAAATCCAAACGCCCTTTAAGCTCGACCACTGTGACATCACCATCTTTTCGAATTTTAGCTTGCATCCTTCCCCCGTTTCCCAAGTTGACCCACTTCTTTTATCATTATAGGCTAGTCAAACTAACGAACTCAAGGCAAGATCGACAGAAATGAAACCCGACAAAAGGCCGGACAAGAAAACAAAATCCAATGGGAATAAGGATGCCGTAATGCCCTCATCTAAGATTCACGGCACCCTTTTTGTCGTGGCAACTCCTATCGGGAACTCCATGGACTGGACCGATCGTGCTAAAGACATTTTAAGTAAGGTTGATATTGTGGCTGCAGAAGATACACGACTTCTTAAACGAGAGATGGCCAAAATAAAAATTCAGCCCAAGAAGGTTTTCTCTCACCACGAACACAACGAAGAAATTTCTACAAAAGGATTAATGGAGGCCCTCCAAAGTGGCCTTGACGTGGCCTTAGCCTCAGATGCGGGAACTCCTTTGGTAAGCGATCCCGGATTTCGCCTTCTTGAAGCCGCCATGAATTTCCAAATTAAAATTGTGCCCGTACCTGGCCCCAGTAGTTTAACAGCCGCTCTTTCTGTAACCGCTTTAGGAGGCAGAACTTTTTACTTTGGGGGTTTTTTGCCGGTTCAAACAGAGCCTCGAAAACGAGCTTTAAGAAGGTCCAGGAGAGCTGCCGACAAACTCGTATTTTTAGAAGCCCCCCATCGACTCAGAGAAATGCTAGCTGATGCAGAAGAAATTTTTGGTCCTCAGACAACGACAGTAGTCTGTCGCGAGTTGACAAAACCCTATGAAGAAATCAAAATTGACAGCCTTGAATCCATAAAAAAATACTTTCAGGTCAATGAACCGCGGGGAGAATTTGTGGTTCTCTTTAGAGGGACGGCCAGTGAGTTTCTTGACGCCACGGAAACTCGAAACGAAGCTCTTGCCCTTTTGGGATTCGGAAAGTCGGCCTCAGACATTCTTGAGGAGCTGCAACCTTTCACAGAACTCACGAGAAAACAACTCTACGACATCATTAATAAAGTCAAAAAAGAGATCTGAAAATATTTGACATTGCCCACTGAGCACGGGGTAATAGAGTCCAATGAAAGTTAAAGTTTTGGGCTGCCATGGCGGCGTTGCACCCGGATACCGCACCTCTAGCTATATGATCAATGATGAGTTTCTCATCGATTCTGGGTCGGCGGCATCAGCCCTCACACCTTCAAGGCAAAGAGAAATAAGTGACATCTTTATTACCCATGCTCATATTGATCACATAAAAGATATTTGTTTTATTGTTGACAATACTTTTTACGATGATCGACCCGTCTTAAACCTACGAAGCACTGAACTTATTTTAGAAAATATTCATAAACATCTCTTCAATGATATTTTATGGCCCGATTTTTCAAAAATATTTGTAGATCAGGGTCAAACAAAAGCCCTTTTAGACTTTGTTCCAATAACCAATTACATGACTTTTTCAAATCTAAAGATCGGCCACTGCAGCGTCAACCATGCTGGACCTGCCATAGGATACATTTTGGATGATGGCAAAAAACAGATCGCTTTCACAGGAGACACCGGGCCCACTGACGAGATTTGGAAAATGGCAAATAACTGTAAGAATCTTCAGGCCGTGTTTACGGAAATAAGCTTTCCCAACAACATGGACGACTTGGCCCGTGCCAGTGGGCACTTTACCTTAGATCAACTCCTCACTGACCTTAAAAAATTAGAACGAAAAGATATACCGGTTCATATCGCCCATTTTAAACCTCGTTTTTTTGAAGACCTTATGGATGAATTTCATCGTCTCGCGCCGGAGCGACTGCACCTGCTGCATCAAGAAGATGAGTTTATTTTTTAAGGCGATTTTTTTTCTTATTTTGGTCGGCTCGTCTAGCTATGGAAAAGAAGCCCCGCTAAATACATCCTCTTTTTTTGTAGACGCTGATGAATACAATAGCCACGCCGATCAGACATCAGACCTTTTGGGTCATGTTAGAGTCATTCACGGAACCGAACAAATGACCTGCGACAAAGCCCACATTGATCTCAATAAGAATGCCATTCTCGCAGAGGGCAATGTGGTCTTCATCACGCCCACAAGTTTTGTCCGAGCTGAAAAGATGGATTACAATTTTCAAACAAAAAAAGGCATAATAGAAAATGGCTTTCTTCAGTCGGGCCACGAAACCATCGAAGGTGAAGAGATCATAAAAATTGGAGAGACGGAATATCAAGCCAAGAACGCCACATACACATCTTGCGTAAACTGCCCGGCAAGTTGGAAATTTTCAGGATCAAAAATAGATGCGGCCGTGGGGGACTACGCTTATGTTTCAAATGCTGTCGTGAGGATTTACGGGGCGCCGGTTTTGTGGCTCCCCTACGCCATTATTCCGATAAAGACCCAAAGGCAGTCAGGTCTACTGCCACCTTCCTTTGGCTTTGGATCCTCAGACGGCTTTAAAATTGGGGACAGCTACTTTTGGAACATTAATAAGAGTAAAGACGCCACAATCACTGAAACCAACTACGCCAGTCGAGGACTCAAAACTGGAGTCGAATATCGTTTTGTGGCAGACGAGAATAGCCATGGTAAGTTCTTAGGAAACTTCATAAACGACGCCGGCTACGCCGGTGATTCACGTTTTACTTCGCCCGATTGTCGATATTCTTTTCAAGGTTGCCCTTCCACTGCAAGTACGGCGAGAACCTCTGGCCCCATTCCTCGTTACGCTCTTCACTATGAGCAACATTATGAACTCCCCGATAACTACGTCAATAACATCGATCTCAACTTAGTTAGGGACACAAACTATAATTTAGATTTTCCACAAGAGATGATCGGACAGGGCGATCCAGCCTTAGAAAACAGATTTAGTTTAGCCAAAAATACCGAAAACACTCACACTTCTGCAGACATTGATATTTATGAAAACCTTCTAAAGGCCGATCCCATGGGTCAAAACAGCGATGCAGTTCACCGGGCCCCGGAATTAAAGTATTCTCTGATGCCTACAAAGCTTTGGGGAATTCGAACGGCCCTCGACGTCGATTACGTCAACTTTTTTAGACCTGGAACGACCTACGATGATCCTCACAATATCGCTCCCACATTTTCGAACCCATCTAATCTCCTCAATGGCGGTTACGCCGACAAATTCCGCACCGGACAAAGAGTTATAGTCAAACCAGACTTTACTTATCCTTTTAACGTGGGAGATTTTCTGGACATGCTCCCTCAGCTTACCTATGAAGAGGACTATTATCAATTTGGATACAGCCCACCGGCCATAAGCGGAACTCCTCCCGTATTACCGACAGCATCGAGACGGTCCGTTCGCACGAGCTTGACTACAAAAACTCGCTTGAGTTCAGTTTTTACTCTTGGAAGTGACCCTAGTACCAATAAATTTAAGCACGAGTTCATTCCCGAAGTAAAATACACTTACGTCCCTTATCTCTATCAAGATCAACATGCCTTCTTTCTCGGAAATTTAGTCAATACCTATGGAAGAACTTACGTTCCTCAAGCCTACGATAACCAACCGGTGACGGAATTTGATAATTTGCAATTTGATTATCGCGACCGGCTTAGAGATTTAAACCTTGTTACTTTTGGCCTCACAAATGTGCTCATCCAAAAAAGATTAGACGGAAAAAATAACAGTTACTCTCAGATCATCCGTCATAGGCTTACCCAGAGCTACGATTTTTACGCCGCCCAACAGCCCGACTTCACACCCACGGGTACCCGCCTTGTAAAACAACCATGGAGCGAGATTCACTCTCTCTTAGAAGCTAAGTTCAGTTATTTTAATTTTAATTCAGATTTAAGTTACTTTGGCTATGATCAAATAGCTGCTGAGACAACGTCTTTGGGTGTCCATAATAATAAAGGAGACGCCATATCTGTAGGCTATTCAGAAACCTATACTGCGAAGATTGATCCTTTGAGCGGACTTATTGTTGATCAAGTGGACCTCAGTACCCACGCGCAAGCGGTTAATCTGACCGTATTTCTTACGACAAATTTCTTGGATATTTCGTCGAGCGTCGGTTATGATTTGATTTACAAAAACTTCACGAGTTACCTCGTCAACGGCCTACTGAAGCTCCCCGGAAAATGTTGGGGAATTGCATTTACCCTTCAACAGACTTTGGGAGGCAGCGGAAACACTTCATTTAGCTTACCTATTTTCTTCGGCGATACTCCAAATTCTTTGCCTCGGCCGCCAGGAGTCTAGGGCGTGTCCGTGAGGACACGTCCTAAAATCGTAGCGTAAATAGATTCGCGTTGATGCCAATCGAATTATTTTGAACTGTGGGGTACAGGGCAAAACCGTGAAGGGGATCGCGGGAAGAATTCGCACCGTCCGTAGAAGGCTCTGGGGCCTCGGGGTTTACCGTTCCATTTGGATTTTCAGAATCTTCAGGAGCATAAACCAGATAAGTTCCTAAAATAATTCCCGCGTACAGACCTAGGCTGGCTCCCCGGGCAATATTCATTAAATTATCTGCAGGGCTAGATGTAAAAGCTAGGGTTGCTACTCCCACTAGGGTTCCAGCAACTGTCCCATAAATGATGCTCGTGAAGAAGGTTTTAGAGGAGTCAGCCCTACCAGAACTTGAGAAACCCAAGCTTGAAATCATAACGCACATTATAAGTATGACTTTAGAATATCGATTCACCTTGAATTATTTTGGACTTAAGAACCATCATAAAGCAAAGGCAAAGTGATCCAATTTATGCCGCGTTCAGTCACAATTACAAGTTTTGCCTGAAAGCCCCTGAAGCACTTTCTTTCTTTTTGCCAAATCCAAAGCATGGCTCGGCTTAACCTCTGCTTTTGTACAAAACCTAAAGGAAAATACTTTTTTAAGGCGAGCTCCTTTCGTCTTTTGATTTCAAAGAGCCATAGGGTTTCATCACTCTGAGCTAAGAGATCCACTTCGCCGTAGGGCGTTCTATAATTTTTCTTAATAATTTGAAAATTGTTCTTTAAAAGATGGTCAACGACTTGGGCTTCAGCTTCCCTACCCTTGAGAAATGTATTCTTTGACTCCCGCGAAGGTCTTTCGATGGACAATAGTGGGACCAAACTTCGCAATGGCTTCGAGATGCCTGGCCGTCCCGTAACCCTTATTTTCTTTAAATGCATAAACCGGGTACTCTTCATGAAGTTGTGCCATTAAAGTATCTCTGGCCACCTTGGCTACGATGCTCGCTGCACTTATCGGTTTGCAGATGAGGTCTCCTCCAATTAATGTTTTTTGAGGCCATGGGCCGTCAATCCTGTGGATCCCGTCAATAAGAACCATTTCGGGAATCACAGAAAGGGATTCGACCGCCCTGGACATGGCTAGGAGGCTCGCACGAAGGATATTGAGCCTTTCTATCTCCTCCACGGAACTCCATGCCACCGCCCAGCATAGCGCTTTATTTTTAATTTTTTCTGCAAGTTCTATACGACGCTCAGAAGGCACTAACTTTGAATCCGTGAGGCCTTGGATCCGAGTCTCCGGACGAAGAATAACGGCAGCAGCATAGACAGGCCCAGCAATGCATCCACGGCCGACCTCGTCAGTCCCTGCTACATTAACAAATCCAAGATTACGCCAATTCACTGGCCCTTAATTTTTAGTGTTTCGTTGAAGATTTTTTTGATGTTTCGGCGCCAGTCTTAGCCCCGTTGGAGGCGGATACAGCTGGAGTCGGAGCCCCCGTCTCTTTAGCTTCTGTAAGTTCTAATTCACTATCAATTCGAGCGGCCTTGCCCTCAAGAGCTCGAAGATAAAACAACCTCGATCGCCTTGCCGATCCGCGGGAAACAACTTCGACTCTTTCAATAGCCGGTGAGTAGTAAGGAAATGTCCTCTCTACACCCACTCCATTTGATATTTTTCTCACCACAAAGCTTGAGTTTAATCCACCCGCTTTTTTTCGAATAACAACACCTTCATAAATCTGCACCCGGGATTTCTCCCCTTCTACAATCTTGACGTGGACTTGAACTGTATCGCCAGCACGAAACTGCGGCATAGGTGCGGTTTTAAAGTGTTTTTGAACCAGATTTTTGATGAGATCCATTTTCAAGCTCCGAAGTAAATAAAGCAGTAGATCGAAACTAGTAGCACGACCCAAATAATCGGTCAAGTATGATACTTACGGCAGATCTGACACTCAAATGCCTAAAACCATCGGCGGCTCTCCCTTTTATGGGTTCTAAAAGGTACTCACATTGGCGGACCATAGAGTTTTCGATTCCGTACCCCGTTCCAAAGAGAATAAAAACGGGCTCTCTTATAGCTAGAACTCTTAGGTCGTTATAGCCAATGAGTTTTGGACCCACAACCTGCCTTGCCGACGTCGCCACCAAATGACATCCTTTAGCGCCCCAACTCTCAAGGGCTGCCTCCACACTTGTAGCCAATTGGGTGTTAATAAGGGAATCTGTCCTGCTTGGATTATATTGGTGGCCACGTCCCTTCTGCCAGTGATCAAGAACCCTTCCTACAAAGGCCAACTGTTCTTCTGCTGGGGTAATAACATAATATTGATCAACACCGTAGGTTCTCGCGGCTCTAGAAATATCATGAATATCAAAGTTGGTCACATTGGTGGCGACCACCTCACCAGTCTTGTTATAGACAGGGTAGTGCACAAGCCCAATAGCCACATTTTTTCTAAGTGAGCTTCTCTCAGCGACTTGAGTCATCTCTTCATCAGTGACCGTGGATTCACGCAATAGATCAGGCCTTTTCTCCAAAGTACGCAAAATGCTCTGTTCCTTTCGCCACTCTAGAATCTTTGAATGGTTCCCCGATAGAAGCACCTCCGGCACTCCCCTTCCTTCAAACTCTCGAGGTCTCGTATAAAGGGGATGTTCAAGGAGATTGTCTTTAAAGCTCTCCTCCAAGGGAGAAACCTCATTGCCCAAAACACCCGGGATAAATCGGGCCACGGTATCGATGAGGACCATCGCTCCCAACTCCCCGCCGCTTAAAATATAATCTCCCACACTTATCTCTTCATCCACTTCCGTTTGAATTATCCTTTCGTCTATTCCGCCATAGCGCCCACATAGAAGAACAATTTGGTCAAAGTTTTCTGCTAAATATTTTGCTTTTTTTTGATTGAGGAGTGCACCCTGGGGGGAAAGATAAACCACCCTTCTTTTTTTTGGCTGATTTTTACCTTTGATGTCACTCAATACCCGCTTTAGAATCTCGGGGAGCATGACCATGCCATCGCCTCCCCCAAAAGGTCTGTCGTCTACACTCTTATGCTTATCGCTGGTGTAATCTCGAGGATTCCAAAATGACAAGTTAATTTTCTTAGCCCCTACGGCTTGCCCCACAATTCCTTCGGAGAAGGGCGAATCAAACATTTTTGGAAATAAGGTGATGATGTCAAACGTCATTGGACTTATTTACTTCTAACAAACCTGGAGGCAAAACCATCGTCACAGTCTTAAGGCCTTGGTCAATCTTAACAATAAAATCTTTAACCAACGGGACAAGCATCTTTTGTTTACCCTTTGATTGAATAATCAAAAGATCCTGGGACCCGTTAAATTCAAATCCTATTATTTTTCCCACTTCAGAATCGTTATTCAAAACTAAAAAATCTAAAATTTCTCGAAGATAGATCGTTTCACCGGCAGAACTTTGAAAAAAATCTTCAGAAATGAAAACTTCGGCACCAACCCATTTTTCGGCGTCAGTGCGATTTTTTATCTCCTTAGATCTGGCAATGAGAGTTGAGCCCTTTAAAGCTAGGGAAATAATGTCGTGCTCTACGGGTTCCTTCTCAAGTTTTAAAAAAATTCTCTTTAAAGAATTGATCCAGGGCGCCTCCCCGGAAAAGAGACGAATTTTAAAATCGCCATGGAGAGCGCGGGGTTCTATGACTTTTCCAATTTTAACTAACTTGGAGGACAAATTCTATTCAATGATTTCAAGAACGCTTCGCTTGCGAAGTTTGGTACTTGCGGCGTTCAAAATCGTGCGAAGAGAGCGGGCCGTTCGGCCTTGCTTGCCAATAATTTTCCCGAGATCTTCCTTAGCGACCTTCAGTTCAAATACAGTGGTTTGCTCTCCCACCATTTCTGTAACTTCGACCTGTTCTGGAAAATCAACTAGAGACTGGGCCATGAACACCACAAGATCTTTGAGGCTAGAATGCTCCATATTAAATAGGTCCCTCTTTGTTAGGCTTGTGTTTGAGCGCGGTAGTCTTTGAGAAGCTTCGCCACTGTTTCAGTAGGTTGGGCTCCTTTTTTGATCCACTCGTCGATTACAGGCATGTCTAAATTGATTCGAGACTTCTTATCATCTGTTCGGGGATTATACCAACCCACCCTTGCTAAAAACTTGCCATCTCGCCACCGGCGTTGATCGGCAACAGTGACACGATAGAGGGGTGAATTTCTTTTTCCCGTCCTTGAAAGGCGAATAACAACGGCCATGAAGTGTACGCTCCTTTTAGTAAAAGTCGATGATATCGATACCTTATTTCAGCGGAGACCTCAAGGAGTTTTTCTGAAACAGGCCCCGGCCCCCCATTTTACTCATCATCTCCATCATTTTCTTGGCCTGTTCAAATTGCTTTATAAAACGATTGATGTCGCTGACTTGAGTCCCGCTGCCTTTAGCAATTCGAACCCTTCTTGATCCGTTAAGAATGGCGTAATTGTCCCGTTCTTTTTGGGTCATACTGCTAATAATCGCCTCTATTTTCTTAAGTTCTTCATCGGGAGGCGTCATATTCTTAAGTTGCTTGGAAATTTGCCCCATACCTGGGAGCATTTTCATAATTCCCTCTAATGGACCCAGTTTCTTTATTTGTCTTAACTGTTCTCTAAAATCGTCCAAAGTGAATTGTTTTTTTCGAAGTTTTTTTTGCATCTCGATGGCTTGGGCTTCATCGAAAACCTCAGCGGCTTTTTCAACTAGGCTCACAACATCGCCCATATCTAGAATGCGACTCGCCAAGCGATCTGGATAAAAAGGCTCTAATCCAGAAACCTTCTCGCTCACCCCTATAAATTTAATAGGCGCCCCGGTCGCTGCTTTTATAGAAAGAGCCGCTCCGCCTCTGGCGTCACCGTCCATTTTAGTCAGGATGACCCCAGAAATTTGAAGTTTTTCGTTAAACCCTTGGGCAATATTAACGGCTTCTTGCCCGGTCATCGCGTCAGCCACAAGCAATATTTCCGCCGGATTCAATTCTTTTTTGAGTTGAGTGAGCTCTAACATCAAAGCTTCGTCAATCTGAAGTCGTCCAGCCGTATCGACAATGATTGTGTCTCGACCGGACTCTTTAGCCTGCTTAATAGCCCCACGACAAATATCTAAGGGTTTCTGGTTTGGCTGCGTATTGTAAAAATCCGTCCCGGTTTGCTTAGCCAAAGTGATGAGCTGCTCAATAGCTGCGGGACGATAAACGTCGGCGGGAACTA
>Ga0206996_1024_pt1 | contig 39520 bp, 29 predicted proteins | sample Alteio_BWMinCont_2_FD_153467 | JGI IMG/M metagenome (GOLD analysis project Ga0206996, IMG submission 153467) | Enriched cells from forest soil in Barre Woods Harvard Forest LTER site, Petersham, Massachusetts, United States -... | ecosystem: Environmental > Terrestrial > Soil > Temperate forest >...
TCCGGTTTGGAGATCGTTTTTGGTTTGTTATGAATGCAGGAGAACTTGTTTCTCGTCTCAATTTTAATAATGCTGTAGATGATCGATATGAGCAATATGGATTTGCACAATATGCTCCGACTACTCATTCAATAAACAAGGTGACGCTTACGATGAATACCTTGCTTCTTCAGTTTAATATTGGATTTGGGATAAAGTTGTTCTAACTCAGATAGGGGATTTTTCCCGAGGGCTCGGATGTGCCGGGTTGTTAAGTGTGTTTGAGCATCCGTGCCTATTTTAAAATGTTCAATAAAACTACACACTACAAGGGATTTGCAATCCCTTCATTATCGGTTTACGTTTCCTAGAATCGCCAACAACATGATTTCTGTCATAAGGAGTGGAATGGATTACAAATCCATACTTCTTCTTCTTGGGCAGCTCGATCATTAAAAAAGAAAGGCACGGATACCCTCGCACACAGGCTATCGCTGCATATCCGCGCCATCGGATGAGAAAATGGTGATTCAATCTACCCCACCAGAAGGTTCCAACTGGATAACCGAACGACCGAACACACCTATTGTATCACCAGCTTCCCAGAGCCAATGATTTTGTTTTCGGAAATAACCCGGTAGAAGTAGATGCCTTTGGGTTGAGTGGAGATATCAATTTGCTTAACTATGTCACTTATTATATTGGTATAAACATTTCTTCCAAGGCAGTCATAAATCTCTATGATTTCTCTCCCCATCAATCCGTCAAATGCAAATTGCCCGTTTCCCGGATTGGGAAATAGGACTGGTTTCTTTGTCTTGTCGGCAGTTTCTTCTATTCCTGTTGCACAGATATCATGACTCACGCACGGATGATAACTGGAAATTACTGCCGGAGTATACGTATGAACGAAAGGAGATGAAATGGTTTGGTTGGTAACTCTTGATGTGGATAAATACGTGCTGTCGTAAACAGAACAAAGAGAACCATTGCAACTGGTATTTCCGATAGAATCCGTTTTAATCATACAGATAGCAGTACCATTGCCGGTAAAACCACCAAGAAGAAATCCAGCATCACTTGTTCTCTCAAGGGAGTGCATCATTCCATCGGAATTTGGCAGGTATCCATAATTTCTGACGTACGAAACAACACCATTGCTGTCTGTTTTTATTAAAAATCCATTTGATCCGTGTGTCCCGGGTGCCACAAAAGCACAATAACCACCATAACCTGTTACTAAATAACCTTTATCGGGTGTTTGTAAAACAGCGTATCCACCCTCCTCCACATTATAGGTTGCAAATGTTTTAGTCCATAGTAATTGTCCATTCCGGTCAGTTTTCACAAGATAAATCTGGTTAATGGTTCCACCTGAGCCAAGCGGAACAGACGTTGCACCGGTAATTATAAAACCCCCATCAGTGGTCTCTTTTATAGAATAGCCTCTATCGTCAATCGTACTCCCGTAAGACCTGCTCCACATAAGATTGCCAAGACTATCTGTTCTTACCAGATAGACTTTTATATTATAGGTGATTGAAGTATCAATGTATCCAGTAAAAGCATAACCGTGATCGGTTGTCTGAATAACCGAGCTTCCACTAATTACACTGGGAGTTGCATATGTTTTTTGCCAGGTTATATTCCCCAACGCATCTATTTTCATAAGAAAAGCCCTATTCTGGGTAGTGCCGGTAAGGATATAACCACCCTCCGTTGTCGGTCGAATGGAGTATGCCTCGTCGAAGGTTGTATCGGGGGTAGTCGAATAAGTATAAGCCTTCACCCATTCCGTGTGGCCAAGGCTGTCTGTCTTAACAAGGCAGATATCGGCATCGTTTAAGACATTGTTACTGCCTGCTAGCATGAATCCCTTGTCCTTTGTAACTATTAAATCGTCAGCTCTTAAAAATGTAGGATCATAAAAGTTTCTAGTCCAGATGGTGTCTCCGTTAAGTTTCAGTTTAATTAAAACGGCTCCGTTGGAGTTGGCACCTACAATATAGTTTCCGTCGCTCAATTGATGAGCGGAGAATCCTGTTACTCCTGTTGAAATCGTGCTCCCTGTAATTATCCTCTGAAATGGAACTTGACCTTCAATAAGCTTAAGAAGTAGTATAAAAATGGAAAGGAGAGCTGATTTTTTCATTCTGTCACTAAAGGTGGTGAATTATTTCGGAAGAAAATGAACAAATGAGTTGATGGTCGGTTTCACAGAGCAGATGGTAAGTTTGGAGTGTTATTTGGCATTCACCAAATCCTCTGGAGTTTAGCTTTCGAATCACCGGGGAAGCCCTGGGGGAAACATTCTACAATTCTCCCACTCCCACCATCAACAGCTCAGCTGCAATAACAACAAACTAATTTTTGTATATTTGAAACAATCCGTCTCCAAACACCAGACCGATGCGCATTTACCTCTGTTTGGCCGTCACCCTCTTTTTGATTGGCTTAACGATATCCGGATGTTCCACATTTAAGGACACCTACCTCTATAAGATAATTGGATTGAACCTTCACAACGAGGATAATTCTGGGAGCAAGATTGCAGATGTTTCAACAGCACCTGTTCCCGCAAGAGCTTATGGTATCAGACTTGAATACCTTATTAAGGCTGACGGAACGACAGGTCCCGATCTAGATCCAGATCAGACTAAATTCTCATGTGGAAACAAGGTAACTACCTTCCAGATATATTCCCTTTCCGCCTTCGATTCACTTCATCCGGCCCTTAGTAATCTGAATGATTATTTTTTGTACGGCATCGGTACCAGCGTAATGAAAAATTCCTCCACTATAAACAATGCAATCAATAGCGGAATAATAGGCATCGGCTATACCTGATGGCGCGGATGTGCCGGGTTGCTAAGTGCGTTTGGGCATCCGTGCCTATTTTAAAATGTTCAATAATACTGCACATTACCAGGGATTTTCAATCCCTTCCACTTCAGTATACTTTTACTAGAATCGCAAACAACAAGATTCACTTCAAAAGGCATGGATGGATTACAAATCCATACTCCTTCTTATTGGGCAGTTATAGCATGAGAAAGGGAACGGCACGGATACCCTGGCACACTTGCTTTCGCTGCATATCCGCGCCCTCGGGTTTACTTATTTCAATGATGAGTAATTTAAACACTGGAATCGGAGGTGCTATTGATATAAAGTATGCTCGTAAATATATTGGTGAAAGGAAGTGAAAAGTCCCTGGAATAAATGATCAAACCAGCAGTTCTTGACAACTATTCGAGTATTTTCTTTAGTTCATCAGCCTTCTCTTTACACTCATAACAACCCAAGTCAAACGCTTTCATGTAGCTTCTCCTTGCTCTTTTTATCAAAGCCTTGGCACTAGGTTTATGCCCGCTTGCCAAAAACGTTTTAGCTTGAATTGTGCGTACTTCAGCATCGACAATATAATACCTTTGGTCTAAAGCCTTGTTTTTTGACCATAGATCAAGATAGTAATTGGCTTTTTCTATGTCTCCTTTATCAACGGCTTCTTGAGCGGACTTAGCGAAAGCGTCTGCATTTTCAAACCTCTTTTCAGTTCTGGCAGAGTTTTCTCCTTCCTTAACGATAATAACCTGTGAGTAGAGCTTTGAAAAAGAGAAAAACACGAATAAAAATAAAAATGATTTTTTCATCTATTGGGGACTCAGGTTACGAATATAGTGAAAACGGCAATTCTTCAAGAATAATATTTGACCTACATTTGATTAAAATGAATAATTATGAAATACGAAAAAGCAATTGACTTTCTCTTTGAGAAAAAATATAAGGAAGCAGCTATTGAGATATCTAAATCTGTTAATTGTAACACTCAGGAACAAAAAGAGAAGGTGATAAGCCGAATTGAAAAGCTTATGAGAGAAGACGCAAAGAATCGACCTGCTACAGAACGTGTTATTGATTTCCTTGTTCGATCTATAAATGAAGATATTGAAAGAAATAGATTGTAATTGATTCTGTCAGATTAAGTTTTAACTACTACAATTTAGATATAGGTGTTCAAATTTCAGGTTGCAACCATTCCCTTCCATATTTTGAAATAATATCAGCTTTCAGATGCAAGTGATCTCTATAGTAAACAATTCTTTGCTTGCTGTTGGTTACATGTACTCCAAAATACTCTTCCTTTTCCACCTCTTTAAGTATTTTGTAAGACTCTAAATCCGTATCAACAACCTTGGCGTAATAGCAGTCTTGATTATTAATCTGTGTTCGCCAGATTGAAAATTTAGCATTTTGCCCATACTGCAACTGTTTTCTATCAGAATACGGACAATTCTGCAACCACAAATCCTGGTAGCAAAGTTTATAGACTGGTTATAATTGCAGGAAACGTTATTAAGGCTAATCCAAACCTAGATTTAAGGAATTATTATCAGGTAAAGGCTGTTCTGCATCTGGCAGATTAAAATCGCCCAAGATGGCAAAAACTCCGCCTTGACGGGGTTTTTCCTGAATTCTTAAGAACCTCCACATATAACTGGCAAAATCTCCTATCTTAGTCTTGCGTTCTTTAAAACTCTGTCACCAATTGGTCACCCTAAAAAGAAAAAACCGCTGTAAGTTATTCACTTACAGCGGTTTATTAGAATGATTAAGTAGCCCGTACGGGAATCGAACCCGTGTTACCAGAATGAAAATCTGGTGTCCTAACCCCTAGACGAACGGGCCTTGTAATCTCCCAAAAATGACCGTCTTATATCTTTTTTCGGAGTGCAAATGTATAATTAATTCGGCTTCCTCAAAAAATTATTTTAATTCTCCTTTTAGGGGTCTGATTTATCATTGAATTTCAGGTAGATAGGAGGAGTCTTCCGTTTTGCTCCGTTTGACACAATTTATGAAACAGACTCACGCAGGTCGTAACAGCGTCTGCTTCGAGCGAAGCAGAGTGTATGTCGAGCGTGACAGCGTCTATCACGTGCGTAGCAGCGTATATGTCGAGCGTCACGGCGTGTGTGTCGAGCGAAGCAGAGTGTATCACGTGCGTAGCAACGTATATGTCGAGCGTTACAGAGTGTGTTGCGCTCGAAGTAGAGTGTATGTCGAGCGTAGCAGAGTATGTGTCGAGCGTCACAGAGTGTGTGTCGTGCGTGACAGCGTGTACCACGTGCGTAGTAGAGTGTATATCGAGCGTTATAGCGTGTGTGTCGCGCGAAGCAAAGTATGTGTCGTGCGTAGTAGAGTATATGTCAAGCGTGATAGCGTGTGTGTCGCGCGAAGCAGAGTGTGTGTCGAGCGTAACAGAGTGTACTTCTCCCTTACTCCGGCAATTCCGGCTCCGACTGGAACTTAAATCCTAGTCGCTTGCCAGTTTGTACCTTCATATTGAGACTGGTTTCCAGAATTTCGGAAACACGAAGCTCGCGTACGGCTTCGAAAGGTGGGGTATAGAGGTCAAATTCAAGACAATATAGAATAGAGGCTTCTACTATGGCCCTGGCTGCATCCTTTTCGAGGAGGTTTTTGGAGAAATCGTTATACAGGAAACCGAGCTGTTTCTTGCCTTCAATGAAGTAATGTTTCTCTTGGTTCACGAAGATCCGGCCGATGAGGTAACCCATATCGTTTACCCGGTTGTATTTGAAAGAATCGCTCAGGAAATTATAAATACTTATTTGTCCGCAATACGAACGGAACTCATCCTGCTTGACATACGACGATTTACGAATCTGATGGCTGTTGTCGAACTCGAAGACATTGGTATGCATATGGAAGATCAGGATATCACCGGCAACTTTCAATTCCAGCTCAAACTCTCCCTTATCGGTATAAGTTACTTGAAGACGTTTATCGGCCTTACCAGCTTCTTTTCCCAATTCCGTGGCCACTTCCTTCGCCACCTGTTTCAATTGCTTAAACACCTCCACCGTACGCTCATACACATCCTGCTTCATCGACGACTTGGTCATCAGGAGGCGGAGGATGGATTGTTTGGAGGTTTCTTTAGCCATAAACAGGATTTAATCTCAAAGCTACGAATAATAAATTTTTAGAACCGGATCAATAGTCGCACCGACTGTTAATAAGCCAATGCAAAAATCACCCGCTGCTCCGAAGGTTTTCCGGTAACCATACAAATGCCTGGTTTCTTATCCATCTCATTCTGTTTCAATGGAATACAACGGATGGTGGCCTTGGTTTCGTTCTTGATCTTTTCTTCGGTTTCGGGGGTGCCGTCCCAATGGGCATACACAAAACCGCTTTGTTCGTTGATGACCTTTTTGAAGTCATCGTAGGTATCGACCCGGTGTATATTGGCTTCGCGGAAGGTTAAGGCCTTCTTGTACATATTATCCTGGATCTGGGTAAGGAGATGCTCGATCTTGGTTTCGATATCCACCTGCTGGAGGACTTCCTTCTCCTTGGTATCTCTTCTCGACACCTCCACGGTTCCACTCTCCATATCCTTCGGTCCAATGGCAATGCGGATAGGAACTCCTTTGAATTCGTATTCGGCAAACTTCCATCCCGGACGCTGGGTATCACGGTTGTCGTATTTCACCCGGATGCCTTTTTTCGTCAGTGCCTTACGCATCTCCTCTACCCTGGCGTTGATCTTCTCCAGTTCTTCAGGGGTTTTGTAAATCGGCACGATGACCACCTGGAAAGGGGCCAGTTTAGGGGGAAGTACCAGTCCCTGATCATCCGAATGAGCCATGACCAAGGCTCCCATCAAACGGGTGCTGACGCCCCAGGAAGAAGCCCATACAAACTCCTGCTTTCCTTCCTTGGTGGTGAACTTCACATCAAAAGCTTTGGCAAAATTCTGTCCGAGAAAATGGGAAGTGCCTGCCTGCAGGGCTTTCCCATCTTGCATCATGGCCTCTATGCAATAGGTATCGAGGGCTCCGGCAAAACGTTCGTTGGCTGTTTTACGTCCTTTAATAACTGGCAAGGCCATCCAGTTCTCTGCGAAGTCGGCATAGACATCGAGCATACGTTCGGTTTCTTCTACCGCTTCCTGAGAGGTGGCATGGGCAGTATGCCCTTCCTGCCAGAGGAACTCTGCCGTGCGAAGGAATAAACGGGTACGCATTTCCCAGCGGACCACATTCGCCCATTGGTTTATAAGTAAAGGAAGATCACGATAACTCTGGATCCACCCTTTGTAAGTATTCCAGATAATTGTTTCGGAGGTCGGGCGTACGATGAGCTCTTCTGCCAGCTTTGCATCTTCGTCTACAATAATGGTTCCGTCGGGACCGTTTTTAAGTCGGTAGTGGGTCACTACGGCACATTCTTTTGCGAAGCCTTCTACGTGACTGGCTTCTTTGGAGAAGAACGATTTGGGAATGAATAAAGGGAAGTAAGCGTTGCTATGTCCTGTGTCTTTGAACATCTGATCTAATGCCTGCTGCATCTTTTCCCAGATGGAATAACCATAGGGCTTGATCACCATACACCCTTTAACGGCGCTGTGTTCGGCCAGGTCAGCTTTCTGCACCAGGTGGTTATACCACTCCGAATAATTCTCTGCTCTTGTTGCGAATTCTTTGCTCATACAATGTTCATGATATTCTAATAGGTATCTAATCTACCCTTTGCCTTATTGGTATAATAGTTGTAACTTTACTTTGTCTGACGTAGATTCCACAAAGATTGATTTTTTTTCACCGTTGAAGCGGTTTCTACGGACGGAGTAAAAGTAGGAAAGTATTCAGAAGTATTTACAAAGTTGATTAAACCTATTCGAAGTATTTATATCTAATTATCAAAACCCGTTGGTCATGAAAAATCTGCTGAGATTATCGATTGCGCTGCTGGTGTTTGGAACATCCTGCAAACAGGGCCAGAAAACAGCCAGCAACTCATCTAATGATGATGTCTATTACTCGAGCACCGACGCCCCCGCCGATACCCGTAGCCATTCCAATTCCGGAAACAACAACTCCACCGCTGCTCCTGTTGAACAGCAACATGTGGATATGAATACTCCTCCGGCCAACAATAACGGCAGCGTGGCGAATAGTAATCCTCAGAATTATGATGACAGTTATAACTCCGATGATTATTATGATAATGAATATGCTGCACGGATCAAGAGGTTTCATGAGCCTGTAGGTGATTATGGTTATTACGATGATACTTATACGAATTCTTATTACTACACCGGAGATCCCTGGATGTATGGTTCCAGCATTTACATGGGCTACAACTGGTGGGGTCCTTCTTATAATATGTATGCTTACCGTCCTGCTTATATGTGGGGTTACAACCCAGGTTTTTACAACCCCTGGAACCCATACGGATTCAGCATGGGATTTGGCTTCGGATATGGATTCGGTTATAATCCATGGTACGGTGGCGGATACTACGGAATGGGTTACGGAGGATACTGGGGTGGTTACGGTGCCGGTTACTACAACGGGTACTATGCCAACTCCTACGACCATAACGGTTCTTACTACGGCCCACGTTCTTCTACCAATTCATCCGGTCGTGGTGGAGGGGTAAATAATTCCTTCGGTCACCGTCAGGCTATGAATGCTACGGCATCAGGTCGTGGGAATGTCTCTTCCTTCAATGGTTCCACCTCTGCTCACGGAGCTTCCACCTCTGCACGTGGAATGCAGAACCAGAATACCGGTGGACGCAGCAGCTCTGAAGTATATAACAAGAGCGCTTCAGCCGGCATGACTCATATGGAGTCGCACCAGGTTTTTGAAAACAGAAACACTTCCGAAAACATGCGCAGCAACGGCAACAATGCTTCTCACCAGGCGGTTGGACGGAATGCTGAAAACTCCAACGGAGGTCGTAACAACAACAATTATAATAACAGCTCAAGACCTACCAATAACGGCAACTATAATAATCAGAACCGAAATAATTCAAATCGTTCTGAACCTGCTCAACAAAGAAGCCAGCCTGCTCAGCAGCAACATTCTGCTCCTGCTCAAAGAAGTGGTGGTGGTGGTGGCTTCCGGATGGGTGGAGGGTCGTCGGGTAGCGGAGGCGGTGGCGGATCACACAGCAGTGGCGGAGGTGGCCACAGCGGAGGTGGTGGCGGTCACAGTGGCGGAGGACATCGTTAAATCACAAAAAAAACTTATTGGTTATGAAAAATTCAATTTCAACTGCCACAGCACTGTTGCTGTTGGTTGCAGGGAACATCCTTGCCCAAAATGAAACCGATGCCCTGCGCTATTCCCAGCTCAGCTTCGGAGGAACAGCCCGATACGCCGCCATGGGAGGATCGTTCGGAGCCCTGGGAGCTGACTTCAGCACCCTCAGCTCTAACCCCGCCGGACTCGGTGTTTACCGGAGAAGCGAGATCTCCATCACCCCCGGGTTTATGTATCAGGGAACAACCTCTACCTATGCAGGTACTTCCACGGATGATCAGAAAGCTCAATTTAACTTTAACAACATTGGACTGGTATTCGCTCATAACCTCCACCGCGACGGGAAAGAGAACGGGAGTGAATGGAAGTTCGTCCAGTTCGGTATCGGCATGAACCGCCTGGCCAACTATAACAGCCAGACCACTACCACCGGTATCAGCAATGAATCGATCATGGGTATGTTCCAATCCCAGGCCGTCGGTACCATTCCCGGTAACCTCGACAATTTCGGAACAGCCCTTGCCTTTAATACCTACCTCATTGATACCATTCCCGGCTCTGGTGGCACCGGATATACCAAAGCAGTGAACCCGGGCGACCAGGTAAACCAGACTAAGACTGTCAGCACGAGTGGTAGTTACAGTGAGATGGTAATTTCTCTGGGAGGAAACTACGGAGATAAACTCTTCCTCGGCGGTACCCTGGGTATTCCTTATATAACGTATAATGAGAACTCAAGCTATATCGAAGCTTTTGTCCCCGGCAATACCTCCACCTTCAGTTCCATGACCTATAACCAGAACTTGACCACCACGGGTCAGGGTTATAACTTCAAATTCGGAGCCACCTATAAACCTTTCGACTACCTCCGTGTGGGTCTTGCCTTTCATTCCAAAACATGGCTGAGCATGCATGATAACTGGAATGCAGATATGACCTCTACCTTCTCCGGCGCTGACGCCTGGAAAAACAGTAGCGCTACCAGCGGTCCGGGTAATTATGATTATTCCATCACTACACCTGGACGAATCATCGCCAGCGTTGCGGGCATCATCGGAAAAGAAGCCGTCATCAACCTCGATTACGAATCTGTGGATTATTCCCAGGCCCGCCTGAGCAGCGCTGATGCAGGAGTATTTACCGATGCCAACGCAGCTGCTAAAGCCAACTTTACTAGAGCCAGCATCATCCGCTTAGGTGGTGAACTCAAACTAAAACCGCTTGCACTCCGCCTGGGAGCCGCTTATTATCAAAGCCCATATAGCAATACCGGAAACGATGATGCACGTACCAGCATCACCGGCGGCGTTGGTTTCCGTCACAAGAAACTTTTCCTCGATATGGCGTATATCATGACCATGTCGAACTCCAAACAATACCTCTACGACCCAACATTTAACACTACTGGTCCTGCAGTAAACGCTACCACCGTTTCCAGCTTCCTGGTTACTTTTGGGATTAAGCTTTGATTTCATGTATTGGATGCCCTTTGTGTGATGGAACGCAGATTTTTATGATTGATTAAGATTAAATATGATAAAAGACCTAAATCATTTTTGATCATAAAAAATCATAAAAATCTGCGTTCCATCATACCTAGCACGTCCATCAGCTCACAAAAAAAACCCGACTCAAAACGAATCGGGTTTTTTATTAAACTATTTTTTAGATCTATGCTTTCTCAGTCACCACTTTCTCTCCAGTGAGGATTTCTCCATCGACCAGGATACGTCCGCAATGTTCACAAACAATAACCTTTTTGTGCATCCTGATATCCAACTGACGTTGTGGTGGAATCTTATTGAAACATCCTCCGCAAGCATCACGCTGAACAGGAACAACAGCGAGTCCGTTACGGGCATTGGTGCGAACACGTTTGTAGGCGTTCAGCAGACGAGCCTCTATTTTCGATTCTGAAACTTTTGATTTTTTCAGGAGGGCTTCTTCTTCTTTCTGAGTCTCGGAGATGATTTCATCCAGCTCTTCGCGTTTGTGCTGAAGATCTTTTCTTCTTTCTTCGAAAGACTCAGTAGAGTTATCGATGATTTCTTTCTTCGCAGCGATCTGAGCTTTGTATTCCTTGATACGCTTCTCGCTCAATTGGATCTCCAGGTTCTGGAATTCGATTTCTTTGGTGATCGAATCATACTCCCTGTTGTTCCTAACTTTCCCTTGCTGGGCTTCGTATTTCTTGATGGCCGCAGCTGCGTCCTTCATAGCATTCTTCTTTTCATTGATCATCTCTTCCAGGTGATCAATTTCGGTAGTAAAGTTGTTCAGTCTGGTCTCCAGTCCTGCTACTTCATCTTCCAGATCCCGTACTTCCAGCGGGAGTTCTCCTCTAACCGTTTTAATCTTATCAATTTTGGAGTCAATCTGCTGGAGCTCATAAAGTGCTCTTAGCTTTTCCTCTACACTTACTTCGGATTTGTCGTCAGCTTTGGTTTTGCTCATCTTAGAGATAATTTACGGGATTGGTGTTTGTTTCCGATAAATGGATTGCAAAATTAGGGAATTTTTCCCGAATAACCTCAAATATTAATTCTTTCGTAAACTGCTCGCTTTCATAGTGCCCTACATCACTCAGAAGGATTTTTCCATCGGCATCAAAGAACTGGTGATATTTATAATCAGCTGTCACAAAAGCATCTGAACCTGAGGCAATTGCATCATTCAGTAGGAAGCTCCCCGCCCCCCCGCAAACGGAGACTTTGGAGATCTTTTTTCCAGTCAACCTTGTATGCCTTAAACCATGGCTATGAAACGTGGTTTTGAGCAGATTCAGGAAGTCTTTTTCTTCGATGGGTTTTTCCAGCTCCCCGACCATCCCAGAACCGACCTGGGAATGTTCATTTTCAAGCATATATATATCGTATGCGGTTTCTTCATAGGGACTGGCACCCATCAAGGCTGAGACGACTGCTTTTTCCCGGAGGGCCTCAAAAAACACTTCGATCCGCGTTTCTTCTTCCCGGTGCAGCTCTCCTTTTTTTCCTGAAAAAGGATTCGCATCCGGTCCTGCACGGAATGTTCCGATCCCGCTACTGTTAAAGCTGCACTGGTCATATTTACCAATATGCCCGGCTCCGGCATCACACAGAGCCTGTCTTACTTTTTCTGCATGAGTCGTGGGTGCGTAGGTAACCAGCTTGCGGAACAAATTTTTCTTAGGCGAGAGAATCCTCGGATTCTTCAATCCAAGCTTCTGACAGATTTTAGCATTCACGCCCTGGTGAACATTATCCAGATTGGTGTGGATGGCATAAATAGCAATATCATTCCGGATCGCTTTAATGACGGTACGTTCAATATAATTCCTGCCAGTGAGTTTTTTTAACCCGGAGAACACAATGGGATGATGTGCAATAACGAGATTGCATTTCCGTTTGATAGCTTCATCAATGATTTCTTCGGTACTGTCGAGGCAAACAAGAGCTGCCGTAATTTCCCGAGAGGAATCGCCGGTGATTAAGCCTGAGTTGTCGTAAGATTCCTGATAGGCAAGCGGGGCGAGGGTCTCGAGGAAGGTGGTGAGGGCTTTGAGCTGCATGAAAAAAATATTTAATGCGAAGTTATGAAAATAGCCAGTGCAAGTCTCAAACCCCAACAGCCTGTTTTTTTTACCTAATTTTAACCCGATGAACCTCCGCCTTCTGCTGCTCCCTTTTTCATTCCTCTATGGCCTGGTGATGCGTGTACGCAATTTTCTGTACGACAAAGATATTTTCAGCTCCTACTCCCCTTCCCTGCCGGTGATCTGCATCGGAAACCTAAGCGTAGGTGGAACGGGTAAGACTCCCCATACCGAATATCTGATCCGATTGCTGAAAGAAAATCACCGGATCGCTACCCTCAGCCGGGGCTATGGACGAAGGACCAGGGGCTTCCGTTATGTGGAAACGAATTCTCCTGCTTCTGCATGCGGGGATGAACCCCTGCAGTTGAAAAAGAAATTCGGACGAGACGTCATCATCTGTGTGGATGAGGACAGGGAGCATGGGATCCGGAAAATTTTCCATGAACATTCCGATCTGGACCTGATTATCCTGGACGATGCCTTCCAACACCGAAATGTACGTGCCGGACTGAATATCCTCCTCAGCGATTATACCACTCCTTATTATAAGGATCACGTGCTCCCTGCCGGAAACTTGCGGGAGGTGAAGAGCGGGGTCCGAAGAGCCGATGTGGTGATCATCACCAAATGCCCGGCCGGTCTCACCGAAGAGGAGAAAAAGAAGATCAAGGCACTCATTCCGGTCCAAGATGTTTTATTTTCTACCATCTCCTATGCCCTGCCCCGTCAGCTGTCGGATGATCGTGAGCTCCCGTTCCCTGGCCTGCTCTCCGGCATCCTGATGCTTTCCGGAATAGCCAACAACAAACCCCTGAAAGCTTTTCTAGGCGCTCAGACCCGGCAATTGACGTGTCTGGAATTCCCCGACCATCATGATTATACCACTGCCGATATGGATAAATTGATAGCTGGTTTTGAGTCTATGTCAGAAAAAAATAATATTATTGTCACTTCAGAAAAAGATGCGATGCGACTTAAGTCGCCCGAGATTGTGAAATTGATTTCAAAACTCCCTGTTTTTTATGTCCCAATCCATATTGAATTCAGCAAAGACGACCGCGAACGGTTCCACCAAATCATCATCCGATATGTTGACAAAAATAAAAGAGGCGGCGGAATTCATTAAAGGGCATATTGCCGGCTTTCTGCCTGACACAGGTATTGTGCTTGGTACGGGGCTAGGCGGACTGGTAGACGATATTCAGGTTGCTCATTCCCTTCCCTATGAAAGCATCCCGCATTTTCCGGTATCTACCGTAGAAGGTCATACCGGAAAACTTTTCTTCGGAAAGCTGGGAAACAGAAAGGTGATGGCTATGCAGGGCCGCTTTCATTTTTATGAAGGCTATGACATGCAGGAAGTCACATTCCCCATCCGTGTCATGAAATTTCTGGGCATCAAAGAACTTTATCTCTCCAACGCCAGCGGAGGCGTAAACCCCGACTTCGAGATCGGTGATCTGATGATTATCAACGACCATATCAATCATTTTCCTTCCAACCCACTGATCGGGAAAAATATTGCAGAGCTAGGTCCTCGTTTCCCCGACATGAGCGAAGCTTATGATCCGGAGATGATTGGAAAAGCAAAGAAAGTAGCTCATGCCCTGGGCATCCCTGTTCAGGAAGGCGTATACCTCGGCCTCAGTGGACCTACTTTTGAGACTCCTGCTGAGTATAAATACATGCGTGTATTGGGTGCGGATACTGTTGGAATGTCAACAGTACCAGAGGTGATCGTAGCCCGTCACATGGGAATCTCCTGTTTCGCCATCTCTATCATCACCGACCTGGGTGTCCCCGGCAAAATCGTCAAAATCACTCATGAAGAAGTTCAGCATGTGGCTGCCTTGGCAGAGAAAAAGATGACCATGATCCTAAAGGAAATGATGAAATAAAAAAAAAATTTGGATTTAAGGATTTTTGGATTTTGGGATTTAAGGGCCGGGTAGGAAATACAGCGACTCTTCTCTTAGGAAATCCCTAAATCCAAAAATCCTTAAATCCAAAAATTCCTTAGATAAAGCTCAAACTCTTTCCTCCCTTCTCTGCCATCCTCCCTATTCTGACAGCCTGTACCTCTTCCTCTTTCATTACTTGTAAGAATTCTTGTTCAGCCTCCGGATCGAGAGATATTAAGAGTCCACCGCTGGTCTGAGGATCGCAGAGAAGAATAAACTCTGTTCCATCCATCCCGCTGATCTTATCCTTGCAGGCATTATAATTCCGGGTGGTATTATCCGGAAAGATAAACTGATCGGTATAAAATTTCAGTCCTTCGATTAGAGGCAGCGCATTTAATTCAATCTCCGCAGAGCAGGTGTTTTTTCCGACCATCTCCAGCAGATGTCCTGCAAGTCCGAACCCGGTTACATCGGTCATGGCATGCACTCCGGGCATCGATCCGAGCCGGTAACCAGCTGTATTCAGGGCGCACATCACCTCCAGGAGCTTCTCGTAATCACCTTCCTTCAGTAATCCCCTTTTCAATGCAGTCGAAAAAACTCCGGTACCCAAGGGCTTGGTGAGATAGAGCAAGTCTCCCTCCTTCACGGTATCATTGCGTTTGATATTTGTTTTTTTAATAAGACCGGTCACCGATAATCCAAAAATAGGTTCTGCACTGTCGATGCTATGCCCTCCTGCGAGTGGGAATCCTGCTTTGTTACAGACAGAGCGGGCACCATTCATGACTTCCCTGGCAACTAACGGGTCTATCTTCTCCACTGGCCATCCAAGGATCGCCAGGGCCATCACCGGCTTTCCGCCCATGGCATACACATCACTGATGGCATTGGTGGCAGACACCCGGCCGAAATCGAAAGGGTCGTCTACTATAGGAAGGAAGAAATCAGTGGTACTTATAATAGCATCCCCGTTGCCGGTATCGTACACCGCTGCATCATCCCGGCTCCCATAACCGACCAGGAGGTTTTTATCTTCCATGGATTCCCCTCCATGAAGAATCTGTTCGAGGATACCTGGTGCAATCTTGCATCCGCAGCCGGCACCCTTACTAAATTGTGTGAGTCTGATCATTTCTTTCTATTTATGAGTTGCAATTAACTCTGCATTTTTGTCAACATAATCCACCACGCTTGCAGCGGCCTGAGCCGGATCATCTGCTTCCATCACGATTGTCCCGGCAATCACTTTCTCTTTATTGAAATTATAGGCTTTATCATAATACCCCAGGGTCAGATCCGCCACAAAAGCCAGATCGCCCGAATGAAGTGCTTCGATACACTGCTTATAGACCAGTCCCCCGAGTCTTTTCTGGATCCTGGTCACGGCCGCCTCCAGTTCCTCAACAGTAAAGGTTCCATATTCCCGCACCAGTCTTTTGACCCGCTCGTTCTTTGGCACCTCCACACGGATCACGGGCGAGACTTTCATACTGTTCCAGAATCCGTCCGGGATAAATACGCGACCTATACTCTTGCTTTCATCTTCGACCCAGATTCGTCGAGAGAGATCTAATGCCTCCAGCTCAGCAGAAAAAATATTTTCAAAAGCCTCCACTCCCGGCTGGGGTTTCTGTCCGAGTGAGCCGAAAGAAGATCCTTTGTGATGTGCGAGCTGTTCGAGATCGATGACCTGCTCACCGAGTGCCGCAATCTGTTTAAGGATATCTGTTTTCCCACTCCCCGTCTCCCCTCCCAGAATAATCAGCTGATAGGGTTGATCAAAAGTCTTGAGCACCTTCCTCCGGTAAGCTTTATATCCTTTATGAAGGGTCTTAGCTTCCAGCCCTGCGGTGTTCAGAAGCCAGGCGAAACTGGCACTTCGCATTCCTCCTCTCCAGCAATTCACCAATACTTTCCCATCTACAGCCAGAGCCTTAGCCTCTCTGACGAAGCCTGCCATCTTCGGTCCTACAATTTCCAATCCAAGCAATATGGCAGGATCTTTTCCGGCATGTTTGTATTTGGTGCCTACGAGCGCTCTCTCTTCATTGCTGAACAGTGGAATATTATGTGCCCCCGGAAGATGACCTTTTTCAAATTCGGCAGGAGAACGCACATCGATGACCGGAAGCGAACAAGCAGCCAGGAGAAATTCGGAAACAGGTAAGGAAAGAGACATAGGGCAAAGTTACTAATCCCGGAAGATTTTAAACTGCCGGGCTGCTGTCGGACTAATCGTGCATCAACCGGATGATATTCGATGAAGGGATTTCCTATAAGAACTAAATCGCTTTGATAATGACTTTACAATCTGATAATGTATTGGGAGACGAAACACCATTATCCACAGGGCACACAGAGGATATATTTTATTTTTTCTTGGCCTTATTAACATTTCTGTGTTTGTAATTACGAGAATACATGCTTCGGCCAGGGGTGTAAATCAAATAGTTTTGCTAAAACAGTAAGTACAATTTAGCAATTCAGAGATTAATTCAAGGTGGGGCGAAAAGCTAAATCGGGTACTGAAACGCCATCAACGGATGCAAATGCAAAAAAAGAAACCTCTCATCCTTCTGCTCTGCTTAACAATAAGCATCAGGCTTTTGGCCGGTGGCCCTGACAGCACCCAACAATCATCATCTAAAAAACCCATGGAAGCTCCTGAAGTAGGACTTGGTGTGGGTATCATGAGTTATTTCGGAAACGTAGGTGCTTCCAAAAGCTCCGGTGTAGGAAGCTTTACAGATATACGCCCGGCTTATCACCTGAATATAGAAGAACGTCTGGGCAAGTTAATCGCTATAGGATTGAATGTAAGCATGGGGCATCTCTCCGGTAATGACCACAGCCCGACAGATAACCTCAACTTCGAAACCAAAGTAACTCAGGGAGAATTGAACCTGATTTTGCCTTTTGATAACGGACTAATCATGAAGAGAGGAGCCAGCATTGTTCCATATCTGTCGGTTGGCATCGGGTACATGACTTTTCAGCCATTTGGGGATCTTAAAGATGCAAATGGAAATACATACTACTACTGGTCCGATGGAAGCATACGAAATCTACCCGATGGGACGGCAGGAGCAAAGAGACTCAACAGAGATTATACGTATGAAACACAACTGGCCGGTGCACAATCGGCTCTTACCATTCCAATAGGCTTCGGTTTCAAACTCAATTTCACAGACCATCTGAGTGCCCGGTTAAACGCATTCTATGACCTGACCATGACAAACAAAATTGATAATGTAAATACCGGGAAGAACGATGCTTACCTCTACACCTCCGTTTCCATCCATTACCAGTTCGGAAAGAACCCTGATGAAATGGAAACCCCGGAAGAGCATGATAAATGGAAAAACATATTTACCGATGCCGATTCAGACGGTGACGGTGTAAAAGATGCGGATGACGTTTGTCCAGGTACACCTAAAGGAGTAAAAGTAGATGCCCGTGGTTGCCCACTCGACTCAGACGGTGACGGTGTTCCAGACTACCTGGATAAAGAACCGAATACTCCTAAAGGAAATGTAGTGGATGAACATGGGGTGTCGATCGACTATAAAGCTATTGCTGAAAAAGCGCATAACGAAGCCAAAAGAGATTCTCTGGCCAACGCCATGCAGGATTGGCTGGATGCTCATCCTGGAAGAACCGTGATGGATTATATGGATGCTCAGGAAAAGCTACATCACAATGCAGGAGGTGGCAATGGAGCCGTAGTTAAAACACCAACTAGCAAGATTCCATCAGACTTTTCCTCCGTAGATAAAAATAACGACGGGTATATTTCAGTGGCTGAACTGAACCAGGCCATTGATGACTTCTTCAGTGGGTCTTCAGATCTGACCGTCGACAAAATCAATAAGCTCATTGACTTCTTCTTTGAACAGTAGCCTGCAAAAAAATAAAAACGTATGATCAAACAATTCATCCTTCTTCTCAACTTCATCGGTCTGTTCCTGATCCATTGGTACACCGGAAATGTGACCCTCGATGAAAAGGTGCCTGCCTCAGCCAAGGCCGGCGACGAGTTTACGGTCGAAGTAACCATAGATAAAGGAGCTACCGGCGGATTCGCCCGCTTCCAGGATGAACTTCCAGAAGGCTTTACCGCTACTCCGGTTGAATCCAAAGGCGGAGATCCCCGATTCGATGTACAGAAGTTTAAGATCATCTGGACCTCCCTACCTTCCGATCAGCAACTCCACGTCACCTATAAAATTGCCGTTGCCAATTCAGTCCCCACAGGAGATTATACCATCAACAGTAAATTCTCCTTCATCGCCGATAATAACAAACAAGAAGTGACCGGAAGCCATTCCATACATATTGATGGAACCGCAGCAGTGGCCAGCGGAGGAGGAACAGACACAGGAACCGGAACGGGTACTACTACGGGAACGGGAACGGGAACGGGAACCGGTACAGGAACGGATACAGGAACCGGAACGGGTACTACTACAGGAACAGGGACTGGAACTGACACAGGAACCGGAACCGGAGTTGCCACGGGTACCGGAACAGATACAGGAACTGGAACGGGTACTACTACCGGAACTGGAACGGGAACTGGGACTGACGCGACAGCCAGTGAAATCACCATCAAACGGATCGTACCGAATGATATGGTTGACCGGGAGTTTAATGTAGAGATTCACCTCAAGAAAGGCTCCGTATCTGGTTTTGCCAAACTGGAAGATGAGTTACCTGCAGGCTGTTCTGCTGAACCCATCAATACAGCCAATGCCGATTTTAAATTCGAAAAACAAAAGGTGAAGTTTATCTGGGTTTCTATCCCTCCGAGCGATGCAGAGATTGTTGTAAGCTATAAGGTGACACTCGATCCAGCCTTGGTACATGATAATATCATCTTCAACAACGGTAAGTTTGCTTATATCATGAATGATGCTCCTAAAACAGACGACATCCCGATGAACTCTGTAACGGTTAAACCTACCAGTCAGATCGCTTCTTCAGGTGGAGGAACAACAAGCACAGGAGGTGGAACTACAAGTACAGGGGGAGGAACCACTAGCACAGGAGGCGGAACTACAAGTACAGGGGGAGGAACAACCAGCACAGGTGGAGGAACAACCAGCACAGGTGGAGGAACAACCATCCCTACTCCACAGAATGGGGTTGTATTCAAAGTACAGGTCATGGCCCTTCACCGGAATATCGGGGATGACTATTTCAAAACTCTTGGAGTAAATGAGCCGATTGAACATGAAATGCACGAAGGGTATGTCAAATACATCTTAAAGAAGAGTGCTTCTCCGAACTATAAAGATGCCAGAGACTACCGTGAAGGTGTTCGTCCAAAGATCAAGGATGCCTGGGTTACAGCCTACAATAATGGCAAAAGAGTCCTTTGTCAGGATGCGCTGATGGTCAGCAATCAGAAATGGGTTCCTTAATTATCGAAAGAGTCCCTTTATTTCTCAGAAATAAGGGGATTTTTCTGGTAATATTAGCCTAAGAAGTTATATTTGCATTACTTATGCATAGAAGGCTACCTCTTCAAACGATCCTTTTAATGTTTTTGTTCATTGGTTCCCTAGGCGCTAAGCCGGTAACCCTGAACTTATTGGGCTTTGCCAATACACCGCCTGATTCGACTCCCAAAAAACAATCGCCCCCTCCATTCTATGTAAAGCCTATTCTGGGTTTAGGAACCGGGATGATGTCTTATTACGGGAACTATAATGAAAGCCATGTTGCTAATCCCCAATACGGGCGTCTTGGTTACGAGCTTTCCCTCTCCCAGAAGGTTACTCCCAGTCTTCAGTTCGGATTCTATACCCTTTTCGGACAGCTGGCCGCTAACGAACATACCGGGAACGTTTACCTCAATTTTGAGAGCCAGATTCGTTTAGGTGGGTTCCAACTGGAATATAATTTCGATAACTTCTTTAAGAATAAGAACAGGGCTATGAGCCCTTTTGTCTCTATTGGCTTTGAAGCGTTTGAATTTCTCTCTAAAACCGACCTCCATGATGCTGCCGGAAACAATTACTATTACTGGAATGATGGTACCATCCGAAACGTAGTTCAGGGCGGACCGGTTCCTGCGGCCAATTCAGTCATCCTTCAGCGCGACTATACCTACGAAACAGATATCCGCGCTCAGAATGCCAATGGCTTTGGGAAATATCCGGAAAATTCTTTTGCTATTCCCCTGGGTGTCGGTGTATTGTTCCACCTCTCTCCCCGCATGGATATCAAGTTAGGAACGACCTACCATTATACCTTTACAGATTATATTGACGGAGCACCCAAGAGTACACTTAAAGGTTCAGATAAGCTGGATAAATTCTTCATGAGTTCCTTTATGATCCGTTATGATCTGACAAAAGATTATCACGGTGTAGATCCTCATCAATACGATACGGTCGATTTCAAAAGAATGATCATTGCCGATGAAGACAATGACATGGTTCCTGATATCCAGGATTCCTGCCTCGGCACCCCTGCCGGAGTAGTGGTAGATGTAAAAGGATGTCCGCTGGATGGAGATAAAGACGGTGTTCCCGATTATCTCGACAAACAACTCGACACCCCTGCAGGATCCGTGGTAGATAAAAACGGAGTGGCCGTAAGCGACTCTTCCATGTATGATACCTGGGACCGCTTTAGCGATTCAACACTTAAATATGCAGTCCACGTAGTGCTGCCCCCCGGTGGAAAACATTATTATGGAGCTCCGGTATCTCCAGACTATACCATCCTCCTGGGAACGTACAAGAAAGGACTCTCTAACGAGAACATGAATAAATACCTAAGCATTCCCGATATCCGGACCACCAACCTGAGCGATTCAAGCACTGCTTACTCCGCTGGTAAATTTGATGATGCCCTGGAAGCAGACAAACGCAAGCAGCAACTCATCGCTCAAGGTAATCCCGATGCAAGGGTTGTGGTGTTAAGAAACGGAAAATTTGTGGATGCCGATATCTTCGATAAGGAGATGGCAGCCATCGCCGCAAAAGAAGCGAAAGAGAATAAAGAAGGCTCTGACACTAAGGTGAAAGAAACTAAATCAGGCAGCGGAACAAAGAGTAGTACTTATACTGATAATACGATCACCTCCGCACCTGGAGTCGTATTCCGGATCCAGCTTGGAGCCTTTCATCACAAAGTATCTACAAATACATTCGCGGAAGCCGGAAAGGTTATGGAACTTCAGACGGAGGACGGACTGTACAAATATGTAACGGGGTCGTTTACCAATTTCGATGATGCTGCCAAAGCCAAGATTGACATGCTGGGTAAAGGATTCTCCGGAGCCTTTATCGTTGCATACAAAGACGGAAAGAGAGTTCCACTCACCAGTGTAGGCGCTATTCCTGCACCGAAGATGAATCCTAACGATTCAGTCAGTGCTAAAACACCGGCTGTAGATAAAAAGCTCGTGACCTTCAAGGTGCAGATTGGTGCTTTCAAGAATGAACCTCCTGCAGATATCAAAGAGAAATTCAAAACCATACAGGATGTGCAGCAGAGTACAACTTCTGCCGGGCTAACCCGTTATACCGCCGGAAGCTTCCAGACGCTCGCCGAAGCTCAGAACTATAAAAACGAGCTGAAGAAAAAAGGTATTGACGGAGCCTTTGTCGTAGCCTTCTTCAAGAACGATCTCATCAGTGTTCAGGAAGCTCAGGAGTTGCTGAAGCAGCAGTAAAGCTCAATGACGCAAATCTTATTTAATAATCACGTCTTCGACCAATTTCCTGTGCTTGAAACGCCACGAATCAGGCTGCGGGCGTTTGAAATGGCCGACAAGGCACCCATCTTCCGGATTTTCTCCGATCCTGTAGTCCTCCTGCATTTAGGCCGTCAGCCCTTTCTGGTCGAAGCTGAAGCCGCTTTTCTCATCGCTACTATTCATCAGGCTTTCCAGGACAAGGAATGCATCCGCTGGGCCCTGGAGAATAAAGAAGATGGCACCTACATGGGCAGCATCGGTTTCTGGAGGATACTCAAAGAACATCGCCGCTCTGAAATCGGTTATGAGCTCAGTCCCGACTACTGGAAGAAAGGATATATGCACGAGGCACTGAGTCGCATTCTCCGCTATGGGTTTGAGGAAATGAAGCTGCATAGTGTAGAAGCCAATGTCAGCCCTGGAAACTCAGGTTCAGAAGAATTACTCCGAAGAAACGGATTCATTCAGGAAGGATATTTCAAAGAAAATTTTTACGGATCGTTGACTGGAAAAGAAGAGAAAGGTTTTCTGGATACGGTCAGCTTCTCTTTAAGAGCAAGCTAGTTCAGCTTAAACTCTGAAGTAAAATGGAAATGAATCCCCGGATTATTCTCAATGGCATTATTCAAAGCCCAGGCCGACTCTGACAGGTACACCGGGTTCTCGTCTTTATCAAAAGCCACCCGCTGTGAACGAAAACGGGTAAACTCCTCGAAGAACTTAGGATCGTCATAAGTCATCCAGCAGGCTTTATGCAAAGGCAGCGGTGCAAAACGGCAGGAAGCTCCATACTCCTGCAGGAGACGGTACTGGATAACTTCAAACTGCAGCTCCCCCACGGTTCCGATAATCTTCTTATTTCCGGGCTGCTGAACGAAGAGCTGAGCCACCCCTTCATCCGTAAGCTGCTGAATTCCTTTTTCAAGCTGCTTGGTCTTGAGCGGATCTGTATTAACAAGCTCTTTAAATATTTCCGGTGAAAAGCTCGGGATCCCTTTATACATAAAATTTTCACCTTCGGTAAGCGTATCTCCTATCTTAAAATTGCCGGTATCGTATAGGCCCACCACATCACCCGGATAGGCTTCTTCAATGAGGTTCTTGTCCTGTGCCATAAAATTTACCGGATTTGCAAACCGGAAATCTTTATTAATCCTTACATGGTGATAGAATTTATTCCGCTCAAATTTCCCGCTCACAATCCGGAAAAAAGCGATTCTGTCGCGGTGACGGGGATCCAGATTTGCATGAATCTTAAAAACAAATCCGCTCAGCTTTTCTTCCGTGGGTTCCACCATGCGTGTATCACTCATGCGTCCACGAGGTGATGGGGAAATCTGTACGAAACAGTCGAGCAGCTCTTTTACTCCGAAATTATTCAGAGCACTTCCAAAGAACACAGGGGCAACGGTTCCATCGAGGTATTTCGCCCGGTCAAAAGGATCATAGACCCCGTTAATGAGTTCGAGATCTTCACGGAGCTGATCGGCAAATTCACCAATCTGCTGATCAAGCACTTTATCATCCAGGTCGTCTATCGTCACTTTCTCGTCTTCAATAGTAGTCTTGTTGGCCCGAAAAAGCTGGAGGTTCTTTTCATAAATATTATAGACCCCTTTAAAGCGTGCTCCATTGCTGATAGGCCAGCTCAGGGGTCTTACTTTGAGGTTGAGCTTCTGTTCCAGCTCATCCAGCAGGTCGAAGGGGTTTCCGCCTTCACGGTCCATCTTATTAACAAACACAATCACCGGAGTATTTCGCATGCGGCAGACCCCCATGAGTTTCTCCGTCTGCTCCTCCACGCCTTTCACGGCATCGATAACCAGGATTACACTGTCAACCGCAGTGAGGGTACGGTAGGTATCCTCCGCAAAGTCTTTGTGACCGGGGGTATCCAGCAGATTCACTTTCATATTGTGGTAATCGAAAGCCATCACAGAGGTTGCAACAGAGATTCCTCTCTGCTTTTCAATCTCCATAAAATCGGAAGTAGCTGTTTTTCGGATCTTGTTACTTTTCACTGCACCTGCTACCTGAATGGCTCCTCCGAAAAGAAGGAATTTCTCGGTTAATGTGGTCTTCCCTGCATCGGGGTGAGAGATGATGGCAAAGGTCCTGCGCCGGTTAATTTCGTCCTGAAAACTCATCCTGGATAGTCGTCCTGCTTATATTTAATTGCAATCTAAAATTCTTTTCAACCCAATACGTCTCTCACTACTCAGCACCGGATCTGTAATCAGATTAAGAAGAGGGCAAATTTAACAAAATATACAAGTCCGGGCCTGAGAGGCTGGTTTTAGGTGTATTTTTGACCTCTAAAAAATGTTATCTTTGCCAAATTTTTAGAATAAGAAAGATCCGAACACCGAATGGACAAAAAATCATTTATAGGCTTATTATTAATAGGGGCAATCCTCATCGGATGGTCCTTTTTCATGAGCCCTTCCAAAGAAGACCAGGCCAAAGTAAAACACTATAACGACAGCATCGCTCTGGAACGAACGGTTGCGGATGCGAAATACAAGGCAGAGCTGGAGAAGAAGAGAACTGCGGCAGTAACATCAATTTCGGATACTACAGGAGGAAAAAAAGCAACTATACTGCCTGACTCCCTAAAAGACCTACAAAAGGTAAAACAATACGGCCCTTTTCAGGCTTCTGCAGGCAAAAAGGAGTCTTACCTGACCATCGAAAATGATCTTTACAAAGTTAAACTGAGCACCCGTGGCGGCAGACCTGTTTCAGTTGAACTGAAAGGATATCACACCGGCAAGGTGGAGGGCCCACTGGTGACACTCTTTAGAGAAGACTCCTCGACCTTTGCACTCCAGGTATTTGATAATACCAACCGGGCCTACTCCACAGATAGCCTCTATTTTGCACCTTCAGACTCTTCATTTGTTGTTAAAGGGGAGCAATCAAAGTCTGTTTCCCTGCGCCTTGCCGCAGGTGAGGGGAAATACATTGAATATGTTTATACCCTCAAGGGAAATGACTACATGATGGGTTGCAAGATCAACATGATAGGGATGCAGGATGTGCTGGCTTCGAATATGCAGGAATTGGATATGCATTGGGCCATGCAAACTCCTTCCCAGGAAAGCGATCTGAACAGCCAGCGTATTAAATCTACGATCTATTACAAGATTCCTGATGAAGATGTCAACTACCTCAGCGAAACCAAAGATGAAACCAAGACCCTCGACGGGAACAATATCAAGTGGGTGGCTTTCAAACAGCAGTTCTTCACTTCCGTGCTCATTGCAGAAAGCACCTGGGGCAAGACCAAACCCACCATCGAAACACATACAGATAAGACTGACACCATCCATGTAAAGGATTTCAGTGCCAAACTGAGCATTCCTTTTTCTCATAAAGCTTCTGAATCTTTTGGCATGAAGTTTTACTTCGGGCCTAACAAATACTCGACACTCAAGGCCTATGACATGGACCTGGAGAGACAGATTCCTTTGGGATGGAGTCTTTTCAGATATGTCAATAAGTGGATTGTCATTCCTATTTTCAATTTCCTGGATAGCCTTAATATGAGCTATGGAATCATTATCCTGATCCTGACCATCATCATCAAGATCCTCATCTTTCCGATCGCATACAAGACTTATATGTCTTCTGCCAAAATGCGTGTGGTAAAACCGGAAGTGGATGAGATCAATGCGAAATTCAAAGACGGAGACCCTCTTAAAAAACAACAGGCCACTATGGCCCTTTACAAAAAAGCGGGTATCAATCCAATGGCAGGATGTATTCCGGTATTACTCCAGATGCCTATACTGATTGCTCTGGTCAGCTTCTTCCCTTCTGCCATAGAACTCCGTCAGCATGGTTTCCTCTGGGCAAGCGACCTGAGTACCTATGACTCTATCTATCATCTACCTTTCAAAATTCCAGCGTATGGAGATCACGTCAGTTTGTTTGCACTGCTCATGACCGCTTCCACGGTACTGTATACCTGGTCTAACAGCCAGCTCATGGGGCAGACCGATCAGCTTCCGGGGATGAAATGGATGATGTATCTGATGCCTGTTATGTTCCTGGTGTTCATGAATAACTATTCTTCCGGACTGAGCTATTACTACTTCCTGGCGAACATGATTACTTTCGGTCAGACCTTCCTGATGCGCCGGTTTGTGGATGAAGATGCTATCCATAAAAAGATTCAGGAGAATAAACTGAAGCCCGTCAAAACTTCGAGCTGGCAGCAAAGACTGGAGAAGGCCGCAAGAGACCGGCAGAATGCCTTGCAGCAACAGCAAGGGAAGAAAAAGAAGTAATTGTATGTTGTAGCTGCAGTTGAGCGGGTGACACACTCATTTTTTTCGTATATTCAGTTTTTCGAAAAGACTCTTTGATTAATGGAACTCAATTCACTTACAGCCATTTCCCCGATTGACGGACGCTACCGTAACCAAACCTCCGGACTGACGGCCTATTTCTCTGAGTTCGCACTCATCCGTTACCGGGTGCTGGTGGAAATTGAATACTTCATTGCTCTTTGTGAATTGCCCTTACCCCAGCTTAAAGGGATAGACAAGAAATTGTATGAACCGATGCGGGACGTCTTCAGGCATTTCAGCCTGGAAGATGCTGCTGCAATCAAACACATTGAAAAGACTACCAACCACGATGTAAAAGCCGTGGAATACTTTATCAAAGAACGTTTTGATGCCTGGAAGATTGAAGGGCTGAAAGAATTTGTCCATTTCGGACTGACCTCTCAGGATATTAATAATACCGCTACCCCTCTTCTGCTTCGCGATGCTTATAAAAATGAGATAGAACCCCTTTATACCCAATTACTTTCCAAACTCGGCACCCTGGCCGGAGAATGGAAAGACATTCCAATGCTTGCCTATACGCATGGCCAGCCGGCTTCTCCTACCCGCCTCGGGAAGGAAATGATGGTATTTGTGGAACGAATGGAGAAACAGCTGAAGCAAATCAAGGCAGTCCCCTTCTCCGCTAAATTCGGAGGCGCTACCGGAAACATGAATGCGCATCATGTAGCATATCCCAAAACAGACTGGATCCATTTTGCAAACTATTTTGTGAATGCAACTCTGGGGCTCGATCGTTCTCAGTTCACAACACAGATCGAACATTACGATAACCTGGCTGCGTTCTGCGATGGGATTAAACGCACCAATACCATCCTGATTGATCTCAACAGGGATATCTGGACTTATATCTCCATGGGGTACTTCAAACAGCGGATCAAAGAAGGGGAAGTGGGTTCATCAGCTATGCCTCATAAAGTAAACCCAATCGATTTTGAAAACTCAGAAGGTAACCTCGGCCTTGCGAACGCGGTGCTTGAACATCTCTCCGCCAAACTACCTGTTTCCCGCCTTCAACGCGACCTGACCGATTCAACAGTGCTCCGGAATTTAGGAGTACCCATGGCTCATACGGTCATTGCTTTGAAGTCGCTCATTAAAGGACTTGACAAACTCCTGCTCAACACCGATGCCATTCGTAAAGATTTGGATGAAAACTGGGCGGTGATTGCAGAAGCTATACAAACCATCCTGAGGAGGGATGGGTTCCCTAAGCCTTATGAAGCACTTAAAGAACTCACCCGTTCTAACACACATATCACCAAAGACAGCATCGTGAAATTCATAGACGGACTTGTGGTAAGTGATGCGGTGAAATCTGAATTGAAAAATATCACCCCACAGAATTATACAGGCCTCTGAGTTTCTCCCTGGTAAATCCAATTTTATAAATGAAGGTTTCCGGCTTCTCCATCGTTCGCAATGCCATCAAATATGATTATCCGATTGTAGAAGCCATTACTTCTGTTCTCCCCTACTGCGATGAGTTTATAGTCGCTGTTGGTAAATCAGATGATCAGACCTTAAGCCTGATCCGCTCCATCCCTTCTGATAAAATAAAAATCCTGGAAACAATCTGGGACGATTCCCTGAGAGAAGGCGGAAAAGTTCTTGCCTTGGAAACAGACAAAGCACTCAGGGCCTGTTCAGCTGACAGTGACTGGTGTTTTTACATTCAGGGTGATGAAGTCATCCATGAACAGTTCGGCCCTGCAATCACCGAAGGAATGCGCAAATGGAAAGACCATAAAGAAGTAGAAGGGCTCCTCTTCCACTACACCCATTTTTATGGATCTTATGATTTCACAGGTGATTCGAGAGATTGGTATGCAAGGGAAATACGCATCATCCGGAATGACTCCCGGATCCATTCATACAAAGATGCGCAAGGGTTCAGGCTGGATGGAAGAAAACTGAATGTTAAACCCATTGAAGCTTTTGTATATCACTACGGTTGGGTAAAGCCACCGGAGCTTCAGCAAGCCAAGCAGGAAAGCTTTCACCGGATGTGGCATGATGACAACTGGATGAAAGAGCATATCCCGAAGACGACCTCCTTTGATTATTCCAAAATAGATTCCCTGGAACGCTTTCAGGGTACACATCCCGCTGTCATGAAGGAAAGGATTAAGAAAACGAACTGGGAATTCAGCTTCGATCCTTCTAAAAAGAAATTCAAGTCCGCTAAAGCGAAGCTCCTTCATTTCTTCTTTAAAAAGCTTGGATGGAAAATTGGAGAGTACCGGAATTACAAGATCATCTGATAATAAGTTCAGATCCCTGAAGTAGTCAGAGGGTCACCAGGACGAACAGGTGCACAAAAGATTATTTATTCTTATATATCAGAAAGTGCTTTACAAGGGTAAACGTATTATCCTTGCCTTTGTCAAGCATGAATTTCTCATCCACAGGCTTGCATCCTTTCACATCAATTTTTACCTCATACGACTTTCCTCCATCCAGGGTAATGAAATAATTTCCGTCTTCACTGGCAGTGGTGCGGCCGACTTCGGTGGTCCCAGTTTCATCATACACAATCACATCTGCCTGAATGGGCTGTCCTGTTTCACCGGTGAATACGGTTCCTTTAAGGATAGAGAGCCTGGGAGCATTCGGGTCAGTTCTCACAACACCGGTAAGGGCATCATACCCGCTCAGGTTGACCAGATAAATATCCCTCTCCCCTAATCCTCCCGGCCGATTACTGGATATATAACCCGTCTTCCCGTCCACGGAAAGGCAAAAGCTTGTTTCATTATTTACAGAATTTATCGGATAGCCCAGGTTCACCGCCTTGCTCCATTTACCATTCACATTGGTTGATTTGAAAATATCATATCCTCCCATGGAATTATGTCCCTGAGAACAAAAGAAGAGGGTCTTGCCGTCAGGAGTAATATAGATTCCGCCTTCATCGTAGGGAGTATTGATTTCAGGGCCCAGGTTAGTAGGAGTATCCCACTCGGTTTTGGATTTCCGTTTGGACATCCAGATATCACCGTTGCCATAACCTTTCTGCCCGCCTTTTGCTTTTACATCCTGACCTCGTTCGCTTATAAAGAAAATGGTGTTTCCATCCGCAGTCATACAGGCCCCATCTTCAAAATAAGAAGAGTTGATCGGTCTTTCCATGATTTTAGGAGTCCCCCATTTACCACCCGCACTCACTTTCGATACGAATATTTCTCCTCCTTTAGCATCTTCTTCATTATTCCTGTATATGAAAATTTGTTTCCCATCGGGTGTGATGCTGGAGCAGGCATTATGCCCGGGTCCGTTGATAGCACCGATCATTATTTCAGCCTGGTTCCAAGTCTTGTTGGAGTCATTCCAGGTGGACATAAAAATATGATCAAAGGGTTTATTGTCTCCCATGATATCTGCAGCGAGTTTACCTTCAGGCCGACGGGAAGTGAATACCATCATTTTTCCATCTGCTGAAACGGAAGGCCTCTTGTCGTCATAAGGGGAATTAACATTTTCGCCCAGGTTAGTCACTTTCACATCCAGCGGATGTGCCATCAGTTCTTTTGCGGTCTTGACCATGTTTATAAAAAGATCAACATCGCTGTCTTTAGACTTTGCATCTTTCCCTCCAAGCGATTTATACAGATCAAGTTCTGAACCTGCGGAATCCAGCTTTTCTGCGGTAAGATACATTCGGCCGAGGTAGAGATGGGCTTCAGGGGCTGCTTTCGTATCCATATGGACCGACTTCAGAAAATTTTCTTTCGCCGCATCCATATTGTCCATCATGAAGAAACATTCCCCGATGTGAAAAACAATGCTGGCATCCTGTGGTTTATTGGAGAGAATCTCTTTATACAGATTCATCGATTTCGTATATTCCTGCTTGTAAAATTCCTGCTGGGCATTAAAAAGCTTTACCTGATCCTCACTTTTCGAAAGAATGTTCTGGGAAAAAATTGAACCATTAAATGAGAAAGCAGCTAAGCAGGTAACAAGAAGGATTTTTTTCATTTCCGGATAGTTTTTACGGCAAAAACAAATATAATAAGAATTTTCATCTGAACGGACAGGCTGGTCATGCCAGAAAGTCCAAAAACATTTTAAGGCCCTTCTGTTTGGCTTCATCGAGAGAATAGCTCAGATTCCGGTGCATATAACCTGAAAGATCAGCGTTGGCAGGGAATCGACCGGCAAACGCTACAGAGATCCGATCGATCTCTTCAAGTCCTCGGGATAGAGCCTGATTGAACAGATTCTCTGTTTCTGCCCCTATAGGCTTGTTACTTACCCAACAGGCGAATACGAAGGGCAGACCCGTAAGCGCAATCCAGGCCTCAGCCAGGTCATAAATAAAGGGATACTGAGAATTCAGCGCAAATGTCCTGTCACCAATGACTACTGCAGCCGTTTCTCCTTGAATGAGTGTTTCATAACCATCTGTTCCTAAGGTATACTTGGGTGTGATTTTCCATAATTTTTCACACAGTATTTTCACCAGGGCCACGGAAGTCCGGCTCTGATTATCCAGAATAATCTGTTTGATCTGAGTCAAAGGTACTTCGCTATACAAAGCAACAGATCGGACAGGGCCGATGGCTCCAATGCAGTACTTGGTTAGAATATGATATTCTTTCATTAAAGGAAGTACAGCCACCGGCACGAGTCCCACATCCACAGTACCTTCCAGAAGCTTGGTGGCACAAACAGAAGGAATATCCAGACTCAGATCTACCTGGTCGGTGAAGCCTGAAAGGTTCATTCCTTCAATAAAGGGTCTTGTATTAAGGTAAGAAACAGCTGAAATTCTGAGTTTTTGCATCCTTTAGGAAGAGAAATTGATTGGGTGCAAAAATAACAGATAATCTGGTTCAAACTACCGGGTCACTTCCATGGGTCGGCAGGCTATAGGGGTCTGTCCATCCATCAGGCGATAAAAATAGATCCCTGGAGAAAGAGCCGCTGTACTCACTGTAAGCATTTCAGTCCCCTGGTTTACAGGAACGCTTAGAATCACCCTTCCAGTTAAATCAGTTATGGCCATGCTCATATCTTTATAGATGTTGCTAAGCGGGATCTGGGTTGTGTAATTAGAAGGGTTTGGGAAATTTTGTCCCAGATAACTGTTGTTGACCGCCCCTTTTTCATTGATTCCTGTGACCAGACCATAAAACCAGTCGTGCGCCCTCTTTATAATAATTCTGCGATTCAAAGGTGTTCCAACCATTTCTATACCGGGTCCTACATAAACTGTTTTCCAGGTTCCGTTGGTGGCTCTTACTCCTGCACAACGGGTGGTATCATTATGAGCGTGACTGGTATCATTGTAGTTGTATATAGGTGTACCCAGACCCACTGGTTTGAGCTGATCAGGGTAATAGTAATTTCCATAAGTCTTTGCCAGAGGAGCATTGGGGAGAGGGGCCCAGATCGGGTCGTGGGTATCCGTCACCAGCACCTTATTGGATGTATCCCCGTCTGCTACCCAGGAAGCACAGAGGAAGTTGGTATAAAAAGCCCTGGTATTGGCTGTTCCGGTTGCAGGAGAAGCTCCCCAGGTATCCCAGCCAACATCCTGGCCTGAAACCAGCATATTTCCTCCATTATTCAGAAACGAAGTGAGCTGTGCAACTTCTACATCGGTGAAGGCAGGAAAGGTCCAGCCCACATTCAGATAGACATTTTTAACTCCTGTAAAGGCTCCCTGTGCAATTGCTTGGGTCATGATTTTTTCATCCGTTTTTCCAACAGTCAGGCGGTTTGCGTAAGCCAGCCCGGTCGTGTACACGCTGTCCCAGTTGGCGGCGCTTCCCACCGTAACACCATCACCCACATAACCGCTGTTATTTACAATGAGGTCGGTTACATTCGCAATCACATAGACTTCAGAGATCATTGCCGGAAGCCCTGGGTTGGTCACCGACTGAACTTTCATGGTATAGGTAGCTACAAAAGGAGTCATATCCGGAGTTATATTGATGACAATGTTATTCGTGGTACCCGCGGAAGTATTAACAGTAGCCGTATTCGTATAAGGAATTCCACCAACAGTGAAATTGGAAGTCCACCCCCCAGGGGCGTTTGATGTTAATGTATAGGAAAATTGTTCAGAACCGCTACCGGTATTAGAAGAAGTAAGATTAAATGAATTCATGGAAGCTGCAGTTCCATGCTGCACAATGACAGCCGGAAGGCCAAGCGTGTAATTAATCAATGGATCGCCCGTTGATCCACAATTCAGGACTTCATTGGTAGTAACATTCTGTACATAGGAAGTAAGTTTTACATTGGGCTGCTTCCAGAGGGTATCGGCTACGTAATTATAGGTAAAGACGACAGAGCTTCCGATAGCAGGCAATACAATGGCGTCTCCTTTCCAGCTTGGCATCATTTTCCGGAATACATGAGGAAAACTCTTCTCTCCATTGCCTCCTGGCGGGGTGGCAAAAGTCAGAGATTCGTTCACGATGGTTCTCAACCGGTAGGTCCCTGCTGGTACTGTGCCTACGGTTGTAACTGTGACTGTTGCGGTATGATTCTGCCCGCTCATTGTTATATCGGTAACCTGCACTTTGATCGGGCTTCCTCCTGAAAAGGCATTGTCTACATCACTTTGTGTAATGCCGGAAGGACTTGAATTTTTCACATTCCCGAGCATCTCCACATTCGGAACACCACTCACCAGATACTGATTGACCATAGAATCAACCGGCTTAGGGTTGTAGGTATACATAATGTCTGTTCCAGGCCAGGAAGGGTGATAAGCTATGTGGTGAACGGTTACTGGATTCGGATTGAGGATATTTGTAAGGAAGCCAGGATTCTGGGCAGCACAAGGGCCACAATTCATTCCGGTAAATTCCTCAAGCAGGACATAACGGGGTGCTTGTGCATGAGACCGGTTGGAGAGGCAAAGGAGAACAATCGCTAGCGAGTAAAAGGTGTATCTTTTCATCATGGATAGGATGGGATATAAAATTCTTTATCTTGAACAAAACAACTCTAACAAATATAAGCCAAATCAGGCTAAAACACAAGTTGCCAATTTTGGTTAATTTTGCCTCCTACCTATAACTGTATGAAGTTCCAATTCAAGTACCTGGCCTGTCTTTTTTTTCTCCTCCCGCTTGGAATGGCTTCACAGACCTTTACTCAAACCATTCGCGGATCCATTAAAGATGCCGACAGCAAGTCCGCTCTTCCCGGTGCCACCATCGTCATCCTTAACCTGGATACTTTGAAAGGTGGGATCAGTGATGCAGATGGAAATTTCAAAATTCCAAATATCCCAGTTGGAAGAAGGGGTGTAAAAGTGACCTATGTAGGCTATGAGGATGCCGTGATGGGTAACATCATTGTAAGCACAGGCAGGGAGGTGGTCCTGAATATTGAAATGCATGAAAGGATTATTCTGGGCCAAGGCGTCGAAATCATTTCAGAAAAAGATAAAACAAAGGCTAACAACGAGCTCACGACCAACAGTGCCCGCAACTTCAGCAGTGAAGAAACAGAACGCTACGCCGGAGCCCGCGGTGATCCAAGTCGCATGGTGGCCAATTTTGGAGGGGTTACGTCCAGCAATGATGCCCGGAACGATATCATTGTAAGAGGCAACTCCCCATTGGGAGTACTATGGAGGCTGGAAGGGGTAGACATCCCTAATCCAAATCATTTCTCTTCACAGGGTGCAACAGGAGGGCCAGTGAGCATGTTAAACACTAACCTTCTGGCCAATTCAGATTTTCTAACCGGAGCGTTCCCGGCGGAATACGGCAATAAGACCGCAGCCGTTTTTGATTTGAAGCTCAGAAACGGAAACAACGAGAAAAATGAATTTATCACCCAAGTAGGAATTAATGGACTTGAACTAGGCGCAGAGGGCCCTATCACCAAGGATGGGGCCTCTTATCTGATCAATTACAGATATTCTACTTTCAAAGTGTTTAATGCTCTGGGCATAAATTTCGGAGTATCCGGAATTCCGGAATACCAGGATATGTCATTCAAATTTAATTTCCCTACTGCAAAGGCCGGTATCTTCAGCGTATGGGGCCTGGGAGGCACCAGCACCATTTCCATTCTCGATCGGAACAGAGATACCTCCAACTGGTCGTATGTGAACCAAGGACAGGACCTTGTGTACGGATCCAGTATGGGAGTTGTCGGGTTTACCCATCTCTACTTTTTCAGCCCTACCATTTCAGGAAAGTTCATTCTTTCGGCAAGCGGAAGCACCAATCTTATCACCGTGGATACCTTGTCGAAAGCAAAGGTGGATTTCAGGGATTATGACAACCATAGTGCCGACTGGCAGTATAACGCAAGTTATACAGTGACCGACAAAATCAATTCACACCACCTGATAAAAGCAGGAATTTCCTACACGCAACAATATATCAATTATGAAGCCTATTATTGGTCTACTCAGTACCATAAAAACATCTATCAGCTACAGGACGCTGACAATACAGGTTTAGGGCAGGCCTACATCCACTGGCAATACCGGATTACGGAAAAGCTTGCCCTCAATACTGGACTTCATTATCAGATCCTTACGCTCAACAATTCTCAAGCCCTTGAACCCCGTGCAGGCCTCCGTTGGCAATTCAAGCCAAGGCATGCTCTTTCCCTTGCCTACGGAATGCACAGCCAGACTCAGCCCCTCATTTATTATTTCTATAAATCCTACGACGCCAATACAGGTCAGTATCTGGAAACGAACCGTAACCTGGATCTCAGCCGAAGTCAGCACCTTATTGCCGGGTATGATTTCAATGTCGGGAAAAATTTACGGCTTAAACTGGAGGGTTATTATCAATACTTATACAATATTCCTGTTTCCATGCACCCCAATAATTCCTTCTCTATCATCAATGTCGGCAATGCACTGGATGGATTGCCGCTGGTTGACAGCCTTTACAATCACGGTACCGGCCAGAATTACGGAATGGAGCTGACCGTCGAAAAATTCTTCCACAAACATTATTATTTTCTGTCTACACTGTCGGTCTATAAATCCAGCTATGTTGCAAATGATGGTATAGAAAGACCTACTGCGTATGATGGTGGGTATGTGTTTAATTGTCTGGCAGGATATGAGCTTGCTCTGGGGAAGAGTAAGAATAAATTACTCTCTCTGGATGTAAAATATACTACTGCAGGTGGAAACCGCTATACTCCTATTGATCTTAACAGCTCCATCCTGAACGGACAAGCCGAATATTTTGACAACAAAGCATACAGTGAGAAATTCGCGCCTTATTCAAGACTGGATGTTAAGCTCTCCTTCCGGATGAACCGAAAAAAGATGTCGCATTATCTCTATGCCAACATAGAAAATGTTCTGAATCAGCAGAACATCCTCCAGCAAACTTATGACCCCAGCACACATACTGTTCATGCCGAATATCAGTTAGGCGTATTTCCATATGGAGGATACCGACTGGAATTTTAAGCGGGCCTCACATTCTCCGGATTAAAGCCTGCAGGGTTGCAGGGTGTCACATTCCTGAAGAACTCCCGAAAAAACTCAAAATCTTTTTCGATATCACCTGTCGGATAGAACGCCTCACTCAGATGCGTTTGTTTCAGTTTATAATCCATCGCTCCAAGGACAATCGGCAGCTTGCTTCGGAGAGCTACATAATAAAACCCAGTCTTCCACCGCTGGACCAATTTCCGGGTGCCTTCTGGAGGGAAAATAACTACAAACTCTTCTCTCTTTGCAAACATTTCCACGATAGAATCGGTAAGGCTATTATTCTTGCTTCTGTCAACCGCAAGTCCTCCGGTGGCCCTGAACAGGAGATTTAGAGGAAAGACATAAAACTCCCTTTTAATCAGGTACCGGGGTTTCATTCCATAAAGCTTCCAGGCACAGAGGCCGAAGACAAAGTCCCAGTTGCTCGTATGCGGAGCTCCAACTACAATGTATTTCTTCAATGGGGGAGCCTGACCTACTGCCTTCCATCCAGCTATCTTAAAAATCAACTTCGGAATAAAATTTGCCATGGGACAAAATACGAATAAATGCCTGGATACGATAAATCTATCTGATCCGCTTAGTTTTCTTCAAAAAATTCCTTGCTGAAATTCACCAGATGCAACCTAGTGGTTGCCCTTGTGAGGGCAGTGTATAGCCAGCGCAGGAACTCCTTATTAATCATCTCTTCCGTTAAATATCCTTGCTCCACAAATACACTCTCCCACTGCCCACCCTGAGCCTTATGGCAGGTAACAGCATAGGCAAACTTAACCTGCAAAGCATTGAAATACGGATCTTTTTTAACCTGCTGCATCCGAAAGCGTTTGTCAGCCGTATCCTCATGGTCGGCATACACCGATTCAAACAATTTCTTGTTATCTGCCTGAGACATCGAAGGGCTTTCACTCATGATGGTATCCAGCAGTATTTTCACCTCCAGCTCTTTTTCGTCGGGGTAGTCAATAAGCCTTAACCGGACATCGGCAAAACGAAAGCCATGCATCTCCTCTATCTTTCCTACTTTGAGGATCTCTGCAATATCCCCATTGGCGATAAAACCGGCACTTGATTTTTCAGGCAGCCAATGATAATTATTTTTGACTACCATCATATAATCTCCAGAAGAGATTTCACTCTCCTGCCACCTTATCCTGGCGCGTATTTGTTGATTAAAAAGATTTGCTCGTTTATTAGACCTGCAGATCACAATAGTGCCTTCCGGGCCGAAGTTACTGTAACTGCTGTTCAGCGCATCTTCCAGGTCCTCACCTGTAATCCGGAGAATGTCTTTAAATCCTTTTAGATGAAATTTCGGAAAAGTAAAAATCTCTTCGTTGATCATATCCCTGATCTCTGTGGCATTCTGAAGAATCCCTGAAGCCTGTGCTTGCCTCACTACGTCTGTGAGTTCCAGATAATCTACATGCAGATAATGTTGCTTCGCCAACAACTCAGGATCAAGCGCCGGACTGATTTCCAGTCCGATTGGAGGCAACTGTGCCACATCACCTATCAACAATAATTTACAATTCACTCCACTATAAACATATTCAATCAGGTCATGCAGCAAGCTCGAACCGCCCATAAACTCCGGCTGAGTCATTCCTGAAATCATGGAAGCCTCATCAACAATAAACAGTGTATTCGTATGTAAATTTTCTTTTCTCGAAAAGCGCCCCCCTCCTGCCCCATCACTGTTATGCATATATATTTTCTTGTGGATAGTCAATCCCTGCATCCCCGAATAGGCAGTAAGCACCTTGGCAGCCCGACCGGTAGGTGCCATCAGGGAACATTTTCCACGGATGAATGGGAGGCTCTTCACAAGCGTACCGACAATGGTTGTCTTTCCCGTTCCGGCATAACCTCTAAGCACAAAGCAACTACGCTCTTCCCGGCTAAACATAAACACAGCCAGCTTGCCGAGCAGCTGTCGTTGGCCGGGAGTGGTATCGAAAGGAAATTGTTTGATTAAGATTTCCCGGAAAGCTACTGAATCCATGCCTAAAGATAGGGATCAGAATCCAGAGAACTGCAACAATCCCAGCGTTTTGCACCTCTCAGGCGCTGCACCTGTCGCTATTTTCACTACTTTTGCACCTTAATTTCAATTAATCATGATCCAGGTAACCAATCTGTCCCTACAATTCGGAAAGCGCATATTATTTGATGAGGTGAACCTCAAATTCACCCCTGGAAACTGCTATGGAATGATCGGTGCCAACGGAGCCGGAAAATCTACTTTTCTGAAGATCCTCTCCGGGGAGATAGAACCTACCAAGGGACAAATCAGTATCCCTCCTGGACAACGGATGAGTGTACTGAAACAGAACCACTTTGAGTTCGACACGTTGCCTGTACTCCAGACTGTGATCATGGGGAACAAAAAACTTTGGAAAGTCATTGCTGAGAAAGATGCCCTCTATGCTAAACCCGACTTTAACGATGCCGATGGAATAAGGGTGTCGGAGCTGGAAGGAGAATTTGCAGAGATGAACGGATGGGATGCCGAAAGCGATGCCGGCAGCATGTTGAGTAACCTGGGTGTGAGAGAAGAATACCACCACAAATTGATGAGTGAACTGAGTGGTAAAGAAAAGGTACGGGTGCTCCTGGCTCAGGCCCTTTTCGGTAACCCCGATATTCTCCTCCTGGATGAACCTACAAACGACCTGGATGTGGAGACTATCACCTGGCTCGAAAACTTCCTCGCTGATTTTGAAAATACAGTGATTGTGGTGTCGCACGACCGTCACTTCCTTGACCAGGTTTGTACCCATACCGTAGATATTGATTTTCGTAAGATCACACTCTATACAGGAAACTATTCCTTTTGGTACCAAAGCAGTCAGCTGGCTCTCAGACAGAAGTCGGACCAAAACAGCAAGATCGAAGACAAGCGCAAGCAGCTTCAGGAATTTATCGAACGTTTCAGTGCCAATGCTTCTAAATCGCGTCAGGCCACAAGCCGTAAGAAGCTTCTGGAAAAATTGACCGTAGATGAAATCACTCCTTCCACTCGCAAGTACCCAGGCATCGTCTTCCGTCAGGAACGCGAAGCCGGAGACCAGCTCCTGCATATAGAAAACCTGAGTGCCACCTCTGAAGAAGGAAAAACATTATTTTCCAATGTAAATATCAATGTGCGCAAAGGAGATAAGATTGCTTTTCTTTCCAAAGAACGACTGGCGGTAACCGCTTTCTTTGAAGTGATCACGGGCAACAAAAAGGCGGACAAAGGTATCTACGAATGGGGAAGCACCATCACTACCGCTTACCTTCCTGCAGATAATACCTCTTACTTCATGGGAGGAGAGTATAATCTCGTAGACTGGCTCCGCCAGTATTCCGTGAACAAAGACGAAAGTTTTGTTCGTGGCTTTTTGGGTCAGATGCTTTTCTCCGGAGAAGAAACACTCAAGAAAACAAATGTATTATCTGGAGGAGAAAAGAT
>Ga0206996_1025_pt1 | contig 38217 bp, 42 predicted proteins | sample Alteio_BWMinCont_2_FD_153467 | JGI IMG/M metagenome (GOLD analysis project Ga0206996, IMG submission 153467) | Enriched cells from forest soil in Barre Woods Harvard Forest LTER site, Petersham, Massachusetts, United States -... | ecosystem: Environmental > Terrestrial > Soil > Temperate forest >...
AGAGAAATTTCAAAAACAAGAAATCAAAAGCAACATTTTTCGCACCACAAAGGGGGCTTTTGTCGAATCAAGCGCTTACAGAATCATTCCATCTGCGCGCGCTTTCTTAAAAGTCGCTCTCCATTCTCGGCTTGAATCTGTTCATCTAACCCTCAACACAGGATGGTTGAAGAGAGAGCATTATGCCTGGGAGCGCCCCGGAGTGCACGAACAGAACAAAATGCTGCTGCTAGGTCTTGCAGCAATTCTCCCATTTAGACCTCCCGATACAAAGGACAGCCTATTGAGTTCACAGGATCGCAACAACCCGAAGCCAAGTACAGAAGCTATTCCTGAAATCATCGCGCGGATGTCAGACCAGGAAAAGCAATATGCCAAAGACCGTGTCCAATCAATCGTTGCGCTCGGCATGTCTGAGGCTTTAGCCAAACAAATTGTGTACGGTTCATGGGCAAGGACTCATCCGAAGCCCGGTGAACCATAGCCTGAAAAATTAGTAGCGATTGATGTTTTTTAAGGGAATGGGATTCTTCCTCGTTCGCGCAAAATCTCCCTCGATTTTGCGCTCACTTCGGACGGGGCAAATTCCTGACGTTCCGCGTTCTGCCGGAACGCTTCACTTTTCCTCACTATTCGTTCGGCGGAATTTGCCCTTCGAATCCTGCATCGCAGCAGAGTTTGAGCTTGGTAGCGATGCAGGGATTCGAACCCCGGACCAACGGATTATGATTCCGCTGCTCTAACCGCTGAGCTACATCGCCACCGTGATTATTTGGCGCGCCGAGGCCAATTACCTGCGATTTGACGCGACAGCCAATTTTGTTCGCAGGGAACAAAATTGCCCCGGTCATCCTATAGGCAGAGCATTGAAATGGAACCGGGGTACAAATCGTCCCGCTATCATTAAACAAAAGACTTGACTTAGCCTGATAAGAAAGCGGGGTCAAAAATACCACTTGCAATCTTGCCGGAAATCTGCTATAGTTATCTTAGAATCAGAGGCGCATGCATGAGCCAATGTTACCGTTGTCAAGGTGTGATGGCTGAAGATAGGCAGTGGGATTTACCTACAGGCTTTCGAGAATTTTGCTGTGTCAACTGCGGGGACCGCTACTGGATTAACCTCCAAATCAGTGCGTGGCAAGTCCTCCATCTTGTTTCTCAGAATTAATCCGGTATTTTTTCTTTAAGATTTGCCTGGCTTTGCGAACCACTTCTTTTTCATTTTCGTATTTGAGGGCGTGAATGGCCGCTTTGATTGGGTACCACTTGGCAGCATCCACTTCCTCATCCAAAGGAGCCGGGGCTCCCCCTTCGGCCCGCATCAAGTAAAAATGAACCATACGATGAATGAGCATGTCATCGTCGCGCGAATAAAAGTGAAAATGGACTTCATCCAATTTTTCGAGAACTTTGGCTTGAAATCCGGTTTCTTCACGCACTTCGCGCACCGCCGTTTCCTCCGGCGTTTCCATTCCTTCCACGCGCCCCCGAGGCAAGGCCCAATTGCGCCCTTCCTGTTTTGCAATCAAACACACCTCAAAGTCCCCCTCTTTTTCCCGCACGACCACACCGCCTGCGGAAACCAAAATGGGTTCATCGTTACTGTCTATCATGTTCACTTTTTGTTCGCTGGTCTTAGGGGGAGTTCCCTGTTGTGTAGAGGAGAATCAGGCTTTTTCCTGAAGCTTGCCTCCACATGGTTCAAGATTTAGCTCAAGTCGAAGGTCATTTGACTTACACGCAAGACCAAGCCCGGCAATACTGCGAACAACTCGCCAAATCCCACTACGAAAATTTCACTGTGGGAAGTTTGTTTATTCCCAAAAATCTCCGCAGGCACATGTACAACATCTACGCCTACTGCCGGTTTTCAGATGATCTTGGCGATGAGCTTGGCAGCAAAGAAGAATCGTTGCACCAGCTTAACGCATGGGAAAAAGAGCTCGAAGCCTGCTATCGTGGGAAAGCAACTCATCCCATATTCATCGCCCTCAGTGAAACAATCCTGGAGTTTGATATTCCAAAAGAACCGTTTTTGCGGTTAATCACGGCATTTAAACAAGACCAATTGAAAACCCGGTATCAAACTTTTCAAGAGGTGCTCGGGTACTGCGAAAATTCAGCCAATCCGGTCGGTCATTTGGTGCTTTATCTCTTCGGATACAGAGACGCGCACAGGCAAGCCCTGTCCGATTTTACGTGCACGGCACTGCAGTTGGCAAATTTTTGGCAGGATGTCAAACGGGATTACAAAATCAGTAGAATTTATATCCCACTTGAAGACATGGAACGCTTCGGTGTTTTGGAAACCGATTTCGAAAGAAGTCATGCGACGTTTGCCATAAAACAATTGCTAAAATTTCAAGTGGAACGGACCAAAGGGTTGTTTGAGCAAGGGTATCCTTTGGTGAGAGAAGTGAAAGGGCTTTTAAAAATCGATTTGCGGGCATTTACCGAAGGGGGATTGGCCGTTTTGAAGGGAATTGAAAAATTGGATTATGACGTGTTGGTGGAAAGACCGGTTGTTTCACGGTTTGACAAGTTTAAAATCTTGGCCTTTTCTTTAGGCAGAATGTTGGTGAATCGATGAGCAAGCCTTCAAATCGCTCATACCGCTACTGTGGAAAAATTGTGAGACAAAAAGCGCGCAACTTCTTTTACGCCTTTTTGCTTCTCCCCAAAAACCGCAGAAAAGCCATTTACGCCGTTTATGCATTCATGCGCCACTCCGACGATGTCGTGGATGACAGCATTTCAAACAATCGCTTGCATGAGTTGGACCATTGGCGCAATTTAACTGAGCGGGCGTTGAAAGGGGAAGAAATCGATGATCCGATTCTCCCCGCTTTTGCAGACGCAGTTGCGCAGTTTCGCATCCCACATCAATATTTTTTCGATTTGCTCGACGGAGTTAAAATGGATCTCGAAAAAGAGCGGTACGAAACGTTTGACGATCTCTACCAATATTGCTACCGAGTCGCATCTGTGGTAGGCCTTGTATGTCTTTATATTTTCGGCTTCGAAGACCCAGAAGCGCTTAAACTGGCCGAAGCGGCCGGGATCGCGTTTCAGCTCACCAACATTTTGCGCGATCTCCGTGAAGACGCCGAACGAAACCGGATTTATCTCCCGATTGAAGATATAAAACGCTTTCGCTATTCAGAAGATGCATTGAAGCAAGGACTGGTCAATGATCATTTTCGGCGCCTGCTTCATTTTGAAACTGAGCGGGCGCGCGATTATTACCATCAGGCGGAGCCGCTCATCGGCATGGTTTCACCCGACTGCCGCCGCGCCATGGCCGCCTTAATCGGCATCTATCACGGCTTGCTTGAAAAAATTTATCAGCAACACGAGCGTCTGTTCGAAAAACATATCCGCCTTTCTTTGATTGAAAAAATCGGCATCGTCGCGCGCGCATGGCGGCATCCTTTCCCAGCCATCGCGCTGTGAAGCTTATACGCCCATGAGCCATACCGTGGTGGTCGGCGGCGGATTGGCCGGCATTGCCGCCGCAGTCGCCTTGTCTCTGGCAAGTGAGAGAGTTACCCTGTTTGAGAGGAGACGCGTCTTGGGTGGAAGAGCTTCCGCTTTTCCGGTTGAAACCGGGTGGCTTGACAACTGCCAACATGTCATTTTGGGATCCTGCGTCAATCTTATGGATCTTCTCAAAAAACTTGGCACCGACCAACGTGTCAGCTTTCATTCGGAAATTCCATTTTTTGAACTTGGAAAAACCACGGTCATCCATCCAAGCAGACTCCCTGTGCCGCTTCATTTTTTGCCTTCGTTTTTGAAAGCCCCGCTTTTTAACTTGAAAGAAAAATGGGAAATCGTGAAACTCTTTTCAAAATTGCGGACCCTCTCGATGGAGGATCCCTCTCTGGACCAAATGACACTTGAAACATGGCTCATCCGCAACAATCAATCCCCCGAATCGATTGCCAATTTCTGGAACATTGTGTTTGTGTCAAGCTTAAATGAAACCTTAAACCGCATTTCGGCAAAATACGGCGTGATGGTTCTCAAAGAAACTTTTTTTCGCAAGCGTGAGTTCGCGGAGATGGGAACGCCGAATGTTTCACTTTCGGAATTGTATCATGAAGCGGCGGAATCTCTTTTTCAAAAGGGGAAAGTCAAAGTCGTCTATTCCAATGTCAAAGCTTACGATTTTACAGATTCAAAACCAAAGGTCATTCTGGATGACGGGACAATGCATGAAGGGGACACGCTCATTTCCGCGGTCCCCTTTTATAACCTCCTTCCTCTTCTTCCCGAACCGATGCGTGAAGATCCGTTTTTCTCGCAAACAAAAAACTTGGAAACCTCCCCCATCCTCGGAATTCATCTTTGGTTTGACCGGCATGTCACAAAAGCCCCTTTCGGCGCTTTTCCAGTTTCGCCGATTCATTGGTTTTTTTCAAAACCTCCACAGGATGAAGGTCAATACATCCAGCTTGTGGTGAGCGCATGCCGGGATTTCATGAACGAATCAACCGAATCTCTGGTGGATTTGGGTTTGCAGGAATTGCGGAAAATTTTCCCCGGAAAAATGCAAGCTGCTCGACTGGTTCAATCAAGAGTCGTGCGGGAATCAAGAGCCACTTTTTCCCCTTTACCCGGTGTCGACCGCTTCCGCCCGACACAAGTCACTCCGGTTCCACGCTTTTTCTTAGCGGGTGATTGGACGCAAACCGGATGGCCCGCTACCATGGAAGGGGCGGTGCGAAGCGGCTATCAAGCCGCAGCAGCGCTTCTCGCAAGGAAATCCGGAAACTAAACCCGAAAGAACCGGCATGGCTACCAAAGATCCAGCCCTTCAATTTTCAGTCATGTGCCTTGACTTGGTCGAAGAAGAAAGAAAGCCTCCGACGCTGCAATATCTTTTCTATGAGCTTCCTTTTCCGAATCTCCCCTTTCAAATGGACCGGTTTCATGTGATCAACTGCTGGTCGAATGGACAGGGACAATTCAAACAATCGGTTAAAATCATGAATCCGGCCAGAACCAAAGTGTTCATTGAAACCGGAGAGCAAAATTTCACGCTGGAAGACCCTTACACACCCCAGCTGATGATCAACGTTTTCGCCGATTTGAGATTCGAGCAAGAAGGACATTATTGGGTTCAAAGTTTCTTAAATGACAAGCTGGTTCTTGAATATCCGCTCACGGTTCGGGTGGTTGCTTCGGGCGGCTCCAAGCCTTCTGCGCCTACCCCTGCTGCCGCCAATCCGCAAGAAAAACCGGCGCCAAAGCCGGCTTCCTCCAAGCCGCTGTCTTCCCTCCCCACGGATGAATGGAACATCCCGACTTAATCGGCTTTTCTCCGTTCTTGTTTTCTTGACATTTTGTGGATTCATCGCCGCAAAACCAATCGGATCCCCCATCACCTCAATTCATGCATTCATCGCCGCCATGAATCACCGCAACTACCCATTGGCTTACTCTTACATCTCGATTCCGCTTGAAAATCAGATGCCTTACACCGAATTTTATGATGCTTCCCAGCGCGTGAAGTCGCTTAAACTCGAAAGCGCCGTTGTGTTTAAACAAACCCCGACTCTGGCAAAAGCAAGAGTTATCGTGAGCGGTCTCGAAAAAGGGGAAACAGGAAAAAAGTGGGAAAAACGAAAAGAAATCGGGGAGTTGGTTTTAATCCCCGAAAAAGGAAAATGGCGGTTGATTCAAATCAACATCAAGTCGTTTGAGAAAAAACAAACGAAGGCGGTTAAAAGGGGGCAGTCATGACGGAGCTGTGGTATCTCGAATGCAAAGTGTTGAAAGATCGTCCAGGGGTCTTAAGTGAAGTTTCGGCCCTCATGGCACGTCACAAAGTGAACATCATCGCAATCACCACCGGCTTGGAAGAAGTCACCCCAGACAAAATCCGCCCCACGGTCCTTCGATTCTTGCTTCAGGTCACCAAAGACAGCGAATTCGGCGTGGTGCGGCATGCACTCCCAGAAATTCGTGAAGTCGAAGTCACAGCGCTTCGCAAACCAACTTCCCTTGACATGATTACTTTGAAATATGGGTTGGAAGCTGTCATTTCCACCGCAAGAGATATGTAATAGAGTCCTAGCCGGGGATGTCCCGTGTGTCAATTTCCGACTCAATCCCCATGTCTTTTAATTTCCGGATGTTGTCGCGAGCCATTTCAAGCGCGTTGTTTAAGTTTTCATTTCCCTGAAAAACCGATTCCATGCCAAGGGTGATGTGCTCTTGGTTTCTATCTTGAAGAAATAACTTCATTTCCTCAATGCCTTGCAGAAAATATTGAATTCCGGCAAGCCCAAGCTGCAGCTCTTCTTCAACTTTCGGGATTACTTCAGGAGCAATTTGGAGATTTTCGAGATCGTTTAATCTTGCCTGAATCACTTCATAAATGCGGTCAATCGTCCCGGCAAACTCCTCATCGGTGATTGCCCCACTTAAAATTTTATCGCCTACTTCTTTTAGCTGGTTGTAGTGAACGTTGATTCGCTCCGGCGCCGCGGCTGAAACCGATTCAGAGATTTTTGGAAGCGCCGCTTTGCAGGATTGGCAATATTTGGAACCGTCTGGATTTTGTTGGCCGCACCGGATGCAGGTGATCAATCGTTCCCTCCGTTCAATGCTTAAGCATTGAGTCCGTGGCGGGTCTCAAGCTTTGTTAATCAGTGAGAGAGACCTGTCCCGGACACCTCTGTATCAGATTTGTCGTATGCCTTTTCGGGGAACCGACTGCAGGTTCCTCTCGCGGGGAAAAGGAGCGCTACGGTGAATCGCGGAAATGATCGCCATGCAGTACGAAACTGTTATCGGCCTTGAAATCCATGTCGAGCTTGCCACACGCACCAAGCTCTTTTGCGCCTGTCGAAACGGCTTCGGTGAATCTCCCAACACTCAAGTGTGCCCGGTGTGCCTTGGCCTTCCCGGCATTTTGCCGGTGGTGAACGAAGTCGCCCTTACGCTTCTGTTTCGTGCCGGGCTTGCGCTTGACTGCCAAATCCCTCCAAAAAGCAAATTCGATCGCAAAAATTATTTTTATCCCGACATGCCGAAAAATTATCAGATTTCGCAGTACGATCTTCCATTCACCGTGAACGGCCGCTTAAAACTTGAACATGTCAAAGAAGTCGGCATCGAGCGAATTCACATGGAAGAAGACACCGGAAAATCGATTCACGTGGCCCCTTCAAGCACTTCGGGAGGTGTGGTTGGAGGAAGAATCGGCTCTTCGACTTATACGCTGATTGATTACAACCGCGCCGGCGTTCCATTGATTGAAGTGGTGACACGGCCTGACATGCGCTCTCCCGATGAAGCGGTTGATTTTCTGCAGAAACTCAGGCGGACGCTCCAGTTTCTCGAAGTGAGCGACTGCAAAATGGAAGAAGGGCGCATGCGCTGTGACGCCAATGTGAGCATCCGCCCACAAGGCGCAACCACTTTGGGGGCTAAAATTGAAATCAAAAACATGAACTCGTTTAAAAGTGTTCGAGATGCGCTTCATTATGAAATCAAACGCCAAAACGAAGCGGTCGAAGTGGGAGAGCGGTTGGTTCAGGAAACCCGCGCCTGGGATGAAACCAAGCGGGTCACCTTTTCAATGCGGAGCAAAGAAGAAGCGCACGACTATCGCTATTTCCCCGAACCCGATATCCCCCCGTTTGCAATCGCGGAGTCCCTGATTGATGCTGTTCGCAAAACGCTTCCGGAATTGCCCGAAGCCCGGGCGGCCCGTTATTCACGTGATTTCTCTCTTTCTCAAGATGAATCCGAATTTCTCATCAGTGCCCGAAGTCTTTCGGATTTTTTTGATCAAACCGTCGCCCTGATTTCACGCGGCAAAGAGATTTGCAATTGGCTGCGCGGAGATATCGCCAAATACTTAAATGAGCACACTCTTGAAATCAATCAAACAAAACTTACGCCGAAAGGACTGGCCGGTTTGATTGAGCAGATTGAAAAAGGGACCATCAGCGGAAAAATCGCAAAAGATTTGCTCCCTGAGATGCTTGAAAAAGGGGGCGACCCGCAAGCGCTCATTCAATCCAAAGGGCTCACCCAAATTTCAGATGCCGGAAGTCTTGAGAAATTGATTGCGGAAGTGTTGCAAGACCCGGGGAGTGCCAAGGCATTGGAAGAGTTCCGGGCCGGAAAAGAGCGCGCTTTGGGTTTTCTCGTGGGGGCGGTCATGAAAAAGACACAAGGAAAAGCCAATCCGCAAATGGTAAACGAACTTCTCAAAAAGCAGTTGACACGCGCGTGAAGCAGGGCTTTCCCTCTGTTTAGAGGAATAAAGAGGCGCATTATGACAAATCGAAGACAGCCTTGGCCAAAGAAAATCCTCATTGCGTCCCCGCGTGGATTTTGTGCCGGTGTGGAGCGGGCCATTGAAGTCCTTGAGCGGATGCAAGAATCAAATCCGAACGAGCAAATTTTTTCCTATCACCAAATTGTGCACAACACCCACGTGGTCCGCAAATTCGAGAAAAGCGGTGTCCGGTTTGTGGATGATATTCGTGAAATTCCCCAAGGGGGAACCGTGGTGTTCAGCGCGCATGGCGTTTCACCCGAAGTGCGCACCGACACGCAAGACCGCAAACTGAATTGGGTGGATGCCACCTGTCCGTTGGTCGAAAAACCGCACCGCGAAGTGAAAAAATACGCGGAACAAGGCTACACCATTTTGTACATCGGCCATGCGGGTCATGATGAAACGATTGGGACCATGGGTGAAGCGCCGGAACACATGCGCCTCATCGAAACCGTGGAAGATGCGCGAAAAATTCACGTTGAGAATCCTGACATGCTTGCGTTAACCACTCAAACCACATTGTCTCTTGATGACACTTCCGAAATTTTAGCCGTGTTAAAAGAGCGCTTTCCGAACATGATTGTTCCGAGAAGCGAAGACATTTGCTATGCCACGCAAAACCGCCAAGACGCGGTCAAAGAAATGGTGCGCCAAGGGGCCAAGGCGATTGTCATTCTCGGCTCTTTCAACAGCTCCAACGCGCACCGGATGCGCGAAGTGGCGCAGCGGGCGCTCGAGGCGGCCAATGGCGGAAGCCAAATCGGCAAACGGGAACCTCTCTCCTATTTGATTGATGACTGTTCCGAACTAAACGGAATGGAAGAGACTTTCGCGAAAGTCGAAATGGTGGGACTTTCATCCGCCGCTTCGGTTTCTGAAGAAAAATTCCAGGAAGTGGTCGATTGGTTTAAAGAGCGTGGAACCGAGTTGGTTGAGGAAGTGGTGGTGGCGGATGAATCGAAAATCCATTTCGCGCCGCCGCAAGGGCTTCGCATCCCGGTCAGATAGTGTCCCCCGTTGATTTATTTTCCCCGAAAAAGCGTGAAGACTTTGAAGCCTATGAAGAACAAAGCCTTGCGCCTTGTGCACTTTTAGCAAGCCAATCACGTGGAAGGGCGCATCCGGAACCCGAGCATCCATTTCGCACCGCCTTTCAAAGAGACCGCGACCGCATCATCCATTCTTCTGCATTTCGCAGGCTTGAATACAAAACTCAAGTTTTCGTGTATCATGAGGGAGATTATTACCGCACTCGTCTCACCCACTCTCTTGAAACCGCACAAATCGCGCGCACCATTGCGCGTATTTTGCGCTTGAACGAAGATGTCTGCGAAACTTTGGCGCTTGCGCATGATTTGGGGCATCCGCCGTTCGGCCATGCCGGCGAAACCGCAATGAATGAGCTGATGAAAGCGCACGGCGGCTTCAATCATAACCTTCACTGCTTGCGCATTGTTGAAATCCTTGAAGACCGCTATCCCGATTTTCCGGGCCTTAACTTAACCTGGGAGGTCAGAGAGGGGATTGTGAAACATACACCAGACCCCACCCATCTAGCTTCAAAGCCGTACGAACCGGAATCCTCCCCTACCCTTGAAACACTGGCGGTTGATTTAAGTGACGAAATCGCTTACAACAATCATGACCTGGATGATGGGTTAACTTCACACATGTTCTCACCCGAAGATTTAACTTCGGTTCTTCTTTGGCAGGAAACCTGGCAAACGGTATCCAGTCACTATGGAAAACATGATGCGGCAAGCCATTTTCGGAGTTTAATGCACGAGACCATCAAAACAATCATCAATCGTCAGGTTACTGATCTCATTCAGACAACTTTGAACAATTTATCCTCTATGAACATTAAAACGCTCGCAGATGTTCGCAAAGCCAAAGTGCATCCGATTGCTTTTTCAAAACCGATGCAAGAAAAGCATCAACAGCTGAAAGCATTTTTAAGCGAGCACATGTACCGAAACCACAAAGTGGTTGCCATGACCGAAAAAGGAAAACGGATCCTGCGCGACTTGTTCCAGACCTTCCGTGACATTCCGGCACAACTGCCGCCACACATTTCAAAGAAAATCGGAGAGATGCCGGTCGATCGTGTGGTGTGCGATTACATCGTCGGGATGACCGACAAATTCGCGCTGGATGAGCACCGACGCCTCTTTGACCCGCACGCCCGTTTTCTTCATTATTAACCATGTTTGACAAATTGAGCCACATCGGAATCGCCGTTTTCTCCCTTGAGGAAGCTTTGAAATTTTATCGAGACAAGCTTGGATTAACGGTTGCTAAAATCGAAACTGTGGAATCCGAAGGGGTGCGGGTCGCGATGCTTCCAATTGGAGAATCCCGCATTGAACTCCTTGAACCACTCAACGAAAAAAGCCCGCTTCACAAATTTCTCGAAAAACGGGGGGAAGGGATTCATCATGTGGCCTTTCAAACTCCAAATCTCAAAAAGGAAGTCTCGGAAAAAGGGCTTTCAATTTTAGGAGACATTCGCGCCGGCGCCGATGACATGCTCATCTCATTTATCCATCCAAAACAGGCCCATGGCGCTCTTCTTGAGCTGTGCCAAAAAGCCAACCCCTGAAAAAATTGGCGAAGTTGTCCAACTTTGAGTTGCAAACGGTGTCAAATGAAAGGAGAGTTTATGAAAAAACTATCGGTGATGATCAGCCTATTCATGGCCACTGTGGGCTTTGCTTATGCGCAAGCCCAGCCTCCCAGAGGGACCATTCGCACCTTTGCGACCGGAATCTACAATCAATCCATTGTCATCGATGCCTCCGGCAACCTTTGGATTGCAAGCGCTCCCCCTCTTATTCTTCAAATGGATGAGAAAAAAACAGGAGGGATTTCGTTTGGCAACATTGGGTTCACAAACCACAAGATCGACATCAAGTTTGTCCCTGCGGTTTCCGGACAAACCACGCTCATTGAAGTGAGCCCTGCCGGCGCCGTGATGCGCGCGATCAATCAAGTGGCTCCACCCGAGTGGCCTGCCGGACAATGGTGGGGAGCTTATTCCCTCGGGGTCGATGCCGCGGGGAACATTTATGTTCCAATGGTCCTTTATGAGAAACAACAAGACTGTGATTTTATCCATCGATGTTACAATCGGGCGGCTGTCTACCTTGTCAAGATCAATTCTTCCGGCCTTCCTGTCGGAACTTACAATACCGCCCGCGCTTATTCCGATGAATGGGTTCCTAAAGTTTTAGTCGATTCTTCCGGAAATATTTTTGTCGCGAGCACTTCCGACAAGTTGGGCGAGGGAATCGTTTCCAAATTCGATCCTTCCGGAACCATGCAAGGGGTTTTAAAGTTGAGCAATCGGGTTTACGCAATTGCGATGGATAAAGCCGGGAACATTTGGGGAACGAACAAAGCAAGCGATGATGTCGCAGGCGTGAGCCCGGCAGGGATCATTCTGCCGCCGATTCATGCGCGTCATGCCACAACCGGAATCGCGATTGACCAAGCAGGAAATTTTTGGGTGGGCGTCAATTCACATGAAATCGAAAAAATAGGACCGGATGGAACAATTTTGGCGACCGCGCCAACGCCGAACAACACCGGAGACGGCCCACGCGTGATTCGCGTGGATGGCGCGGGAAACATTTGGGCGGTCAATCAGAGCAATCAGCCGAATCAAGGATCCACAGTCCTTGAATTGAATCTCCAAGGGGCCGTGACTGCAACGTATCCGATGCCCAATGCCGTGGATCTTGCAATCGACAAACAAGGCAATGTGTGGGTCATCAATAGTTTGCCGGCCGGAAACAATTTATATGAAATCGTCGGCGTGGCCGAAGGAGTGAAGTAAACATGAAAAAATTTATCGGTTTTGTAATTTTAACAATCGCTGTCAGTTCGCTTGCTTTTGCACAGCCGGCGCTTCCTGTGAACGCTCCCATCCAAAAAGGGACGATTCGCACTTTTGCAACCGGAATCAACAACCAATCGATCACGATTGATCCGTTTGGAAACATTTGGGTTGCAAGCCCCATTCCGCAAGCGGTCACCGAAGTGGCCCCTTCAGGAGCGGTGCTGCGCGTCATCAATCAGCTTGCAGCTCCAAATTGGCTCCCAGGACAATGGGCAGGGCCCTTCTCGATTGCGTCCGATCCGGGGGGAAATATCTGGGTGACCGCGGTGGTGTACACAAGCGAAAGAATTTCGGATGGATGGGGCCATTTCCACAGAATGACTGAAGTCCACGCAATTAAAATCGCTCCAACCGGTTTGATTGCAGGAAATTTTTCGGTGGCCAACAGTTTTACCGATGAATGGATTCCGAAAATTTTGGCCGACCCTATGAGCAATGTTTTCATTTCAAGCAGTTCGGACAGACTTGGCGCCGGCGTGATTTCCAAGCTGGATGGAATGGGGATCGTGCAAGGGATTGTGAAAATCAGCAGTCGGATTTACGGTTTGGCCATTGACAGAGCCAATGGAAACACTTGGGGGAGCAACACGATGAGCGATGACATTTACGGCATCAGCCCCACAGGCGCGATGCTCGGTCCCATCAACACGCATCATGCTTCTACCGGCATTGCAATTGATCAAACCGGTAATTTTTGGGTTGGAGGCAATGCGCATGAAATCGAGAAAATCAGTCCGAGTGGTGAGATTCTTGTCGTGACACCGATCCAGAACAACACCGGCGACGGCCCGCGGGTTGTCAAAGTGGATGGCGCCGGAAATGTTTGGGCGGTCAATCAAAGCAACCAACCTAACCAAAGCTCCGCAGTCATCGAATTAAATCCGCAAGGGACCATCATTGCGACCTATCCGATGCCGAATGCCACGGATCTTGCCATTGACAAACATGGAAATGTCTGGGTGGTCAACACGCTCTCCTTCGGAAACAACCTTTACGAAATCATCGGCGTCGCCACCGGCCCCCAATACTCCCCTTAGAGTCCGAGATTTTCAAGCGGTAAGTAGGTCCTCCAAAGATCGGGAGCAGCTTTAGCGATTTTGGCTGCTGCATCGGGATCTTCTCCATGCACGGTCTGATAAAGGATTGGTGGACCTTCAACTTCTGGATTGCGACTCATATAATCGACTAACTCTTTAGGAATAAGATCCGGCAAGGCGGCCAAGATTTTGGATTCACAAGCCTCCACCGCGGCCAAACGAAGCTGTTCCTCTAAGTCCAGCGCGGTTTTTCTGAGAAGACCCTGAAGCGCGTGCCCGCTTTCATGCGCAAGGGATTGTTTAATGTATTGTGGCTGAAGGATTATGGCATCAAATCGCGCCCAATGACTGCCTCCAAGATTTAATTGTCGCCAGTTGACGGCAGTTTCAACGACATAGCTATCAACGCAAACCGGGCCATTCCGATCAATAACATCCCCATTGGGAAAAAAATACAACCGCTTATCATATAATGGTACATAGGGCAAGTATGCATCATCAGTCACCTTGAATTCTTCCAACGTCGCATTCATTTTTTTCATCTGACTAAGAAACCAAAGGTATTGCGCGTAATCATCATAACCATGTTTAGTCGCGAGCTCCCCTGCGGATAAAGGCTTTCTCGATCGTAGAGAGAACCCACAATTGATTTGAGGACCGCAAGCGGACTCCACGATATCAGTCAATTTGGAGTAAAATCTTTCTCTAGAAAATTTTCCAGCTAAGCAGGATTGGAACGGACCCTCAGCTTCGGCTCTAATCTTTGGAATGGCCGCTATAATGCGCTGCTCTTCATCGGGTTCATACGGTATCTTGACATTAAATAATCCGGAGCCTATTAATTGCTCCGGCTCGAGCGCATAATATTTTGTGTCGGCGATTTTGACAGTGTCAGTCGATATTCCATGCGAGAGGATGTACTGATGATGCGCAGGAATCCACTTCTTGGCCCGCTCGAACTCTTTTTGAGCCAAAGCAGATGGAGGACCGTATTTTGTTGATTGAAGTGTAATCATTTTCTGCCTCCGTCCAACGCTCAGTCAGCCAAAGATTCGACACGAGAGAGAAATCCTTGAAATGTGCTTGCCCATTGGCGATTACATTCTTTAAGAATTTTTAATTGCTGATCGGGGTGACGCGAGAAAACAAACCCTCCCGTATACCCGATGAGCTCCTTACAAGCTTCTTGTGGAGACCACGGCTGTTGCCACTGTTCAATAAATGGAGTGCTTGTATTTGCCCAAATATCGTAGCCGGCCAATACACTTGAAAGTTTTCTTTGACTTTCACCTTTTCTTGTTTCTTGCTTAATTGTTTCCGCTGCCGCATGATAAAGGTTATCGTGAAATGTCGAATCTTGTTTTTTCAGGCGAACATCCCATAGATGCGTTAATTCATGGACTGGGATATTCTGATTGTACGTTTTTTCAGGCGCATGAACGGGCGATGTCAAATAAATGGCAGGTTTGTTTCCCCGCATTTTCGTAAGACCGCCACCGCATGAAATAAATCTTGCATCTTTCCATTTCCACCTCTCATCGGCATCGATTCTCAAGACACACTTTCTGCCTGTGTCACTTTCTACATATTTATAGTCAGGCACAACACAATATCTACGAGCTGGAAACTCATGTATCGCTACCGAAGCCATCCATTGATAAGTAGACTCTTTTATAAAAAGATGCGGGTTGCCATCGCGCAGCTGTGTTAGAAACCGAATATATTCAAGGTCTTCGTCGCTTCCAATGCGGTTTGCGGCCAACGCTCCAAGCGTCGTTTGAGGCGCAAGTCTCGGCATTCCAATAAGCAAATCGGTGATTCCATTAAAAGGGTTAATGCCAAGAATGCCAAAACGCTGGCAGCATGCTTCAGCCACCTTTTTGATCTCTTTACAATAAAGAGCGTAAATTTCACGAGATGTAGGTGACTCCCGCCATGATTGGTATTTCTTATCGATGCTTTCAATCCCTGAAAGCGCCTCATTTATTTTTATCTGGTCTTCCGGTAAAGGGAAAATACGTGGATCGAAAAGCTCGCGCCCTGCGCCTACAGGATCTTGTCCGGCATTAAGAAGGTAAACTGTTAAGCCTGTGTTTTGCGAAGCTCTCAACAAAGGAGCGCTTAAATATTGAAGCCTATCTTTTAAGCTCTGAATCCCCTTAGCGGATGGTGGGCCATAATCCGTTTCTTTTACAACATGATTGATAAATGCATTGATGGTCATAACAGTTCCCATTATAGCAGATAATCCAGGACTCTTGTCAAGCAAAAGGGATTAACAAATTGTAAACTTTTCGACACACCCCGGTGTCGAAAAAGTGTGTACTGACAGCCATTTGTGTGCAGTATAAACTTTTCGCTAAGAGATGAGTTTTTTGAGATCTTCCAGGTTGGGGCGGTCCCATTGGTGTTCGCCGATGTAGCGATAGCGGATGATGCCTTGCTCGTCGATGTAAAAAAACGAAGGGCGGGCAATGTTAATCGAATCCCAACTTAGATAGGCATAAACGCCGTAGGCTTTGGCGGTTTTGCGGTCTTCGTCACTTAAAATCGGAAACGAAAGTTTTTCTTTCTTGAAAAATGACATCATCGGCGCGAGACCTTGGCAGCAGATTCCAAGAACCTGTACGCCAAGATTTGTGAGTGTGGCAAGTTCGTTGTTGATTTCATGCATGTGGTTTGTGCAGTTTGGACACCATGTTCCCCGAAAAAAGAAAAGAAAAGCTTTTTTCCCTGCAAACTGATGAAGCGAAATGATTTCACCCTCAGCGGAAGTGAGCGTGAAATCAGGAGCTTTTTCTCCAACAGCCAGCGGAGTTTCGCCGATTCCGATAAACACCGGTTTTAACTCCTTGCAAGTTCGCGAACAAATGGAAGTTGTTTGATCCGAACCCGTCTTCCACGTTCGTCTTCTTGCTCAAGGATTTTCACCAAGGCCGAAATGCGGCTCTCGACCCGAACAGCCTCAAGAATCCGCTGTTTTTGTTGAACGTCTATCGGCAAACAAGATGCAATCATGTCTCCCAAAATTCCAAGCGATAAATTGGGGGCTGAAAAAACCGTGAACCCCCAAGGGGGCGGCTCGATCATTTTTGAGAATGCTTCAAACAGTGAATTGCGGAGTTCCACCCCTCTTCTTGGAGAGATCGACTCATCGGATTCACGAATCATCTCAACCTTTGCTTTGCGGATTGATTTTCCACTTTCAATTTCAGTTAAAAGAAACCGGTTTATGCCTCTAAGGACCAAATTATAGCGGCCATCCGGAAAACGCTCAATGTGGTCAATTCGGCCAAGGCATCCCATCCGGTAAATAGGCGGCTTTCCTTGATACTCCTTTTCCCATCCCGCTTTCAAAAGGACCATGCCAATCAATCCATCATGTGACATGGCATCCTGGACCATTTCACGGTACCTTGGCTCAAAAATATGCAGCGGCAGTTCCGTGTGTGGGAAAAAGACCACATTCGGAAGCGGGAACAAAGGAACCGGACCTTGATAGTTCTGTAAGGGACTGAAAGGAACCATTCTCTTTTAAAGTTTCACGTTTGCCGGTCGAACCTCCTTGGACAAAAGGAACAAAGCCTTCTTGGCTTGAAACGCTAATAGCGATGGTGGCCACGCACAATAAAAGCTCCTGTTTTCTCGATGCCTGCCGCAAAAAACCGACTTCCCGGACCCCGGTCTGGTTCATGCGCCAGGCGGGCCGTTATATGCCCGAATACCGCAAACTTCGCGAGAAATATGATTTGCTGACGCTCTGTAAAACGCCCGAACTGGCCACCGAAGTAACGCTACAGCCAATCAAGGCGCTTGATGTGGATGCAGCGATTTTGTTTGCGGATCTTCTCTTGCCGCTTGAGCCGCTTGGCATTCCGTTTCGCTTTGCCGCCGGCGAAGGGCCGGTGATTGAAACGCCGATTCAAAGCAAATCGGATGTTGAAAAGCTTCGGCCTGTGGTTCCAGAAGAAAGCCTATCCTACGTGCTTCATGCCATCGGCTTCATTCAAAATTCATTGCAGGGACGAATCCCTTTGATTGGATTTGCAGGAGCGCCGTTCACTTTGGCAAGCTATCTGATCGAAGGAGGCCACTCGCAAAACTTTTTAAAAACGAAATCCTTCATGGCACAACAACCAGACGCTTGGGATCAATTGCTTCGAAAACTTTCGAAAGTGACCGGAGATTTTCTACAAGCGCAAATTCGCGCCGGCGCGGATGCAGTCCAAATTTTTGACAGTTGGGCCGGGGTTTTAAGTCCCTCCGATTATCGCAAATCAGCTCTTCCTTATACGCAGCAAATTGTCCGTCAACTGAGCGCATTAAATGTCCCAATCATTTATTTTTCAACCGGAACCGGTGGGATGCTTGATTGTATCAAAGAAACCGAGGCAGACTGCATCAGCATCGATTGGCGCACCCAGCTTGATAAGTCATGGGATATTCTGGGGCCTTCATTCAGCATTCAAGGCAATCTTGACCCAACAACCCTTTTTGCTCCTCTCCCCTACTTGAAAAGCGAAGTGGAAAGCATTTTGAAGATGGCATCCGGCAGGCACGGACACATTTTTAATCTGGGTCATGGGATTCTGCCTGAAACCCCGGTTGATCATGTGAAAGCGGTGGTCGATTGGGTGAAAGGGGCTTCGCGATGAAATCAATCGGTGTTCTGCTCATGTCTCTTGGAACCCCCAATCATCTGGATGAAATGGAAGCCTATCTTTTGGACATCCGCGGAGGGCGACCACTTACTCCAGAATTTGTGAATGAATTAAAAGAACGCTACCGGAAAGCTGGAGGACGCTCTCCGCTTCTGGACATCACCAAAGCGCAAGCAGCAAAATTGGAAGAATTGCTCAACAAAGAAAAGGGAAACTTCAAAGTGTATGTCGGGATGCGTCATTGGCATCCATACATCCCGACGATCATGGAGCAGATGGCAAAAGATGGCGTGACCGAAATGATTTCGTTTCCGATGACCCCTTTTTATTCAAAATTAAGTTTTGAAGCGTATCATGACAAAGTTCGTGAATCGCAAGAAAAGTTGAAGCTCCCCTTTGAAATTGTGTTTGCAAAAAGTTGGCATAACCATCCACTTTTAATCGAAAGTCATGCGGAACTTTTAAAAGAGAGTCTTGCTAAACTTGAGGCAACGCCGAAAGTGTTGTTTACCGCGCACAGCTTGCCGGAGCGGATTTTAAAGGATAAGGATCCGTATCCGGACCAGCTTCTTGAATCGGCATCACTTGCCGCGCAAAAAGCGGGAATCACAGACTGGGAATTCGCTTATCAAAGCCAAGGAGGCTCGCGCGAACCTTGGCTTGGGCCGAAGGTGGAGGACAAACTTGATGCGTATGCAGCCCAAGCGATTCGGAATGTTTTAATCGATCCGATTGGATTTGTTTGCGATCACATGGAAATTCTGTATGACATCGACATCCTGTTCAAAGGAATCGCGAAAGAAAAAGGGATTCGTCTCACGCGAACTCCTTCCTTGAACGTGCACCCAACGTTTATTCGCGCAATGGCAGCCGTTGTTCTTGAAACAGTCTCTGTTCTTCGATGACCGACATCCCGAAAATCGTCATTGTCGGCGGGGGAATTTCAGGACTTTCAGCTGCCTTTTTCCTGAAACAAAAACTGCAAGATCAAGCTCAAATCATTTTGTTGGAAAAAGAAAACCGACTTGGCGGGCTCATTCAAACCGAAAGGGATAACGGTTTTCTGATTGAAGGGGGACCTGAGTCGTTTGTGAGCCGCAAGCCGGCCGGAATAAAGCTCTGCGAAGCGCTCGGCATTCGATCGGAGCTGATCGAGTCCAATCAAGACACCAATCGCACTTTCATACTGCACAAAAAAAAGTTTGTCGGCATTCCTTCCGGAATTTTTTCTCCTTTCGGAAAACCGCTCTCGCCAATTTTAAAGTCGCTCTTATTATCCCGCTTGCTCTCTTTGAACGGAAAAATAAGATTAATGCGCGAGCCATTGGTTCCACGAAACCGGACAGATACCGACGAATCCCTTCGGGATTTTATCGAACGACGGCTTGGCCCTGAGTTTTACGGCAATTTATTTGCTCCTTTGTTTGCAGGAGTCTACGGCGGAGAACCCGGAAGCTTGAGCGCAAAATTGGTGCTGCGGGAATATGTGGAAGCTGAAAAAAAATATGGGAGCATTTTTAAAGCGCTTCTCGCGGCAAATTCTGGCCCACCGGAGTTTCATCCGTTTAAAAGCGTTTTTGTGACGTTGAAAAGCGGCCTCGGAACTTTAATTGAACGCCTCAAACAAGAAATCTCTCCAGAATCAATTCGATTGAATCAGATGATTTTGGGGATTACACGTTCCGGCGAAAAATATCAGATTAAATTTCAGAATGGGCAAGAAGAAATCGCCGATGCAATCATTCTTTCCACTGCGGCATACGTTTCGGCCGATCTTGCAAGAGACATTGATCCTTCTCTATCATATGCACTCAATCAAATTCAATATGCTTCCGGTTCTGTTTTCACGTTTGGCTTTAACCGCGCCGATATCAAACATCCGTTGAACGGCTACGGATTCCTTGTGCCTGCCGGAGAACGGCTTTCATTCACAGCTTGCACTTGGAGTTCAAGCAAGTGGGACAAGCGCGCGCCATATGACAAAGTTTTATTGCGAACCTATTGTCCGGGCATTCCGCAGAATTCATCCCTCATGCAAGAAAATGTCATCTCTGAACTTAAAAACATTCTGCAACTTAAAAAAGCGCCTATCCTTAGAGAGATTCATTTGCATCCGCGCTCGCTTCCTCAGTATGAAACAGGCCATGAGCACCGGCTGGCGGAAATCAAGTCCAGACTTTCAGAACATCCCGGACTGTATCTCACCGGTGCCGCTTACGGTGGAATCGGGATTCCGGATTGCATCGAAAACGCGAAATCTGCCGCCGAACAGGCAGCGGTATCTATTCGTAAATAAATTCGATTGGGGCGTCCACGTCCGGATGCAAGCTTTTGTGGACTGGACACATGTGTCCAACGCGTTCCAGCGCAGGGCGCATTTCTTCAGGGGTTTTTGCAGCGGACATTGTAACTTTTACATTTAGCTTTCCAATCCGGCGAACCGGTTCTTTGACCATCTCTTTTGTGACTTCCACTTTGGTGCCGTTGATGTCAATGTTGTGGCGCTCGGCGTACATCCCCATCGTGGTGAGAATGCAAGCTCCAAGCGCTGCGCCGACAAGATCTGTTGGGCTGAACGCAGATGCTTCTCCTCCGATGTCTTTTGGAGCGTCGGTTTTGAGTATTCCTCCTTCCTCATGCACAAATGAGCATTTTTTGTTTCCTTCGTATTTTCCGCGCATCATCACCATAATTTTAAAGTTATTCGACCCGCAGACTTGACTTTCTTGCTTAAGACTGATAAAGTTAGGAGTGGAGAGATGGCCGAGCGGTTGATGGCGGCGGTCTTGAAAACCGCTATGGGTGCAAGCTCATCGGGGGTTCGAATCCCTCTCTCTCCGCCATTATTAGTTCTAACTTTGTATGGCGGAAATCGCCCGGGATTCGAACCCCGGGCGATTTCCGCCGAACGAAGAGTGAGGAAAAGCGCAGCGAGCCGAAGGCGAGCGAAGCGTCAGGAAATCGCCCCGTCCCTCTAATCTTTACGGATCCGAGTGAGGGCGAAGCCCGAGCGAGGACTATCATCCCTCTCTCTCCCCAACTCAAATCTGAATTTCATCGAGAATGAGCTTTGCAAAAGCGAATGAGCTGGTGAATGCTGGAGAGACGGCGTTGAGGATGTGGGTGGAGCGGTCTCCTTGCTCGAAGAGAAAATCCATGACCAGTTCATGCTTGCGAACATCGACGAGTTGGGCGCGAATGCCGACTTTACCGCTTGGAAGCAAATCCTGAATCCGAAGCTGCGGCAAAAGCTTGTGCGCGCCGGCGTAAAATGAAGGCTTTAAGAATCGCAATGCTTCCCGATGCGCGAACGTGCGGAACCCTTGTTTGTTTGCGATGTACAATCTCACCAATTCACCAAGAATCGTGAGTGATTCTTTTGCCGATAACCCTTGAAGTCCGTGATAGTTTTCCCGGCCAAGCGCCGGCACCACGGTGGGGCCGAGATAGACTTCGTTGTGTGTATTCCGGGATGTGTGAATGCCAAGAAATGGGACACGCGGATCTGGAACCGCATAAATCAATCCTCGAACCGGAGGGCCTCCCTCCGCAACACGATAATAAATCCCCTTAAAAGGCAAAATATCATATTGTTCCCCTACCCCAAACTGTTTGGCCACTTTGTCGGCATACGTTCCCGCGCAATTGAACAAGTGCCCGTACGCAATCTTCTCTCCATCCACTTGAAGCGTCCCATCCTTTGGGTTACAGTTCGTGAAAGAGGTGTTGTATCGAATCTCAACGCCTGATTCAACCAAATCTTCCGCAATTTGCTTGACCACTAAAACAGAATCGACGATTGAAACTCCCGGAAGATGCAAAGCCTTTCCTGAAATAGAATGGGCGGCCGGTTCCAACTCTTTTAAACGAGTTTCGTCAATGATTTCAACAGGAATGCGATTATGTTTGCCCCGCTCAAACAAAACTTGAAGTCGGGCATCATCCCCTTCGCGAACCGGGACAATTACCTTGCCGCAAGGATAACGAGGGAGTTTCTTTTCGTCGCAATAATCGGCAAGTTCTTTCCCCCCTTCCCGGCAAACGCGTGCTTTGAGAGAATCTTCCGCATAGAATATCCCGGAATGAAGGACGCCGCTGTTGCGGCCGCTTGCATGCTTGCCCAGTCCCGCTTCTTTCTCCAAAATCAAAATCCTGGAAACAGGATGTCGACTTTTCAGCTCTCGCGCAATCGCCAATCCGACAATCCCCGCTCCGACAATGCAAAAATCAAAAAGCCCGGTCATTGCGGACCGGGCTTCTCTGTTAATCATGCTTTATTAAGCTTTCTCAACGTTTGCGGCTTGATCCCCTTTGGGGCCTTTGGTAACTTCAAAAGTTACGTCTTGGCCTTCGTGAAGGGTCTTATAGCCGTCTCCATTGATTGCGCTGTGATGCACGAAAACGTCTTTTCCGTCTTCAAGGGCGATGAAACCATAGCCCTTTTGATCGTTGAACCACTTAACCTTACCTTTTTTCCTATCCATTCGTCATATTCACCTGCCTTTGGGACCAGCTTAGGAGAGAACTCGATGAATGTGACGTGGAGCTTTGATTGAAGCTTGGTACACTTGCACTCATGAATTTCATATCCAGGTCTTACGATTCAGGTTAACATATCTTGGGAAACTTGTCAAGGGTTTTGGCGAATTTTTTTTGGCTGGAGGATTTTCACGAGGCAGCTTCCTTTAAGAGCTCGGTTTTTTCCCAGCGGCCGAGGCTCTCTAAAATGTCGTCCAAATCGCCGTCCATAAAGGCTTGAACGTTATGGAACGACTCGCCAATCCGGTGGTCGGTGATGCGGCTTTGGGGAAAATTGTAGGTGCGGATTTTTTCGGACCGCTCACCGGTCCCCACCTGCTCGCGGCGCAGTTTTCCCTGCTCTTCCTCTTGCTTTTGCTGCATGATTTCGTACAAATGCGCCCGCAAAATGCGCATCGCTTTTTCTCGGTTTTGATGCTGACTGCGCTCATCCTGACAAGCCACCACAAATCCGGTCGGGATGTGAGTGATGCGGACTGCAGATTCGGTTTTGTTGACATGCTGGCCGCCGGCGCCTGAGGCGCGGTAGGTATCCAGTTTCAAATCGGCCGGATTCAACACCACCTCAAAATCTTCAACTTCGGGAAGGACGGCGACTGTGGCGGTTGAGGTGTGAATGCGGCCTCCAGCTTCCGTTTCGGGAACCCGCTGAACACGATGAACCCCGCTCTCATGTTTGAGCTGTCCCCATGCCCCTTTCCCCTGCACCGAAAATATCGCTTCTTTTACACCACCCAAGCCGGTGTCATTCATGTTCATCAGCTCGGTTTTCCATTTGTGTCGTTCGGCATATCGCGTGTACATCCTGAAAAGTTCGGCTGCAAACAAAGCTGCCTCATCTCCGCCGGTTCCCGCGCGAATTTCAACCAGGACGTTTTTGCTTTCATTCGGATCTTTTGGAATGAGAAGCATGAGCAGTGATTCTTCCAATTCCTCCAACTGTTTTTTTAGGGATGATTGTTCGGTTTGTAGATACGCCTGAAATTCGGGATCTTTTTCACTTTGAATCATTGCTTGGCTTTCTTCAAGTTGCTTGGCGATTTTTTTGTACGCATCATATCCGAAAACCACTTCTTCCAAGGATGCGCGTTCGCGCGACAAATCGCGAAACTTATTTGAATCCGCCATGGTTGCGGGATCGCAAAGCAGGCGCTCCAATTCTTGAAAACGCGCTTGCAGCGCATCGAGTTTGGGTTGGATGGATCTGATCTTGGAAGTCAAGCGACTAAAGAAGCAAAGCTACTTTGAAGCAGCTTTTTTCGCAGGTTTTGCGGACTTGGCAGGAACGGCGGCAGGTGCAGGAGCGGCGGCGAGAGCGGCAGCAGGCACTTTCTTGTATTTGTTGACAAATTTCTCAACGCGACCCGCTGTATCGACAATTTTATGCTTGCCGGTGAAAAGAGGGTGGCATTTGGAGCAAATTTCGACTTTGAGCAGCTTTTTGGTGGAATACGAAGTAAAGGTTTCCCCGCAGGCGCAGGTCACCTTGGCTTCAAACCACTCAGGATGGATTTTCGGCTTCACAGCTAGGTGTTTTTCCACAGCCATAGGATATTTCCTTGTTCTGATGTAATAAAGCGGTATGAAGATTATCTTACTTGGGTGCGGGCGAGTGGGGGCCCGGCTGGCTCAGCTCCTTGAAGCCGAGGGGCATCAGATCACCCTCATTGACATGGAGCGAAATGCATTCTCGCGCCTTGAAAATTTCAAAGGGACCAAAATTCTCGGCAATGGCATTGATGTGGATGTCCTTAAAAAAGCGGGGATTGAAAAGGCGGACGCATTCGCCGCCCTCACCAACGGCGACAACACAAACCTCATGAGCGCGCAAATCGCGCAAAAAATCTTCACAGTCCCCAAAGTGATTTGCCGCGTTTACGATCCAAAACGGGCCGGCATCTATTACGACCTCGGCTTGGAGACCGTTTGCTCCACAACCGTCGGAGCGCGCATGATTCGAAATCTCATCACCGGCCCGACTTTCCTTCGCAATTATCATTTGGGAGATGCATCGGCGCAAGCGGTTGAAATCAAAATTGGGCCAAGCGCGGTTGGAAAATCGATCGAAGAAATCGAGATTCCAAAAGTATTTTCCATCAGCGCAATTGTGCGCAATGGACGTGTTCTTATCGTCGAAAAAACAGATCGACTTCAAGAAAATGATCAAGTCTTTGGAGTCGCTTTGGTTGACAAGCTTGAAGAGGTCAAAAATGTCCTTGACGTGTCGGCCCAGGCGGTTAATTTTATCTAACCATGTTTATTATTGTCGTCGGTGGCGGAAAAATCGGGTATTATCTTGTGCAATCGCTTGTGCACGCAGCGCATGAAGTGGTGGTGATTGAAAAAAACACCGCAAAAGTCGAGCGAATCATGGCCGACTCAGGCGCGGTCGCCATTGCCGGAGACGGTTGTGATTCTGGAATTCTCGAACAAGCAGGCGCAGGTCGCGCAGATGTTTTGGTGGCGGACACCGGTGATGACGAAGACAACCTCATCATCTGTCAGGTCGCGAAGCTCCGTTTCCACGTTCCGCACACCATCGCGCGGGTCAACAATCCGAAAAACGAAATGATCTTCCGCAGGCTTGGAATTGACGCGACAGTCAGCTCAACCGATCTTGTGTTAAGTGTCATCGAGCAGGAAGTGGCGCACAAAGGGATCATGCCAATCATCTCATTCCGTAAAAACGGAATGGAGATTGTGGAAACCGTCCTCTCGCGGCGCTCTCCAATTGCAGGCAAATCTCTCTCAGAGGTTCAATTTCCGAATCAATGTAAAATCATCGCCGTCCTTCGGGGTGACGAGCTCCTTGTTCCAGACGGCCAAACCAAGCTCGAAGCGCAGGACTTGGTCTTTTCTCTCATCAAGCCGAGCTGCATGGCCGCCATCGAGCAGCTGCTTGTCGGCGAAGCAAGCCGTTCCTAATCCACGCATTTGATGTAATAGCGAAAAAACGAATCCAAATAAAAATACATCGATTCGTCTTCCCATTTCAACCGCTCCCTCCCGCAAAACGAATCTTGCGAAAAATAAGAAGCCATACACTGTGCAAAATATTGCTTTGGCCCTTTTCCGGCATACTCTGAGATAAACCGGTGTCCGATTTTATCGGCTTTGCATTCAAGATAATGCCACAAAAATAAGCTTCCATCCGCGGAAGATGCACAATGATCGACGCCAAGGCTGTGGTCAAAGGCGTGCGCAAGTGGAATGAGACTCAGATTTTCGGGCATGTCCCAACGAAACGCTTCTTTGCTCAGGTAGCAAAGTCTCTGTTCCGGGATATATCCTCCCAAACAAACCCCTCCAGCTTCAATGATGAGCTTTGACGGTTTTATTTCAAGATCAAAACCACCCGCGAAAAAACGAACTCCAAACTCAAGCACCCGCCGAATGATTTTTTCAGGAATTTTTCCGAGACGCCGAACCAGCAAATCGTAACATTCTTCATCATCCGAATGTATCAACGCTCGAAAAATAGGATTCGTTCGATAAAGCTTCGAAAAAATCTCAAGCTCCTCTTCCCGACGAACTTCCTTGTCCTCCACAGAGGGCAAAAATCTGTCCATCTCGTACAGCATTGTAATCCCTCCCCAAGCTCTCTCTGCTTTAGTCTTAGCAGAGGCCTAACATTTTTAAAACCCTAAACCGAACACCACTCTTTAACAGATTATGAACTTTTCGGCGCAAAAAAATGTCAAAAAGTATCCACAGCCTCTCAATTTATAACAATACAAGCGTATCTGCGAAGGGGTTGTCCGAACGATTTGCGAAATGATTGTTCGGTTGAAGGAGGGAAAATTGGAGCGTTTCAAAGCGGAATCCGAAGTGGTGATTGTGGGTGGAGGAACCGCCGGTGTTTCGGCGGCAATCGCTGCGGGTAGACTTGGAAAATCGGTGATTCTGATTGAACGCTATCCGTTTCTTGGCGGAACTGCCACGGCAGCGATGGTCGGCCCAACCGCAACGTTTCACACAAAAAAGGGACGGCAAATTGTGGGGGGGATTCCAAATGAAATTGTGGAGTCCCTCGTTCAAAACGGAGACAGTCTTGGGCATGTCCCAGACACGATTGGCGTTGCGGGAAGCGTCACCCCCATTGACCCCGACGCCATGAAACTGATGCTCCTTCAATTTGCAAAATCGGCCGGTGTCAAAATGTTGTTTCACGCTTTGGTGAATGAAGTTGAAACAAAACATGACAGAGTTGTTGCGATTCAAGCAATCAGCAAAGACGGACCGGTTCGCATTGAGGGGAAGATTTTTGTGGATGCCTCCGGAGACGGCGATTTGGCTGCTTTGGCAAATGTTCCTTACACGGTGGGTGAAGGCAAAGCGCTTCCGCAGCCGATGACACTGATTTTTAAAGTCGCAAACGTGAAGTTGGACGAAGTGATCAAGTACATGCTCGAGAATCGCAATGAATTCTGGCATGGCACCACCTTTGACAAACTCAAGACCGCTCCAGCCATCGGGGTTTCAGGGTTCACCACCCTTTGGAAAGAAGCGCAAGCGCGCGGTGAGCTGAACGGCATCCCGCGGGATCGCGCTCTCTTTTTTTCCGGAGTAAGACCCGGAGAGGTCACCGTGAACACCACGCGCGTCATTCAAAAAAACGCCTTGAATCCGTGGGAGTTAAGCGAGGCGGAACAAGAAGGGAGAGCCCAGGTCGGACCGCTTCTTCGATTCTTTCGAAAATACATTCCCGGTTTCAAAGATTGCTATCTTGCTCAAGTCGCAACGCAAATCGGCGTTCGCGAAACGCGTCTCATGCAAGGAGAATATCGCCTATCCGCCCAAGACGTGATTGACGGTCGCAAATTCGATGACGGAATTGCGCAGTGCGCTTGGCCGATTGACATTCATCATCAAGGCGAAGGATTGACGCTTTCCACAGATGTCGGCGGAGACGGCGCTTATGATATTCCGTATCGATGCCTACTGCCGGACGGCATTTCAAATCTTCTTTTATCTGGAAGAAACATTTCGGTTTCACATGAAGCTTTTGCCTCTTCACGCATTCAAGCCACTTCCATGGCGGTCGGACAAGCCTCCGGGACTGCAGCAGCCCTTTCCCTCAATCGAAGCGGCGCGGTCCGCGAAGTAGCGGTCTCCGTCTTACGCGATACCTTGGTCAAAAACGGAGCCCTCCTATGAAAAAATTCGGGACAGTCCCGATTTTGCTCTTTGTGCTGGCGCTCACGATACCCGTGTTCGCCTCTCCATTGAAACTGCAACTCACCGGGACCGGCATCACGAACACCTTTGTGCAAGAGCAAGTTGAAAACATCCTGGAAAATCTGTATGGCGTAAAACCGCAAATCGACCCGCTTCCTTCTTTTTCATTGTTGCCGTATCAAAACAAACAACTTTTCACCCGGATTAAGTTTCCAAACACAGAAGCGACTTCACTTCGCCTTCTTCTCTCCTCTGAAAAAGCGCCGACATTTCGCAATGCGCTTTTGCTTTTCAGCGATCATCCTGAAATACTGCATGAGAACGGGCTTCTTTTTTCCGCAGGGCTTATTTTTTTGCGGCCGGTGCGCCTTAACTATTATCATCAAAACGGCAGCGGCGAACCGCCGAGAGCGGTTGTCATTCGGGTGGACAACAAAAGTGACGAGCCGGCCCTCATCCACATTTTGGAAGCACGCTCAGGACCTTCGCGAGATGATATGTCGACCGGGCATCAGGCAAGTCTTTGGTTCTTGGAGCGGCATCAACAAAATCTCGGCCGGATTGAAACAATTCCTCCAAATGATTATCTGGTGATTTCGCGACAGGTAGCCCAACCGGGAGAATTGGTGACCGGATTCATCGAATTGGAAGAATTAAAAGGGCATCCGCTGCAAATCGGCGTTTTCTCCGAAGATCCCGCAAATCTGGCGCACAACCGAAGCTTTCTCTTGGATTCCAATGACACGCATGCGCGCGGCGCGTATGAAATGTCGAACCTTTCGATCAACACCGGATACACGGTAGGAGATTCGCCCAAAATTATCCCGCTTGGAGATCTTCCACTCTCAAATCTGCTTCAAGGTGAGCCGTTGAAAGGCGCTTATGGCATGCTGTGGGAAGGAAACCTCTATCTCTCCAATCCGTTTCCAACGGCGGCGAAAGTGCCGATTTATTTTCAACCGCGCGGTGGTGTTGCTACTGCGACATTTGTATTGAATGGATTATACAAAGAAATTCCCGTTACCAAACCTTACGAGAACCCGATTTTGATTGAGCTTTCGCTCCCGCCACAAAGCGAGCAAAAACTCCATTTCCTCACCATGCCTGAAGGGGGTTCAAGTTATCCGGTTCGACTCATTATAGGAAGGATGGAAAACATATGAGAAAATTTCTTTTCTTGATTGCCGGTTTTTTGTTGTTGGGAACCACGTTGTGGAGCGCTTCGCCGTTCCGACTTTTCCTTGAAGGAAATCCGGTCACGGTTCATCCACTTGTGGCAGATGACAAATTGTATCTTCCCTTGGAAGAAACCGCCGCATTGTTTCACTTCAAGGCGGATGTTGATTTCAAAAACGGTCGCATCGTTCTCTATCATCAGGATGGTTCACCCGCCCTCACTCCTGCGGCTGCGTCTCCCGCAAGCGCGACGACGCAAGTGGTGATTGGGACCATAGATAAATCTGTTAATCAAACTGCCGATACCCCATTCTTCAATGTGAAGGTGTACCTCTTTAAAGCCAATGACCGCTATGACGAAGAGCTCGATCGCCACTCTATTGCGCTTTGGTTTCTGAAAAACGATCCGTTTTACACCGATACGCACGGAAAAATCGCTGAAACGACTTCGGATGCCGACGGACATTTCGGATTTTCAAGCATTCCCCCAGGCAACTACGAAGTGGTGGCGATGCGTCCCCTTTCACCTGTCGAAATCGCCTATTGGTGGAAGCCGTTCACCCTTGTCAAAGGGGAAACCAAAGAGCTTCAGTTGGACAGCCAAACCCTCACCAAACTCCCTATCCGCTAACCCCCCACGACGGTGCGCATTTCGCGGGTGAGAATCGGGATAATCTCAAAGAGATCGCCGACGATTCCGTAATCGGCCACCTTGAAAATCGGGGCTTCGGGGTCTTTGTTAATGGCCACAATGCATTTGGCGCTTGACATGCCGGCCAAATGTTGAATCGCCCCTGAAATCCCGCAGGCGATGTACAGATCGGGAGTGACGGTGCGTCCGGTTTGTCCCACTTGATGCTTGTGCTCGATCCACCCCGCATCCACCACCATTCGGGAAGCGCCCAACGCGGCACCCATGCTCTTGGCAAGCTCGGCAAGCATCGGGAAATTCTCTGGGCCCTGCAAGCCGCGTCCGCCTGACACGATGATGCGCGCATCAGCCAGGTTGGCCAGCAAATCTCCCGAAGCTTGCACGCCAAGCACCGAAACGCGTTTGTCTTCTGAGATGGTGACAGAGATCTTATCAACGGCCGCTTTTTGTTTGGCAAGATTCTCTTCCACTTTGCACATGTTGGGGCGGAAGGTGGCCATAAAGGGAGAAGTTCTCGCTTCAATTTTTGCGCGCGCTTTTCCGGCATAAACCGGACGGGTTGCGACCACTTTGCCGTTTTGAATTTGAAGCTCAATGCAGTCATTGGCGTACGCAATCCCTAAACTGCCCGAAACAACACTCGCCAATTCCCGTCCATATGTGGTCCCTGCCATTAAAATCAAAGCCGGCTTTTGTGTTCGAATGATTTCAATCAACATTTGTTTATGGGATTCCGGATGATACCGCTCAACCGCTGGATTCACCGCATTCAAGATTTTTTCGGCTCCCCAACTTCCAAGCAACTCTGCGTCGGCCTCCTCGACCGCTTTTCCGGGAACCAAAGCCGCAACAGGGACATTGAGTCCCCGCTTGGCGCGAATCGCTTCACTTAAAAGCTCTTGGGTCACCCGCGGAAATTTTCCATCCCGCTTTTCGGCAAGCACAAGAATCATAGGACTTTTCTCCCGCGAAGCTCGTGAATCAATTCTTTCACCATTTCTTCCGGCGTCCCCTGAAGCATTTTTCCGGGTGGACGTTGCGGCGGAGGCGAGAGATCAATCACGGTTGTGCGCGCTTCTTCGGCTGCATTCGGCAAAAGCTCAATCGCATTGACTTCTTCAATCTCTTTTTTCTTCGCTTTCATCATGCCGGTCAAAGAAGGATAACGCGGTTCGTTTAACCCTTTTTGCGCTGAAAGCGCACACGGAAGCAGCACCTCAAGGGTTTCCTCCCCTCCCTCAATCTGGCGCACCACTTTCACCGCTTTCTTGTCCACCAAATATTCAAAGCGGGTGACTTGAGCGACGAATGGCAGCCCAAGTTTTTCAGCCACGACTCCTCCGACATAGCCCATGTCATCATCGACCGCCTGCCGTCCGCACCAAAGGAGATCGGGTTTTGCGCTTTCAAGTTTTTTGGCAAGAAGAAGTGCAGTAACATAAGGATCAATTTTTTCGAGACTTTTATCCCAAATCCGCACGGCGCGATCCGCACCCATGGCCATGCAACTGCGGAGCATCTCTGCGGTTTGCGAAGGCCCAACGGTCAGCGCCGTCACTTCACAGTCTCCGATTTTCTCTTTGAGCCTCAAAGCTTCTTCCACTGCGAATTCATCATACGGACTCAACACAACCTTGACCCCGTCCTCTACAATGCCTAGATGATCAGATTTGATTTGGATCTGGGTTGCCGTATCGGGAACCTGTTTGACGAGAACGGTGATTTTCATGATTTCGAAAATTTATTTTTCAGTTTTTTACCATCGGTCATCGCAAAATCAGTGAGAAGCAAACAGACTCCCCACAACACCAGTATGGAATCAGGCGCTCTCAAAACCACCAAGGCGACTCCGATGATCCCTAAAAAAATGAATAAAGTTCCCATTTATCATCCACCTCCTAGTAGCTGGCGGGCAATTACCAGTTTTTGAACTTCGGATGTTCCTTCGTAAATTTCAGTCACGCGCGCGTCGCGGTAAAAGCGTTCAACCGGATAATCCTTCGTATAGCCGTATCCACCGTGAATTTGAAGCGCCATGCTTGTGGCTCTCTCAGCCATGGATGATGCGAAGTATTTGCACATCGAAGCTTCTTTGGTGAATTTTTCTCCTTTGTTTTTGAGCAGAGAAGCATTGTATACCAGCAAGCGCGCCGCGGTGATTTCAGTGTGCATATCAACCAGCATGCCTTGAATGAACTGAAAACTTGAAATCGGCTTGCCGAACTGCTGGCGGGAAGTCGAATACTTAAGGGCTGTTTCAAATGCCCCTTGCGCAATGCCGACCGCTTGGGCCGCAATGCTGATGCGTCCAGTGTCAAGCGTCGTGAGAGCGATTTTCATTCCGGAGCCTTCTTCTCCAATCCGGTTTTCCGCCGGCACTTTGCAATTTTCAAGTGACAACTGGACGGTTCCGGATGCGCGCACTCCAAGCATCTCTTCTTTGCGCGCAATTTTAAAACCGGGAAAATTTTTCTCGACGACAAATGCGGTGACCCCTTTGCTTCCTTTTGTTTTGTCAACATTGGCATAAACAACGAAAATCTCGGCAGCGGCCCCATTGGTCACAAAAAGTTTCTGGCCGTCGATGATATAATGGTCCCCTTCTTTGCGCGCGGTCGATTGCAAACTGCCGGCATCCGAACCGCTGCCGGGTTCGGTGAGGCAGTAAGCGCCAATCTTTTTGCCTGAAGCAAGAAGAGGCAAATATTTTTTCTTGAGCGGTTCACTTGCGAACGTGTAAATGGGAAGTTGCGCGAGTGTGTTTTGGACCGAGACAACCACACCGGTGGACGCGCAGACGCGCGACAGCTCTTCAATCACAATCGCGTAACTGACTGCATCCATTCCGGCTCCGCCGTATTCTTGCGGTGTGTTGATGCCAAGAAGACCAAGCTCGCCAAGCTTTTGGCAAATTTCAACGGGAAAGGTTTGGGTTTTGTCCCGCTCGGCAGCTCCGGGCGCAACTTCGTTTTCCGCAAATTTGCGGACCATTTCCTGAATCATCACATGATCTTCGGAAAGATCAAATTGCAATGCGCTCATGCGGCCGCTTCCTTTAACACTTCTCTTGCGATCACCAATTTTTGAATTTCACTCGTCCCCTCTCCTATTGTCCCCAGTTTCGCATCTCTGAAAAAGCGTTCCACCGGCAAGCGTGTTGTCAAAGCTTCGTATCCGATGAGTTTCAGCGCGACATCACAGGCAGCCACTGCAACCTTTGAGGCAAAATATTTTGCCATCGACGCTTGCTTCGTATACGATTGCCCCGCATCTTTCACTTGGCAAGCATTGCGGATTAACCCTTGTGCCGCTTCCAATTGGGTCGCAAGTTCGGCAAGCGCTCCACCTGCATATTCGTAATTTTCCATCAATCCGGTTTTGATTCCCGTTTCTTTGGCCCAAGTCAATAACGACTCAAAGGCGGCATCTGCGATTCCATAACACCAACCGGCGATCCCCAGGCGTCCGGCATCAAGTGTTTGAAGAAACACATGGAAGCCCTTGCCTGGTTCACCAAGGATGTTTTCTAGCGGGACGCGGCAGCTGTCTAAGATAAGGCCTGCGGTGTCAGAAGCCCATAGGCCAAGTTTTTGTTCCTTTTTGGCGATTGCTAAACCCGAACAATCGCGCTCCACGATAAACGCAGAGATTCCCTTTTTCCCGAGTGATTTATCACTGATTGCAGAGACAATGTAAGTGGATGCATAAGTGGCGGAAGTGGTGAAGATTTTTTTGCCGTTTATCACAAAACCGTTTTCGGTTTTCTCCGCAACGGTTTGGCCACCGCCCGCATCCGAGCCACTCCCCGGTTCAGTCAATCCAAATGCGCCCAATTTTTCTCCCAAAACAAGCGGGGTCAAATATTTTTTCTTTTGCGATTCGGTTCCAGCGCAAAGAATTGGAAACATGCCGAGCATGTGCGCCCCAATCGAAAGGCCGAGAGAAGCCCACACTTTCGTGATTTCCTCGACACAGAGAATCATCGAAAATGTGTCCGCCCCTTGACCGCCATATTCTTTGGGGTATGCAACACCCAAAAGCCCCAATTTCCCAAGCCGCTTCATGTGTTCGAGCGGAAACTCCGCTTTGCGCTCAAGGGGATCAACGGTGGGCTTTATTTCTTCAGCGAATGCGCGCGCTTGTTCGCGCCAGCGGGACTGCTCGGGGCTTGTTTGCATATCAAGCTGGTTTTCTGCGGCTTTAAATTAAAGTCCTTGGTCGTTTTATGAAGGGGAATGCGGGGTAAATCCGAAATCATGATGCACGAGTGGGACGGTAGTGTAGCCTGGTTTAACACATCTGCCTGTCACGCAGAAGATCGAGGGTTCAAATCCCTTCCGTCCCGCCAGAATCCCCCGCTCCAACTCCACCCAAAATCAAAACAACTTGAGAACGGTGCTCATATATTGCAATATCTCTGAATGAATCGCCGCAAAGGCTTGACTGGTTCGTTCTCTCGGTTTCGGCATATTGACCGAAATGGTTTTCACAATCTCACCCGGTCTTTGTGACATGATCATGATTCTATCGCTCAAATAGACCGCTTCTTCGATGTCATGAGTCACCATTAACACCGTTGTTTTCTCAGCTTTAAGAACTTTGGTCAACTCATCTTGCAACTTCATCTTCGTGATTGCATCCAGAGAAGCAAAGGGTTCATCCAGCAACAAAAGATCAGGAAGATTGATGAGGGCCCTCGCCAGAGCTACTTTTTGAGCCATTCCCCCTGAGAGCTGGTTCGGATAAGAGTCAATGAAATCACGCAAATCCAAAAGCCGGAGCAACGCGGAAATTTGGTCTTCGTATTGTCGGTGATTGCCTTGCGCATAGATGCCAAAGCCGATGTTCTGTTTGACCGTCATCCATGGGAGTAATCTTGGCTCCTGAAATACGATTCCACAATCTTTTTCAGGCTCACGAATCACTCGATCGCCAAGAACAAGCCTCCCCTCAAAAGCGGTTTCAATGCCGACGATCATCCGCAATAACGTGCTTTTTCCGCAACCGCTCGGGCCGACGATACACACGAATTCTTCCGGTAAAACTTCAAAAGCGATTTTCCCCAGGGCCTGGATTGCAGGAGTGCCGGGGTAAACTTTGTGTTCTATCGAAACTGAAAGCTTTTTGGACATGTTCTATTTTCCAGTAAAGACGTAACGCCATCGTACAACGCGATTTTCAAGGGCCACCAAAGCGCTATCCGATAGTTTTCCCAAAATTCCGATGGTGATGATTCCGACAATCATGTCATCGGGACGAGAAAAGTTTCTTGCGTCCCAAATGAGCCATCCAAGCCCTTTGGAGGACGCGATGACTTCAGCAGCGATCAGGAGAATCCACGACAAGGCAAGCGCGGACCGCAGTCCGGCGAAAATCTGGGGCATGGCGGAAGGAAAAAGCACTTTAAAAACAAGTTCAAGATTTGACTTTTTGTAAACGTTTGCAACATCCACAAGCTTCTGATCGGTCGCTCGGAAGCCTTGCACGGTGTTGAAATAAAGGGTGAAAAACGAAGCGAGAGCCACCAGCGCAACCTTGGACACTTCCCCGATTCCCAAAAGAATGATAAGCAATGGAATCCATGCAATGGGAGGAATTGGAACCAAAAACTGAATTGTAGGACTGATGAGTCTTTGTGTCAATTTTGAAACGCCGACGCTTGCGCCGAGAAAAAGCCCAAGGACGGTTCCAATCAAGTAACCCAATACAAGACGCCGTAAGCTTGCCGCGCAATGCACGAATAAGCTTCCATTGCGAAGAAAAATGATAAAATCTTTAGCGACTTGGGAAGGGCTGGCCAGAATTGTGTTTGGGATATGGTGCGTGTCGATGCTCCATTCCCACAGAACCAACAAAGCAATTGGTACGATTAGCGAGAGAAGAGAAAGTCTTGACTTTGAAAAGAAGCCGCTCATCTCCTATTCCAACTCAAGCAAATCTCTCCGGACATCAACTTTTCGTTTCACGAATTTGTTGTCGTAAAGAAAATCGGCTTTATTTTGTAGATCTCGGATTTCCGCTGGACCGACCCTTGGACGATAATTCAGTGTCGGCCAGGCTTTCTCAATCACGGCAATCGGCAAATTGAATCCTTTTGCCACAATGGATCTGGTCTCAGCCGGATGACTAACGATCCAGTTTTGTGATTTTTCTACAACTTTCAGTAAATCTTTTGTGAATGCCGGGTGCTCTCTTTCGAATTTTCCGCGGAAAATAACCCCTACTTGAATTAAATATTTTGCGCCTGGCAAGACTTTACCATTTCCGGCAATAAGTTCTTGCTCAACCCAAGGAGGCCATACAGCCCATGCGCTCACTTCTTTGGCGTCAAACGCCGCCTTCGCATCCACGGGATCCATGTCAAGAAGTTCTACGTCTCGTGGAGAGAGACCATTTTGAGTTAAGAGATGGTTAATGCCGTAATGCGAGCTGCTTCCGGCAAGTACAGCAATTTTCTTGCCTCGCAAGTCCTTGATGCTTTTCAGTGCGGGGTCATTTTGAAATACAACGCGCTGTGTATGAGCTGAAGCCATACGTTTCAACTTGATGTCAATCCCTGCGGCTCTTCCGATAATGGCGGGAGCTTCCGCTTCAAAAACGACATCAAGTCGGTCGGAAGCAAATGCCTCATTGATGGAAGGAAGCGATTGAAACTCCGTATTTTCAACTTTCGCGCCGTACTTTTTTGCAGCGTCTTCCCACCAGCCTTTTGATTGTGCCACCATGTATGGAACAAAGCTGAGTGAACGCGAGAAAATGCCGATACGAAGGGCCGGAACATCACTCTCAGCAAATGCGATGTTACAACTAAACATTGAGCAGAAAAAAGTGATTGCTAATATTAACTTTGCAACTTTGATCATGGTTCTACCAACTCCTGTGAAACGTTAATAGGGTGCTTCACGAATTGATTATCATACAAAAAATCAGCTTTCCCCTGGATGTCTTGAATCTGTAGAGGTCCGAATTTCGGAGAGAAATTTATCATATGCCAAGACATTTCCACAATCATTAAGGGGAGTTGTAGATTCTTTGCAATGATCATCTGCGCTTGTTTTGGATTTGCAGCAATCCATTTTTGAGCTTTTCTTAAGACAGACACGAGATCTTTTGCCAAGCCTGGATTTTCAAGCTCAAACGCATGCCGCATAACCATGAACGTTTGGTTAAAATAGGTGGCGCCTTTTAGCTTCCGCGCCTCTCCTGCCAGCAATTCTTGTTGAGGAAATACAGGCCAAACCGCCCATGCATCAACCTGCTTTGATTCAAACGCCACCTTTGCATCCGTGGGGGACATGTCAAGAATTTCTACATCCCTAGGTGAGAGGTCGGCATTTTTCAAGAGTTGGAGAAGCCCTTGGTGCGCACTACTTCCGGCAAGCACCGCAATTTTTTTACCTTTCAAGTCTTTTACGGTTTGAATATTGGAACTCTTTTGCACAATGATTTGCTGAATCAACGAGTTGTTGATCCCTTTAATCTTGATATCTAGACCGGAAGCTTTCCCAATGATCGCAGGGGCTTCAGCTTCAAAGACAATATCAAGCCGATTGGATGCGAAAGCTTCATTAATGGTCGGAAGGCTTTCAAATTCAGAGTACTCGGCGGTTTTTCCATACTTCTTTGCCACCGTGTCCCACCAACCGTTTGATTGAGCGACGATATAAGGAGCCCAATCGATGTCGCGGGTAAAAACGCCAATTCTTACAGCAGACGTTTCAGCAAACGTTGAACCGGCAAACAAGACGATGATGGAAAACAGGCCAATTATGATTCGTTTCATTTTCTCCCCTTTATTGAACATCGATGAAGCCCTTGGTAACATCAACGTGGTTTTTAACAAATTTGTTTTGATACAAAAAGTCCGATTTTTCCTGCAGATCCTTAATCTCTGCCGGCCCAAATTTTGGATGGAAATTGTGTTTTGGATATGCCAGTTGAACGACCACCAGAGGCAAATTCAGTTCTTTGGCTACAATGAATTCAGCTTGAGGCTTGTTTGCAACAATCCAATTTTGCGCTCTTCTCAAAACATGAACCAAATCTTTGGCCAACGCAGGGTGCTCATTTATAAATTCGCCTCTCATCACCATGATGGATTGGATGAAATACTTTCCATCACTGAGGACTCTGCCTTTGCCGGCAACGAGTTCCTGCTCTGGGAAAGGTGGCCACACGCCCCAGGCATCCACTTGTTTTGCTTCAAACGCTGCCTTCGCGTCCGGTGGAGTTATGTCAAGGATCTCGACATCTTTGGGAGAAAGTCCGTTCTGTTCAAGCAGATGATGAACGCCATAGTGAGCGCTTGTTCCGGCGAGCACTGCGATTTTCTTCCCTTTTAGATCACTGATTTTTCTGATGCTCGAATCTTTTTGAACAAGTATTTGTTGAGTCAGATCAACACCAGGAGCTACAATTTTCAAATCAATTCCTGCAGCTTTACCAATAATGGCGGGAGCTTCAGCCTCAAAAACTGCGTCGATTCTTCCTGACGCAAGCGCCTCATTGATGGAGGGGAGCGATTGAAACTCCGTGTATTCAACCGTTGCGCCGTATTTCTTTGCAATGTCTTCCCACCATTTCTTTGATTTTGCGACGTAATAGGGAGAATAATCGATCGCTCTTGAGAAAGTGCCGAGTCGGATTGTTCGGACTGAATCACTAGATTGCTTGGAAAATGCTGAGTTGACGAGAGCAAGCGACCAAAAGCAAAAGACCAAACAAATGAAGACTTTTTTCATGGGTTCCCCTTTCGCTTGCTGCTGCAA
>Ga0206996_1020_pt1 | contig 37319 bp, 18 predicted proteins | sample Alteio_BWMinCont_2_FD_153467 | JGI IMG/M metagenome (GOLD analysis project Ga0206996, IMG submission 153467) | Enriched cells from forest soil in Barre Woods Harvard Forest LTER site, Petersham, Massachusetts, United States -... | ecosystem: Environmental > Terrestrial > Soil > Temperate forest >...
TGCCAAAGTTGCTGATCAGGGTGACGAAAACGAGGGAATTCGGCAGTTTGGCATAAGTCGTGGGCGAGAAAAGGCCGAAGCCATACCAAAAGTTGTGCTTGTCCAGCGCGGCGGGCGTCGTGCCGCCGAGATAGGCGATGGTCGTTATGATGCCGATAACGATTGAAATGACCACCAGCGTCCAGATGGCGCGATGGGGTGAAAGCGTCTTGCCATGCACCAGACCAAAGTGCGATGGCACTTCTTCGTCGCGGCCCATCGCGTAGGTCACACGGGCGCCGGTGTTGATGCAGGACAGGGTGGTGCCGATGAGCGCGAGGAACACCGTGCCCGCCTGGACCAGCATGAAGGCCCGGCCCGCGGAATAGCTGCCGAACATCCAGGTGCCGACCAGCACCATCATGTCGCCGAGGGGGGCGCCCGAAGCGCCGGCATTGGAGATGGTATAGCCGCTGTTCAGAAAATAATTTGCGGCAAAATACTCAATCATATAGCAGACCGCCCCTTGAATCGCCAGAGAGAGCAATACTGCGCGGCCAATGTCCTTCTTGGGATTCTTGGCTTCCTCGCCCATCGCGGTGACGGATTCAAAACCAACCAGCAACAGAATCGCAATACACGCTTGGATGATCATGAAATTAAATCCATGGGGCGCGACGACGGATCCGGGGCTGGTATGGAAGTTAAACGTTTTCGGGTCTTGCGCGGTTCCCGCTCCGCTGACGGCGTCGGCGGGTTTATAGCTGAGGACAAACGGGTCGGGGGTTTCCAGGCCGTCTTTCATGATCACATTGCCCTTTTCGTCGGCCTTCCAGGCCGGATAAGGATCCCCGGCTCCGAGCTTGAGGGCGGTGAGGCTGGCGAGTTCCACGGCGTTGGTGTTCTTGGTTTTGTCCAGGTCGTCAGCGGTTACCTGGCGGTCCTGCTGCTTGATGGCGGGCAGGGGCACCGGCTTGCCGTCCTTGTCCTTGATTTCCACGCCTTTGTCGTCCTTCGTGTTGATGACGACGCCTTTGTCGTCCATTTGGTATTTCGGCGAACCGTCAGCCCAGGTGTCCGGCACGCCCGCGCCCTTGTCATCGACCACATTGACCTGGGCCACATTGTAATTCACTGGTATTGAATTGGAGAGGTGCCAGCCAACCGAGCCGTCCGGATGACTGGTGCGGTAGGCGATGGCCATGATGGAAAACACCACCAGCGCGGTGATCTGGACGATGTTGATGGCCATGTTCACCGCCGTGGTGCCGTTCACGCCGCGATAGGCGATATAACCCACCAATATGGAGAAAGCGATGCAGAACAGCCACATGAACAGCGGACTGTTATATGTCCCACTGAACGTATCCGGCCAGAATTGGCTGGCCAGGTATCCAGCCAAAATGGCTGTGACGCCCACCATCAGGCCGGGATAGACCCAGTAATACAAATGACTGGCCCAACCCGTGAAAAACTTGGCGATGCGCGCAAATTTATAGGCGTGGGTCTTCGACAGAAACGCCTGTTCCGCGTACAGATACGAGGAGCCAGCCCCGGGATAGAGCTTTGACAGCTCGGCGTAACTGATGGCGGTTGCAAAGCACAGCAACAGCGCCGCCAACAGGCCGAACCACATGGCGCATCCCGCCATGGGCGCGCCGTAAAGGGATTGTTCCTGGTAGGTCAGCCACAGGAACGCGCCGGGCGCGATGAGCGCCATGGCGTTGATCGTCAGCCCGGTCAGGCCGAGGGTGCCGGTGGTGGCGGGTTTGCTTGCGGCACCCGGAGCGCCGGCAGGTTTGTCTTGATTGCTCATAGTTCTGGTTTGCGGATGGTTGCGGTGGGTTGTTGGTTTTTTCGGTGATAAGTTGGTCAGACGGCCAGGGTTCCCGATTCTTCCGTTCGAATGCGGACGGCCTGTTCAATTGCGGAGACAAAAATCTTGCCATCGCCGATCTTTCCGGTCCGGGCGGCTTTGACGATCGCCGCCACCGCGCGTTCGACGAGCTCGCTGGCAACGACGAGGTCGAGTTTGATCTTGGGCAGGAAGTCCACGGTATATTCGCTGCCGCGATAAATCTCCGTGTGCCCCTTTTGGCGGCCAAAGCCCTTGACCTCGCTGACCGTCATCGCCTCCACGCCGATCTCGCCCAGCGCTTCTTTGACTTCTTCCAGCTTGAACGGCTTGATGATGGCTTCAATCTTCTTCATTTTATTTTCCAATCCACGCGCGTTTCGTGTCTCAGGAAAAAATAAACACGCGCATGATGGAGCCATTCAGCAAACGCAATGCCAGCGGGCTTCCCGAACTTTCAATGCATTGTCAGCAAGCGAGTTAAAAAATTATAAGTTTCCTAATTTATGATTTGTTTATGATTACTGTCATCGGGTTTATTTTTTGTTAACACGCCTTTTGGTTTCATTTATCCAGCGGGAGTATTTCTCACCATGTCGAGGAGGATTGCGTTAATCAACCGGTTTGAGGCGCGGCGGGGAGATCTGCATGATCGAGGCCATGCGTCGTGGGGAACCGGCAGAAGCTGCGCGGCGGCGAAATATCGGCCGGAATTAAAGAATGCTTTCGGGAAGAGTCCGCGGGCCGGTGGCAGGATTGACGGAAGCGATCCGCTTGATTTGGCCAGCCTAGGGAATGAAGGGCAGCCGGCGAGAATGCCGGCCGTCACAAAACGTCTTTATCGCTTGAGAGAGCCGCCCCGCGGCGCGCTTCCAAGAGCTATCTCTTCCTGAGATAGGCAACCAGCGCCGCCAATCCGCCGACGAGTATCATCATGCGGATGACGCGCAGCAGGCTGAACACCCAGGCGATCCCAATCCCCAGCGCGCACCATTTCACCCACCATTCGCCATGATACGTCATGGTGTTGATGACGGCGAGCATCACCAGAATCACCGGGCCCATGAACAGGAATTTCACCGCGCGAAACGTTCTACACATAATCATAAGGGCAGCCTTTCATTTCTGAGTTCCACCGATGTGAGCAAACGGAATTGCAAAATCATCATTGCTGCCGGATGAGAGGCAGCAGTTGGGAGACATTCACCGAGCGCGACTGGTTCATGATGTCCCCCGAGTAACGGCCTTGCAACGAGCGGCCATCCTGCAGCATCGAGGCAAACACGTCCTTCAACTGCGCCGTGCTGAGGGTCCGTCCGCTTGCGTAATATTTCTTCGCCACCTGGCCCAGCGCGTAAGTCGTCGCGAAGCCGACCGCGGAGCCGGTCGCTTCCTTCACCAACCCGCCGATCAGACCGCCCGCCAGCCGCCGCGTAAATCCGCCGATCAATTGCCGGGTGAATCCCTCAAAAACCTGCGAGGTCAGGCCGACACCCACCGTGGCGAGAAAGTCCTTGATGTGACCGCGGTCCAGTTCGTAGCCGTAGCGGCTGCCTATGCGATAGACCATGCGCATCTGCAACGGCACAATCGCCATCGTCGCCAGCGTGTGCGGCATGATTTCCAGCGCGCCATTCAGTATGGCGGCGTTGAGAATCAGCTTGTCCACTTCCGCCTCGCGATTCGCGTCCTGGGCCGGCGGCGGCAGGACCGTCAAAGGCGGCGCGGCCATCGCCGAGGCCGTCTGCTGGTGCGCGTCCGTGGAAGCGGTGTCGAGTTGCAGCGTCTGGCGCAGGTCGGACAGAAATTTCTTCTCCGGTTCGTCGAGCGTTCCGTCCGCGTTGCAAACGCAGACCGCCATCTCATAAGCCAGCGATCGCGCCGCCGCGCTTTGCAGTTGGCCCGCCGCCGCCGACATGGTGATTCGTCCGCCGAGCACGTCCTGGTAGGCCGAAGCCGCGTCAATTTGCGCGTCCGCAAAGCCGGTCGCGATCTGTTGAATGCGCGCGCGCTCCCCTTCATCCTGCGCCCCGTCCGCAAACGCGGCCAGGATGCAGATGCAAAGAATCGCCCGGTTTTCCTGTGTGCTGATGGGTGTGGATGTTTCAGTCATGCCGAAATTATTACACCGCCCATTCCCCCGCGCTATTGTAATCCATAACGAGTTTTGTAATGCGCCCTTTCGCGGCCAATGCCCCTTCATTTCCGTGGCTTGTTTCGGTTCAAGCTCAGTTCCCGCCTGCATCTGCGTTGATTTGCGTTTATTTGCGGTTGAAAATTTTATCCGGCGTTACGCGGCGTTATGCGACGGAATCCTTTGTTTGCAGCCCATTGCAAGTGGCGTTTAAGCGGCGGAACTTTCCGTTTTGCGCCCTTTGCGTTCCCTCCCGGCCAATTTCCCTTCCCCATTCGTGCCATTCTTGCCTCGCATTCGCAGTCAACCCGTTCCGCCCATAAAAACATCAAGCCGTTATTATGCGTTACTACCCGTTATGATCCGTTATTACCCGTCGGTTTTCTCATCCCACCCGTTCGCAGGTGGCCGTCCAATGTTTCGTGCAGCTCGCGATAGAGCTCTTCCCCGTTGCAACTCTGCTTTCCCATGGCTGTGTTCATCCGCGTCCGTCAGTGGTTTGATTTTTCCTCCGGCTTTGTGTTCTTTGCGTTCTTTCGCGGCCAATTCGCGTTCCCTTTGCGCCTTCGCGTCTTTGTTATTTATCCCCCTCCCCCCCCTCAAAATAGCCGGAAATACCCGGAAACAGCCGGAAATAAACGGAAAACCAACCACTTACGCAGAACCGCCCGCCGCGCCAGCGGCGCAACCGGAGCGCGGAGCATCGCTCCGCCCGAACCGCCGCACACCACCCCCGGCCGTCCTCCGCTGTAACGATTTAACGAATTCACGATGTAACGAACCCGTATTCGTGTCTTTGGCCTCGTTTTAGATTGTCAATGAACAACTCCTTTCCCGCCCGCAAGCGACCCAGTCGCCCGCGCCACCAACACCACGATTATCGCATCATTTTCCCTCGTGTCAAATTCTTCAATCACCGCCCCGTAGCTGTGGATGTGAATCCACGGCCGACTTGCCGTTCGACAGGATGAACAGGATTTACCAGATAAAGAATTCCCCGTTCCCATCCTGTCCATCCTGTTAATCCTGTCCAATATTCACCCCCGTAGCAGCGTTGTGAAGACGAGGCTGACTTGCCGCTGTTCCGGAGGAACAACTGAAAATAGCCCGGTCGCTTCAGCGCCGGGTGTCCTGGTAATTTGATCCCCAAGTCCCGCAAGGGACGGACGAGGTTCAAGCTGCCGTGACCGGCCAAAGCCTAATCCACCTGCCCCTCACCCATTCAACGATTCCATATCAATCACAAACCGGTACCGCACATCGCTCTTGATCACCCATTTGTAAGCTTCGTTCACTTTCAAACGGGAAGCGCAGCCAAGTAACGCCCTTCCCACAACTGCGCCACCCTCCGCCCAATCCCACCCGCATGTGCGCCACTTTGTCGCACTTGTCACACTTTTCGGCCTGAATATGCCTCTCCAATTTATTCTCAATATTCTGATTAACAGCCGCTTGCAAATTATAATCCCCACTGGCACCGACCTTGCTTGGAGTAACACACTGATTAAACAATTTTAAGGATTTTTATGGCTAAAGTATTAGGCATTGATTTGGGAACGACCAACTCCTGCATGGCGGTCATGGAGGGCGGCGAACCCGAAGTTCTGGAGAACTCCGAGGGCAAACGCACCACCCCATCCGTTGTCGCGTTCACGAAAACCGGCGAGCGGCTTGTCGGCGATTCCGCGAAGCGGCAGGCCGTCACCAACCCGCGCAACACCGTCTATTCCATCAAGAGCTTCATGGGCCGCAAGTTCGATGAAGTCCAGGAGGAAATCAAACGCGTCCCCTACAAAGTCGTCAAGGCCCCGAACGGCGACGCCGCCGTCGAAGTCGAAGTGGAAGGCAAGCCCAAGCAATTCAGCCCGCCCGAAGTCTCGGCGATGATTCTCGCCAAGCTCAAGGCCGACGCCGAAACCCGTCTCGGTGAGAAAATCACGCAGGCGGTCATCACAGTGCCCGCTTATTTCAACGATTCGCAGCGCCAGGCCACCAAGGACGCCGGACGCATCGCCGGCTTGGAAGTGCTCCGCATCATCAACGAGCCCACCGCCGCGTCGCTCGCCTACGGCCTCGACAAAAAGAAGGACGAAAAAATCGCCGTCTATGACCTCGGCGGCGGCACATTCGACATCTCCGTCCTGGAAATCGGCGACGGCGTCTTTGAAGTCAAAGCCACCAACGGCGACACCCACCTCGGCGGTGATGATTGGGACAATCGCATCATGGATTGGATCCTCGACGAATTCAAACGCGAGTCGGGCATGGATCTCCGCAAGCAGCCCGACGCCCTCCAGCGCATCAAAGAGGAAGCCGAGAAGGCCAAGATCGCCCTCTCCAGCTCGCAGCAATACGAAATCAACCTGCCGTTCATCACCGCGGACGCCAGCGGCCCCAAGCACATCCAGAAGCCGCTTACCCGCGCCAAAATGGAGCAGCTTTGCGACGATCTCTTCGAGCGCACCATCGGCCCGGTCAAGGCCTGCCTGAAGGACGCGGACATTGTGTCGGAGAAGATTGATGAACTCGTCCTCGTCGGCGGCATGACCCGCATGCCCCGCGTCGTCGAGACCGCGCACACGCTCGTCAACAAACCCCCGCATCAGGGCGTGAACCCGGATGAAGTCGTCGCCATCGGCGCCGGCATCCAGGGCGGCGTGCTCAAGGGCGAGGTGAAGGACGTGCTGCTGCTGGACGTGACCCCGCTTTCGCTGGGCATCGAGACCCTCGGCGGCGTGTTCACCAAGCTCATCGAGCGCAACACCACCATCCCGACCCGCAAGTCGGAAATCTTCTCGACCGCCTCGGACAACCAGCCGGGAGTGGAGATCCATGTGTTGCAGGGCGAGCGGCAATTCTCGCGCGACAACAAGACCATCGGCAAGTTCCAACTGGCCGACATCCCGCCCGCCCCGCGCGGCGTGCCGCAGATTGAAGTCACCTTTGACATTGACGCCAACGGCATCCTCCATGTCAGCGCCAAGGACCTGGGCACCGGCAAGGAACAGAAGATCACCATCACCGCCAGCAGCGGCCTCTCGAAGGAAGAAATCGAGAAGATGCGCAAGGATGGCGAGCTCCACGCCGAGGAGGACAAGGCGAAGAAAGAGGAAATCGAGACGCGCAACGAGGCGGACAGCGCCGTCTATCGCTCGGAAAAAATGTTGAAGGACAACCAGGACAAGATTTCCGAAGCCGACCGCGCCAAGATTGACACTGCCGTGAACGAGGTCAAGGAAGCCCTCAAAGGCACCGACACCGCGGCCATCAAGTCCGCGAGCGAGAAACTGAATGAAGCCTGGCAGGCCGTGAGCGCCGAGCTTTACAAAGCCGCCGCGGCCAAGGCCCAGGCGGGAAAGAGCGCACCGGGCGGTGGACCCGGTCCCGGCCCTGAAGCCGATGCCGGTCCACAGGACGGCGCGAAGAAGGACGAAGGCCCCATCATTGACGCCGAAGTTGTGGACGAGAAGAAGGGCTAACTGAACCGTCGCGAGCCCGCGCACGAATCCATGCCGTGGAATTTTGGGTTCTTTTGTGCGCAGGGCTCGAACAATTTTCCCTCCGCTCGGGCGGCGGGATTTGATTCAACTCAAACTGTAACAACCAAACAAAAAGACAAAGTATGGCACTAATCGTTAAACCGCTCGGCGATCGCATCCTCGTGGAACCGGTCGAAGAGAAGGAAGTCAAAAAGGGCGGCATCATCATTCCTGAATCCGCCAAGGAAAAACCCATGGAAAGCCTCGTCGTCGCCCTCGGCACCGGCAAGACCAATGACGACGGAAAGAAAGTCCCCTTCGAAGTCAAGAAGGGCGACCGCGTGCTCGTCAGCAAGTACGGCGGCACGGAAATCAAATTGGACGGCAAGGAATACAAGATCCTCAACTCGGATGACATCCTCGCCGTCATCGAATAACCAGCAACCAGCAAAAGAAAAACAATATTATGGCAGCTAAACAATTAGTGTTCGACGAAGCCGCGCGTCAGGCTCTCCTCAAAGGTGTGGAGAAACTGAGCCGCGCCGTGAAGGCCACCCTCGGCCCCAAAGGCCGCAACGTGGTCCTCGACAAAAAATTCGGCTCCCCCACGGTGACCAAGGACGGCGTGACCGTCGCCAAGGAAATCGAACTGGAAGACGCCTATGAAAACATGGGCGCCCAGATGGTCCGCGAAGTCGCCAGCAAAACCAGCGACACCGCGGGCGACGGCACCACCACCGCCACCGTGCTCGCCGAGGCCATCTACAAGGAAGGCCTGAAGAACGTCACCGCCGGCGCCAGCCCCATCAGCCTCCAGCGCGGCATTCAAAAAGCCGTGGACGCGGCTGTGGAACAACTCGCCAAGATCGCCAAGAAGGTCAAGGACAAGGAAGAAATCAAGCAGGTCGCGACCGTCTCCGCCAATTGGGACACCACCATCGGCGAGATCATCGCCGACGCGATGGACAAGGTCGGCAAGGACGGCACCATCACGGTTGAGGAAGCCAAGTCCATTGAGACCACCCTCGAAGTCGTGGAAGGCATGCAGTTCGACAAGGGCTATCTCTCCCCGTACTTCGTGACCAGCGCGGAGTCCATGGAAGCCAAGCTCGAGGACGCCTACATCCTCAACTACGAGAAGAAAATCAGCAGCCTCAAGGACATGCTGCCCATCCTCGAAAAAGTGGCCAAGATCGGCAAGCCCCTCTTGATCATCGCCGAGGACGTCGAAGGTGAAGCCCTCGCGACCCTCGTGGTCAACAAGCTCCGCGGCACGCTCAACGTTTGCGCCGTCAAGGCCCCCGGCTTCGGCGACCGCCGCAAATCCATGATGGAAGACATCGCCGTCCTCACCGGCGGCAAGTGCATCACCGAAGACCTCGGCATCAAGCTCGAGTCCATCGGTTTGGAAGACCTCGGCCGCGCCAAATCCATCGTGATTGACAAGGAAAACACCACTATTGTCGAAGGCTACGGCAAATCCAGTGAAATCCAGGGCCGGGTCAACCAGATCCGCCGTCAGATCGAGGAAACCACCTCGGACTACGATCGCGAAAAATTGCAGGAACGCCTGGCGAAGCTCGCCGGCGGTGTGGCCGTCATCAATGTCGGCGCCGCCACCGAGACCGAGATGAAGGAAAAGAAAGCCCGCGTCGAGGACGCGTTGCACGCCACCCGCGCCGCGGTGGAAGAAGGCATCGTCCCCGGGGGCGGGGTCGCCTTGATCCGCTGCCTGAACGCCATTGAGAGCCTGAAGCTCGAAGGCGACGAGCAGATCGGTGTTGAGATCGTGAAGCGCGCCATTGAAGCGCCGCTCCGCTGCCTGGCGTCGAACGCCGGCGTGGAAGGCTCGATCGTGGTGCAGGAAGTGAAGAAGCGCAAAGGCAACGAAGGTTACAACGTGGCCACCAACGAGTACGAAGACCTCGTCAAAGCCGGTGTGGTTGACCCCAAGAAGGTCACCCGTTCCGCGCTGCAAAACGCGGCTTCCATCGCGGGGCTGTTGCTCACCACCGAATGCCTGATCACCGAGTTGCCCGAGAAGGACAAACCGGCCCCGGGCGGCGGCGGTCCTGGCGGCATGGGCGGCATGGACTACTAAGAAGTTGAGGACGCCGCGCGACGGCGTCCGACCGGGACGTGAGGAACCGGAAAACAAGAGCGGGGTTGGAGCACGCCAACCCCGCTTTTTCATTGGAAGGGATGCTTCGCGGGAAAATGAACCCGCTGCCGCCGGATTCCCAATGGCGATTCAGCAGCTTTCCAAAATCTGCACCAGGGCCTGCTTGATTTCATTCATTCGGCCGCGGTCGGCGGCGTTCGCCTCAAACATCACCCGTGCCAGATCACGATTGACCATGTGCGGGTTCTTTGACGAGGCCGACGCATACTGCCGGACTTTGATCTCGACCATTTCCTCAATCAATTCCACCATGTCTTGCGCGCTCATAATAAAATCTTTCGATCCAAAAGGCAGCATTAAGAGTGCCGAGGCGGGCGTATCGCAGACCTGCAAATACGGCCTGAAACCGCCTCCCAATCCGCCCCGGCCGCCAAGCCAACCCCTGGTGGGAACGCTTGACCAAACGGCTTGGAGCGGCGATAGTTGGTTGTCGGTTTTGGGGGCGTACTGGTTTCGACCAGAGGAATACGCCGGAGGCGGCATGCCGAGGACGGTTCGTTGGCCTCGTTAATCATCGAACCACAAAATAGCTAACAACGAATTAGCTCTCGCGGCCTAAGTGCCACGACGTTCGCCGCTGGACACCTGCTACGGTGGACGAACGCCACAGCAGGTTAGGCCAGGCGCGGGGACCGCGCGCGACTGGCTGAAATAATTTCATGCGGACTAGGCAGTGCGAATCGCGTCAGGGCGGCATCGCACAGCAGAAAACTCTCCCCTGACTAAGCATGTAGTCGCGGCCGGTTGATTTGTCTGGGACGCGGGTTCAACTCCCGCCGCCTCCACCATATTTCAGTTCGGAATGCGGCGAAAGCCACTGATACCAAGAATCTTCAACAAGTCTCCTCGTGGCTGGCCGGCTTGGTCGGCGACGGAGTGCTTATCGTGATCGAGCAAGGCGAGCCCGGGGGAAAACGCGCTACTCGCTTTCGGTTTCTAAGCCGCCCAAGTCCTCCAATGGATCGTCTCCCGATAGCTCGAAATGAGTCCGCCTCCCAACCGCCCGCCCTGCCTCCTGGCGACGCAGCGGGCTGGGGCGTTCCTCACGCTCCGCCGGCATTCCAGTGCCCGTTCGCACATCATGGCCGGTGATAGTTTCCGGGCCCGCTTCGCCGTGGGTCAAATTCCCACCGCCCCGCCGCGCTGTCAATCGCGGCGCTCAGGCAATCCAAGCTCCGCCCGCCGCCTTGAATACGACTTCCCCTTTTTGCATTAAATTTTCCCCCGTCCCGACCGGTCCCAGCGGCCTGTCTCCGCTCCTCCACTCCTTTGTTTTACTGTGGCTATAACTCCAACTCCGCTACTTTTTATGTGGCTCCACTTTTCCGCCTCCCGCATACCGTCCACGCTATATCTACGGATTCCCGCGACGTCTCGCCCGGGCTCCCTGCGCTCCCCGTCGGCACTTCCACTGCACCAAATCTTTGTGCCCGCCCTGCTTTCTCACTTTTTCCCAATCCGGTAAAGTCCTGCGCCCGTTCGCAAAAAAATGGCTCCGCCCACGATGGCCGGGGTGGCCACCAACGGCCCTTCGATTCGGTTCTCGGCCAGTTTCTCGAACTGCCTGCCCGCCTTCACGACGGTCGTCCTTCCGTCCTGCGCGAAGTAATACACCCTGCCCTCGGCAGAAAGCAGCGACGCAAGGTGCAGACCGCCCAGCCGCTCCTGCCAGTGAATCTCCCCCGTCCGCACATCGCCGCAGGAAGCGATGCCCGCGTCGGATACCCAATAGAGTTCGTCCCCCACTACAACTGGCGACGACATGGTCGGCGCCTGTCGCAGCGTCTTCCAGGCAAGATGAGTCTCCGTCACGTCTCCCTGCCCGTCCACACGTACGGCGACCAATTGGGACTTGTCAAAACCGGTGCTGAATACCGCCAGCCCATCTCCGAACACCGGGGAGGAGCCCATGGAATAACCTTCGCCATGATGCGCGCGCCACAATTCCCTGCCACTCGTCGGATCATAGGCAACCACCCAGTGCGCCCCCGGTGCCACCAACTGGGTCTGCCCGGCGCTGCTGACGAGGAGGGGAGTGATAAAGGATTTCTTAAGATAGCCGCCTTCGGCATTGAACAGCGGGCGATCCACCTTCCAGGCGATCTGGCCGGTTTGCTTGTCGAGCGCGGCCACATATTGCGCGTCGCGTCCGTCGCGGACCAGCAGCAGCAGGTTGCGCCAAAGGACGGGCGAGCTGCCTGGCCCGAACTGGTGGTCCACGGGCAGCCGTGTCTTCCAAAGCACCTTGCCCGTTTTAGCGTCCAGGCACGCGGTGCCGAAGGTGCCGAAATCGCAGTAAAGCCGTCCCGGTTCGATGACGGGCGTGGGTGTCGCCCAACTGTTTAATGAATGGACCGGGGCCGGTTCGTCCACCTCGAAGAGTGGTGTGCGCCAAAGGATGTTGCCCTGGGCGCTGTCCAGGCTGACCGCCTCCAGGGTGACGTGCTCCGCGGCCAGCATGTCTTCCCCATACATCGAGGTGCGTTTGACCCCCCGCTCCACTGCCGTTGTTAGCCAGAGGCGATCGCCCAGCACGCTGGGCGAAGAGTGTCCGCGTCCGGGGACTTGGACTTTCCAGGCCACGTTGTTGCTTTCGCTCCAGCTCAGGGGGACATTCGTGGCCGGCGTAGTGCCGTCGCCGCGCGGACCGCGGAATCCCGGCCAGCCGGGATCTCGGCTGACTTCCCCGGTATCCGCAGTCAATAGCGCCGCGACCAGCAATGTAACCAGCGCGCTCATAACCGGATTCTGATAGCACAACAATTGGGCTTAGTCCATCCGGCCCCGACTCGTGCCGAAACGGCTGGGGCTGGGGGCGTCTTGACCGTCTCAGCGAACTGGTGGGCGCCAGCCCGGTCAGACTGCTTCGCACCCCCTGGTTTTGCAAAAACCCCCAACTCCGACGCCTCGCCGCCCCCCATCCCTCCATATTTGTCCTACAAGCTTAGCCCCCGTGTTTTTCGTTTCAGGTTTGCTTTCGCTGCGAGTTTCCGTAACCTGCCCGCAGCCTCATGCATTGGATCGCCCCATCAGAAAAGGGTCTCGCCAATGACGTTTTGGAAAAGAACCGCAGACCCGCCGCCGACCGATTCCGCGCCCGACCTCGGCCTTCGCTCCCTGTTCTTCGCCGAAGTCTGCTTTGCCGTGTAACGCGTCCGGCTGGACAAAGCCACCGCACTCCTTGGAAATGATTAGGATGAATTCAAAACGCAAACTCCATGGCTTGCCGGCAGTGGTTAGACTGCCAGAAGACTGACCCATGCCGAGACATCCAGACGCAATTGGGTTTTTGAATGATCTCGCTGGGGAGGTCAACGAACGGTGGTTCACAATGATATGCGACCTCGCAGCTACGAACGGCGTAATAACCCCTGATCAACCGACCTATGATATACTATTTGCTCTTTATACAAGGCGAGCGAGTTACATTGGTGTAAAGCCCGTCGCTGCCGGCTCGATCCTGGCAGCGCCTCCGGTGCCGATTGATTTTCTTGAGGAGCTTTCGAGTTTCACGAATTTCAAGTTGCTCGGGGATTCTCTCGGAGTTGCTTTTAGGAAGCGAATTTCGCTCATATTCGGAGCGAATGGAAGTGGCAAGTCCAGCCTTTGTGAATCATTAAAAATACTGGCGACGCCCGGGCCTCCAGTCCGCCCGCTCGAAAACGTTCGCACCTCGAGTGGGGTAATGCCAGCGTTTCGCTTCAAATTCCGAAGTGACGCAAAGCAGCAGACTTGGACACCTGCGGCGGGTTACGGCCCGAGGCAAGAGACGGTCAAATATTTCGACACCGAGATTGCGATTCAGAACGTGACGAACGCGGTCGAGCCGGGCCGTGTCATTGTTCTAGCGCCATTTAAGCTCCACGTCTTCGAGTGGGCGAAGGCAATAACCAACAAATTTCGCGCTTCACTCCAGAAGGCACAGCAGGACAATGAAACGAAGCTTATCCAAAGATTAACGGCAATTCGGACAGAGTTCACAAAATTTAAGGGACGACCTTTGGCCCTCATTGATGAAAAGACGGCCACCCTTCTTTCGGGGGAGATTGAACTCGGCGAAGAATTCAAAGACCGACAGTTGTTCGCGGATAAGCAGTCCGCGGCTGATGAGTTGGAGAAGGCGTCGTCCGGAGAAGGCTTGAAGCTGCTCCGCGCGGAGCACCGTGAGTTGGAATCCCTACTTACGGCGTTGAACACATTGCTGAATCTAGCGGCTGAGATTTGGGCGCTCGAACCGGCGACCAAAGCGAATACGCTCTTGGAAAAGCAAACAGCTCAGGAAGTGCTTACAAAGGAACTCGTTCTTGAAGGCGGCACACTCGATGGCTTGCTCGGGTTGCTCCGCTCCGCCTCTCCGATGTGCAAGATGGACGAAGCGACGGGCCAAGTGTGCCCGCTCTGTAAACGCGGCCTTGGAGTTGCAGAAGTCGCCTTGTTCAAGCAGTATTATGGCGTACTCGCCGGCGAGCTAGAGCAAAGCATCAGCGCCATCAAGGCCGAGATCGCCAAGGCTCGTGAAATCGCACTCGCTGTTGGGCAGATTGACCGGGTGGGATGGGACAAATGCACAACCATCCCGGAGGCAATTCTTTCGGCAGCAAAGTCCGGCTCTGAGCTTGTTCTTGCCAGTTGTGACATCTCCAAGGCGCCGACGGAGGAAGCCAAAGCCGCGCTGGAGTCGCTCAAGGCGTCGGTGATTGTATGGGCAACTCAACTGGAGTCGAAAAGGATGGCTATCGAAGCTGCCGCAAGAGGCAGAGGCGAATTGGTTAACCGGTTGACGAAACTTCGCGCCGAGCTTGAGCCGTTGGAGTATGCACAGGCCATCAACGACCGATTAGTAACGCTAAGAGGGGTGGAGCAGATGGTGGCTCAGTCGCAATTTTGGAGCAACAGCCTTCGTTCGTTTACACAGCTGCTGAAACGGATAACGGAGAAAGCAAAACACGCGTACGAGGAGTTGGTTGTCGCGGACTTTGAGACTCGGTTGGACAGGGAATACATGGCGCTGGCAGAGAAGGGAATGGCGGCGTTTGGTGTGGTTCTTGCGCGGAAGGGTACTGAGGCTGCCGTAACCGTCTTGCCGCACGTCGGTGGCAAGAGCATCGAAGGCGTCCTGAGCGAAGGCGAACAACGTCTTCACGCTCTAGCACTGTTTTTCGCAGAACTCGAAACGTGCTCGCAGTCAGTCTTGGTCTTCGATGACCCCATCTCCAGCTTTGACTACAATTACATCGCGAATTATTGTGCCAGGCTGCGGGATTTCGCCGTGAAGTTCCCAGGCCGGCAAATCATCGTTCTAACCCACAACTGGGAGTTCTTTGTTCAGTTCCAGACTACGTTGAACTCTGGCGGATTGAACACGGAACTTTCGGTACAGGTTCTGGAGCGCTGTTCAACAGTAGCTGAATACAGCGAGAAGCTCGATGAGTTAAAAGCCGACCTGATCGCGATTCTCGCTCTCCCAGGAGAGCCGACAAAGCCTCAGAAGGAGGAAATGGCCGGTAAAATGCGCCGGATGATTGAAGCTGTTGTCAACACTCATGTCTTCAACAGCCAGCGTCAACAATACAAGCAGCGTAAGCATTCGGTGTCAGAGTTCCACCACTACACGAAACTGGTCCGGCTTGAGCCTGCTGAGGCAACAATCCTTCGCGATCTTTTCGCCAAACTTAGCATTACTGAACACGACGACGCCAGAAATGCGTATGTGAACACTGACAAGACCACTTTTCAGTACCGCTACAACAGCATCCTGGCCATAGAGGCGGCGGTGATTTCGAGAAGATGAACATTTTTAGCGGGCATCCATACAATACCGAATCATCACCGGGCGCACCTCACTCGGCCTGCGGCCACCTTCTCCTCGCGACAAAGAAGGCAAAGTAGGGCAGACCATTGTTCGGGTGCGGTACCCTTGGCAAAAGCGACCTCAATTGATGAAAACCGCCTCGTTCGCCTGCAACAAAGCATGGGCATATTTTTCCCAGGGTGATAACGGCTTCCGGTCGCCGGTGGGCACGCTGGCAAAAGCCGCCTCCAATTTCTCGGCCCGTCTTGGGTTCGCCCGCTTCGGAACCACCATCGCCGGAACACCCTCATCCGTCGGCGATTGAGTTATCTTTCACAACACCTCGAACTCTGCTGGCCGAATTTGAAATTACCAAGTCAGGGCTCAGCAGGACTCAAGGCGAGCGGACTGTGTAGTAACGCTGCTGATCATTTGTTGTTGGCTGCGACGTGAACTGGAACAGGTCAGACGAGACATTCGTGGCTGAACCAACCAGCGTCCAATTTGCGAGGGGCAATAATAAATTGGTGGAGGACAGCACGGTGAACGACGCGCTGGGATTGTTTGTAAACGAAAATTGAACCACGCCATTGGTCAACATTTGAATGCCGGTCAAGGTGGGCGGACTTCCAATCAGACCCTGGGTGATGGGAATCGACTGACCCAGTAAATTGATGTGGGCCGTGCGGGCTGGCCCCGCATTCGCCGTAAAAGCAAAACTCACCACGCCGTTCGTGGCCCCGGTTATGGTCAGCCAGGATTGATCACTGGTGGGCGCAAATGGGATTGAAAGATTTGCCGTCACCGGCAACACCGGCGGCAGGACGTCGCTGCCGGCTGCCAGGCCTTCCAGCTTGCCCGTGGGATCCACAAAAGCAGTCTGTCGTTCTTTGATCGCGTTGTGCGTGGTATCGGCGATATAAACATTGCCAGCACCGTCTACTGCCACACTGTTGGGGGAGGACAATCCCGACTGGGCCAGGGTGGTGACGGTTCCGTTCGCCGCCGTCCATTTCTTGACTGCGTTGTGAGTGGTGTCCGCGATATAAACGTTGCCAGAGCCATCTACCGCCACGCTGTTTGGACCGTTCAAACCTGAAGATACCAGTGTAATGACAGTGCTGTTGGCCGGCATCCACTCCCTGATCGCATTGTTTGCCCAGTCGGCAATATAAAGGTTTCCAGCCACGTCCAGCGCCAGTTCTGAGGGGTCCGACAATCCCGAGGAAACCAATGTCGTCACCGCACCGTTTGCCGCGGTCCACTTCTTGATCGCGTTGTTGAAGGTGTCGGCAATATACACATTCCCGGACGCATCAACAGTCAGGCCATTCGGCTGGTTTAGCCCCGAGGCGACCAGTGTCGACACGATACCGTTCGTGACTGTCCACTCCTTGATCGCATTATGGAAGTCGTCCGCAATGTAAACATTGCCCGCCAAGTCCACTGCCACGTCAGCCGGAGTTGCCAATCCTGAACTCACCAGGGTGCTCACAACTCCATTTGTAGCCGTCCATTCCTTGATGGCATTATGGAAGGTGTCCGCGATGTAAATATTGCCTGCCGCATCCAGTGCCACCCCATAGGGGGAGGACAAACCCGTCACCAGCGTTCCCACCATGCTCGTCGGAACATAGGTCGAACCCGCTTGAGTGATCGTCAATATCTGGCCTGCAATCGTAAGCGTGCCAGAACGCTTTGCGCCTGCGGTCGCATCATATTCAAAGACCACATTGGCGCTTCCCACCCCGTTTTGGTATGCCGGATCCAAATGCAACCAGGTGGCGTTCGCCGTAGCCGTCCAAGCGGTGGATTTCGGGGTCATGGCCAGGACCACGCTATTGCTCCCGACCGCCGGTCCGACCAGTAGCCCGGTTGTACCGAGGCTGATCGTGGGTCCGCTCTGCGTGACGGTGATGGTTTGGCCAAGCAGAGTAATGTGGGCCACACGGCTGGAACCGGTGTTGGCGGTAAACGAAAAGCTAACGACGCCGTTGCTAATGCCGCTGACAGTCAGCCACGGCTGGTCAATGACGGGGTTGTATGGGTATTGAAGATTCTCGGTCGTCGGCAATATCGTCGGCAGGAAGAATCCTCCTGCGTCGGCTGTTTCATTCTGGGCGGCTGGATCAACGAACGCGCGCGGCAGTTCCTGAAGGGTGTGGTCGTTGCCGTCAGAAAAATAAACGTTCCCCAATACATCCACCGCCACGCCGGCGGGTTTGGAGAGTGCCGAAGCCGCAAGGACGGTGACCACATTGCTGGCGGAGGTCCATTCCTTGACCGCGCCATTTCTGCTGTCGGCAATATAAATATTTCCCGAGCCATCTACGGCCACGCCGGTCGGACTGGACAATCCCGAAGCCACGAGCGTTGTGACGAGGTTGCCTGCTGGCGCCCATTGTTTGATCACATTGTTGCCGGTATCAGCAATATACACATTCCCCGCAACGTCCACCGCCACTCCCGTCGGACTGGACAGTCCGGTGGCCACCACGGTGGTCAGAACGCCATTCGTCACATTCCACTTCTTGATCGCATTGTCTTGCGTGTCTGCGATGTAAACATTGCCCGCCAAATCTACGGCGACTCCCGAGGGATTGGACAATCCCGCAGCCACCAAGGTGACCACGGCGCCATTGGTTTTCCATTCCTTGATGGCATTATTTCCTGCGTCGGCAATATATATATTGCCCGCTTTGTCCACCGCCACGCTTGAGGGATTCACCAGGCCTGAGGAAATCAGAGCGTTCAGGGCGCTGTTGGTTGCCGTCCACGTCATGACCGCATTGTTGTTGGTGTCCGCAATAAAAATATTTCCGGACGTGTCCACCGCCACTCCAGCGGGGCCGGATAAACCTGATGAAACCAGGACGGTTTGCGGCCCAGTTGGCACGTAAGCGGAGCCTGCTTGGGTGACCAAGAGCGTCTGGCCGCCAATGGTAATTGAACCTGAGCGCGCCCCCCCGGAATTAGCATCAAAAGTGAAAATCAGATTCGTGCCGCCAATGCCGTTCGTATTGGCCGGATTCAGATGCAACCAGGCGGCGTTGGCTGTGGCCGTCCAGGTTCCAATGTTTGGAAACACCCCTAGAACAACGCTGTCGCTTCCGGCCGCAGCTCCCTCGAAAAGGTTGGTGGTTCCGAGGATGAATGTCGGACCAGTTTGTACGACCGAAACCGATTGACCTAGCAGCTCAATATGTGCCGTGCGCGGGAGTCCGAGGTTGGTGGTGAACGTGTAGTTCACCACGCCGTTGGCAACGCCTGTGATGGTCAGCCATGGTGAATCGCTCAAAGGAGCCAAGGGGGCGAGCAGGTTTACGGTGGACGGCAGTACTGCTGGCAGGGAATCGGCACCCGCTGAAAGCCCCTCCTGCCTGGGCGTGGGGTCCAGATATGCCTTCGCCAGTTCGTAAAGCACACCGAAATAGGAATCCGTAAAGTACAAATTTCCTGCGCCATCCACCGCCACTCCGTCATATTGAGCTGACCCGGATGCTTGAAGCTTGTTCACCACATTGCTCGCTGCATTCCACTTTAAAATCACGGACGAGGCGACGGAACCGGAGTAGCCGGAGTAATAAAGATTGCCCCCTCCATCCACTGCCAGGAATCCTGGGCCGTAGTCTCCGGTGCTGGTCACTTCGGTTACGGTGTTGCTCGCCGCCGACCATTTCTGGAGGGAAGCCCCGCTGGTGAAATAAATGTTGTTCGCGGCGCTGTCGATCGCTATGGCGCCAGGGCCGGCAATTTCCTGGGAGGCCCAGCGATTGATGATGCCGCCCCCTGAGGCCCATTCCACCATCTGCCCCGAACCGGCCACATAAAGATTGCCCGCGAAATCCAAGGTGAAGTGACCCGTGGCGATGGGCAAAGTAAAGACCAGCGAGCTGCCCGCTGATCCTTGTTTGATTGTGCCCGAACCCTGATCGAGGATATAGCAACTACCCGATCCGTCCACCGCGACGTCCACCGGATAATTCAGCCCGGTGGAAACCACCGGAGTCACAGAGTTGCTGGCGGCAACCCACTCCAAAATCTCGTTATGGTCGGCAACTGCTATATAAATATTGCCCGCCGTGTCGACAGAAATCCCGTCTGCATACGACCATCCCGACACCAGCGGGGTTACTCCTGCTGCAACATAGGTTGAACCTGCTTGGGTTACTGTAAGTGTCTGACCGGCGATGGTCAGAGTGCCCGAGCGCGGCGCGCCGGGGTTCGCATCAAAGCTGAAAATGAGGTTCGTGCTGCCCGTACCGCTTTGGTTTGAAGGATCAAGATGCAACCAGGGGGCGTTGGTTGAAGCCGTCCAGGTGGTGGAATTTGGATATACCGCCAGGGTGACACTATCGAGGCCCGCAGCCCCTCCCTCCAGTAGCGTTGTAGTGCCAAGCGAGTGGCTGGGAGTCTGTTGCGTGACAGTGAAGCTTTGACCCAGCCAGGTGATGTTTCCCGTGCGCGTGGACGCGCTGCGGGTAAAGGCAAAGCTGACCACACCGTTGGTAACCCCCGTGACACTCAGCCACGGCTGATTGCTTATCGGCGCGGGCAAGGCCGCAGAATATGTTGAGGCCGGCACGATGGCCGGCAGGCTGTCAGTACCGGCGGCCAGACTTTCCAGTTTGAGGGACGTATCGACAAAGAAACTCCGCAATTCCTTGATGGAGTTGTTTAGGGTGTCAGCAATATAAAGGTCGCCCATGGCATCAACCGCCACCCCGAGCGGCTGGTTGAAACCAGATGCGGGGTGGATCGTAGCACCAGTTGCGGCCGACCATTCCCAGATCCAATCGTCAGTTGCGTCGGCCACGAAAAGATTGCCAGAGCCATCCACCGCCATGCCGGCGGGCAAAGCAAAGCCCGGCGCAAACAAATACGTCGAATTTGAGCTCCCCACCGGCACCTCATTTACCGTGCGATTGCAGGTGTTGTCGGAGAAAACGTTCCCTACCAGGTCAACCGCAAGACCTGGCGCGGTGCATATGGAGGGTACTGCCATGGCAGGCAAAGTGACCACGTTGCTGTCCGCCACGGTCCATTCGTAAACTACGCCATTGGTGCCATCGGCAATATAAACATTACCTTGGACATCCAGGGCAACGCCGGACGGAGCGTATAAGCCGGATGACACCAGCGTAGTCACATTGCTGCTGGCCGCAATCCACTCCTTGACCGCATTATTGCCTTTGTCGGCGATATAGACGTTTCCGGCGGCGTCCAAAGCCACGCTGTAAGGAGCATTCAACCCGGTGGAAACCAATGTGGTCAGGCCGTTGGTGGCGGCATTCCATTTTTTAACCGCGTTATTTCCCGTGTCGGCGATAAAAACGTCACCCGCACCGCTCAGCGCAATTCCAGCGGGCTGGGAAAGGCCCGAGGAAACCAATGTGGTCAGGTATTGAGCTGGAAAGTAGGTGGACCCAGCTTGGGTGATGGTCAATGTCTGGTCGCCTATGCTGAGAGTGCCGGACCTGGTTCCTCCCAGGTTTACGTCGACACTGAACATCACGTTGGTGCTGCCGGAGCCTGCTTGACTTGCTGGACTAACATGCAGCCAGGGGGCATTGGCTGTGGCCGTCCACATGCCGGTCTGGGGTGAAACCACAAGCAAAACACTGTCATTTCCGGCGGTTGGTCCCTCCCAAAGCATGCTCTTGCCCAGGGCGTAGGTGTCGGCCTTCGCGGAAGATGCGGCCAGCAGTAAAAAGCCCAAAAATGCCGAGGCTATATGTTTCATTATCGATTCCTTTCTTTCACAGGTCATTGGTGAGTTTTTTAAAATCCGATGGCAAACGTCATTGCCGCGCCATTTGGCTCTTGAACCCGGGTGCCTCTGGATTCTCACCCCCCTTTTGCTTGATTTGCCGTCAAGCGGAAAACATTAAGGGAACCGCTTGACCGCAAGAGAGCATTGCCCTCTTTCCACGAACAATCAAGATAAAAAACCAGTGGAATTCACGACTTTTCTCAGCTGGAACCAAAATCTGGAGCCTCAGAGAAGCGGATATTATGAAGCCACGCTTCTCGCCGCCCATGGCCACGGGCTTCCCGCGCAGGCGGGAGTCCGCCGCCTGCTCCATAGACGCGAAGAAGGCGTCTGCATCCAGATGAACGATTGCCTTGGGCATTCGCCCCTTTTCACTTCAGTTTGCGTGAACATGCTGATCTGATTGATGTTTGACATAAGCGTGACTGAGTCCAAAATCGAATTGACCTAAGGCATTGGCAATGGCGGACGACCCGACAAAACCTCAAGTTGAAATCAAGCTCATTTGAATGAGAGTTTTGGTGGTAATACCTGCTTTTAACGAAGAGTCACTGTTGGCTCAGAGCACCGCCAAACTCCACTCCTTCCTTGACTCACATAAGGAGTTTGAATGGGAAATCATGATCGCCGACAACGCGTCCACCGACCGCACCCTGGAGATTGCGGCAAGCATGGCGCGGCAATACCCCCGCACCCAAGTGATGCATCTTGACCGCAAAGGCAGAGGCGGCGCGCTTAAGACGATATGGACTGCGAGCACGGCGGATATCCTCAGCTACATGGATGCCGACCTCTCAACGGATCTGGAAGCATTTCCGACTTTGATTAATGCGCTGGCCTCCGGAAAATATGATGTCGGCACCGGCTCCCGCCTGCTGAGCCCGCCGCTGACCACCCGCTCGCTCAACCGCGAAATCATGTCGCGCGGTTACAATCTTCTGGTTCGCAGAATGCTGGGCACCCACTTTTCGGATGCGCAATGCGGGTTCAAGGCGATCACGCGCAGCGCCGCCCAAGCCCTCCTGCCTCAAGTTGAGGACGTCCGGTGGTTTTTTGACACCGAATTGCTCACGCTGGCCGAGAAAGCCGGCTACCGGATTTTCGACCTGCCGGTGCGTTGGACTGAGTGCGACAAACGCGCCAGTCGCGTCAAAGTATTTCGGACTGTGATTGAGGATTTGCGCGGACTCATTCGCCTGCGCAGGAAGATTGCCCGGATGAAAGCGGCGCACATTCCCCAGGGCACATGATTCTTCGTCCTTTTGGTCTTGGGCAAACGGGTCAAATATGGAAAATTCAGTGGCAAGGCTTTCACTCCCTTGCCCGTTCTAACATGACAAAGCGTGCCAATACCAAATCGCCAGGGCGTGAGCGACACACTCAAACTCAGCCTGCAAGCCTGTTTACCCCCTTCCGAGGGTTGCTCGTTGTTCTCGGCGCGCTGATTGTGCTGTACGCATGCCTCCCTCTCGGCACCGCCTTGCAATTCGGAGGGGATGAAGGTTATGAATTGATGAAGGGATACTTGCATAGCAAAGGATATCCACTTTACACGCAAATCTGGGACGATCAGCCGCCGGTCTTCACCCTGATACTCAGCCAGGCGTTTCGCTGGTTCGGATCGGCTGTGCTGGTCCCCCGGCTGATTGCTGCGGGATTCGGTTTGATCCAGTTTGGCGCGTTTTACTGGCTGGTTGAGCGCCGTTCCGGCCGCTTTGCCGCCTTGCTGGCCGTTTTCTTCCTGTTGTCCTCGCCGAATATCGCATTGCTCAGCGTTTCGGTCATGCAGGAAACACCTGCCATCGGGACCGCCTTGCTTTCGGCCTGTTTGATGTTCCTGTGGCGCAAGCATCGGCATTGGGGCTGGCTGCTTGCCTCCGGCGCCATCATGGGGGTGGCGCTGCAAATCAAATATACCGCCGCCCTGATGATTCCCGCCATTTTTGTCGAAATCGCCTTGGCCCAGCCTGCTGGTCGCGGCGCGCTCTGGCAGCGGGGCGTGAGCCGTGATCTATTCCAATGGATTCTGGGCGCAAGCGTGCTCTTTGTTGCCATTGCCCTGGTATGGGCCCGGGAAAGCTTTCATACCGCTTTTAGAGCACATCTCGCCGCCCAAGCGGTACCCGGCATGCAACGCCCGGAAGATTTTCGTCTCCAGGCGGGCGTCTTCTGGGACCATATCGAGTGCGTCGCTGCCGCCCTCGTTGGCTTCATACTGGTGGCACACCGTAAACGCTGGGGGGAATTTGCCTTCCCCACAGTCTTGCTGGCCACGGCCCTAGCCATCCATTCAATCCACCGGCCGTGGTGGGACTATTACTACCTGCATCTGGCCGTGCCGCTGGCGTGGCTGGCGGGGTTCGCCGTAGCGGAAGCAATTCTGACCGTCTCCGGGCTCTTTTCTGCCAGCCATTTCCGTGCTGGTTCGCGGGCAACGTGGAAGGGATTCGCGCTCTGCGCGGTGACTGCATTGGTACTGCTCGGCTCCGAACGCCGGCTGGAAGCCGGCATCATCTACCTGCGCCGGCGACCGACTGTGGACAGCGATCCGATCATTGCCAAAATGAGAGAATATGCCGGCCGCACTCACTGGGTCTGCTCCCAATCCGTGATCTATCCATTTCACGCACAGTTGAAGGTGCCGCCGGAGTTGGCGGTGGTGACCTTGAAACGGTTCTGGTCCGGCCAAATCACGACCAAAGACATCGTGGATATTTGCCGACGTGATCAGCCGGAGCAAGTAGTGCTTTATGCTGAGCCGACGGAGGACGAATGGCGGCATTTCCTGGAACATGATTACACCCTTAAATACCAGGATAAAGACTTGATTCTGTACGTAGCTAATCGCATCAAAGAGAAATGACCAAATAATATTGCCCCTATCGAATCACGCCACACATGGTCTTCATTAATATGACAGTGCCCATTTACTTACAATAGACAAGACCGTTGGCTCACGCATCGCTTACGCTTGTTACAATACTTAGTTGTGAAATTGCTTTAATGGCCCCCTTTTCTCGATCAAACGATATTTTTTTGGAAGATCTCGCGATACAAATTCTAACAGATCATGAAGAGCTGGCTTCTTATTAAAGAAGCTCATTAGCGGTGTCAAATCGCCCTTTATGGAATTACTCTTTTGTAAAGTTTTACTTACGATTTGCACCTTTAGCACACAGGCTTCCTTCCCGGTTGGAATCTGGGGACTATTTGTAGACATCTCGTCTGATGCAGTCTCAGCCAACCTCAACACCCCCGACATGCCGCCGTCGATTTCGTTCGTCACGATGACAGACGTCTGCCCTTTTCTCTGCAACTCAATTTTCACCATGTTTCCCATAGCAGAAGTCGCACGATAGTCGAATGTCTCACCGACGAAATTCGACCATTGAATGGTAACGATAGCAATAGTATCTTGATCAGAGGCTCTTGCTTTCATAGACCATAAAAGCCCGAATGCAATCGCAAGAGTTGCCCCAATTGCAAAGATTCCTGTTTTCATTGTTTACATGGGTATGGGTTGGAATGGCGAGGGTTTGAACGGTGCTGGCGCAGGTCTAAACGGTGATGGTCGCTGAGGGGGCCAAAGTGGTGGTGCCGGCTTGTAGTTACCTCCCGGAGGCACAAATGGTCCGCTATGAACGGGACTTCCATCATAAAAACCGTCGTCGAATGAAACTGTGAAACCATCCTTTTTTCTCTTACATGCATATATTTGCAAATAATAATGCACTGGCGTGCCATCACCTACCGTTGGAGCAGCGGCCATCCCAATCGTAAATGAAAAACATTTGAACTTGGTACTCGCAACAGCATTGTTAAAAATCCCGGCCCAATCCCAGCAGAAGTAGCCACCTACCGTGTCGCTACCGGGAGCGTTATCATTGTACGGTCCATTCCCGTAATTCCTTGTCCAGGCATCCGCGAGGAGTTGAACCAATTGTGCTGCTTCTTCCTTGCAGTGTTTTTTTGTACAACAATGGAAGAACCCACAGCCTTTGTCGCATGCGGCCTGAAGATTAGCAAGCCCGCCAAGTATCTCTTGCGCACCCCCATCCTTTGTTAGTTTTAGGCCAAGATAATCAATTACATTGATCGGGTCATCGGCAACGAAATCCATGAGATTTAACCCTCCAGCCTCGCCGTATGGATCGCTGTTCAGCCATCTACCTGTGTTAGCATTGTAATATCTAAAGCCATAATACAACAAGTCCGATTCGCCATCCTCATACTTGGTTGAGAACTGGAATGGATTTGTCCTGGCTAACACCCCACTGGATCGTAGCAGCTCTCCAAATGGTCCATATTCATAGCGTGCCACCGTAGTTCCATCGGCAGCATCCACCAATCCACCAACGTTTCCGTTTCCGTCAAATGCAACATAACAATTTGTCGCGGATACACCTGCAAAAGTTGCTTCCAATAAACCGCCAACTCCGCCTGCACCCTGTGGGGTCCCAGACAAATCCGTTCCCCACATATAATCACAAATCACTACGTTGTTCGTTCCGTTCAATTCTGCCAACAAGTTCCAACCATCATAGGCATACTTTTTCGATAATACGGTGCCCCAAGACGAGGTGTTCGTGTCCCAATTCTCTACTTGTTTGCTCATGCGCCGTCCCTCGAAATCGTAGCCGAATGTCAACCGTCGTTTGGAGGCCGCCGGATCGTTGGTCAGGGGCAACATTTGCACCAGCCGGTTTTCGCCGTCCCACACAAAGCTCCACCGCCCATCCGTGGCGAGATTTCCATCCCCGTCATACGTGAAAGCTTCGGAAATCTTGGCAACGTAAATATTTCCTGTCGTGGTTGTGGTCGTTCCCCCCGATACCGCCTGGTTCGTCACCGATTGCCAGACCGCCGCCGACGAGTTCGTCACGGAAAGGGCGTAATCATAAAACTCGCCCTTCCGGTACGCGCTATTCCCGTTCACCGTCACCGTGGCCGTTGCCCAGGCGTCCCCTGTGATGTCCACCGCACCCGGCACGCCCCGGCTGGTGTATTGGTTCAGGTCATTCACGGTGTAGCTCGCAGAGCGCAGGCTGCTCTCCGCCCCCGTACTGTCTCCGCCCCCGGCCGCCGAGGTTCTGTTCCCAATGTCGTCAAACGCATACTCGAACTGCTCCCCCGCCACCGGCGTCCAATCGCTCCAATACTTCTTGCCGCCGGTCACCTGGCCCAGTGAATCGTACCCGTAATTCCAATGACTTCCGTCGCTCAGAATCGCTTCCGTCCGCTGGTTCGCCTGGTTGTACTGATACGAGTATGACAAACCATTGCCGGAAGTCTTCGACAGCAGCCGGTTCAGGTGATCGTATTGGTTGGTGGTGGTCATCCGCGTGGTGCCACTCTGCTTGAACGCAATCTGGCTCACCAAGGGCGAATTGGCAAGGTACGAATACGTGGCCGAATTGGTTCCATCCGAAATGACGGCCAGCCGCGAGGCGACGTCAAACGAGTTCGTGGAAATGACCAGCATGGTGCCGTTATGCAGCAACCCGTTGGTGGTGCGTCGCAGAAAACTGTCGTAAAAATTGGTGACGCAAAACAAATCCAAGGTTCCTCCGGCGTAAGCTTCACTGACCACCTCGCCGGCGTCGTTGTACTTTAATGTGCAAACCGTTGGCCCGTTGCTGATGATGTTCAACCGGCCCAGCCAGTCAAAGCCGTTGGTAATTCCGGGAGTGAAACTGTCGTTGTAAATGACGGTTTGCAGGTCACCGGCAGTGTTATAACCATAGGCCGTATTGGTGCCCCGCGCCCACCACCGGTTGAACAAACGCCCGGCATCGGTGTAATTGTACGATGGCCCGTTGCCGTCATCATACTGTTTGGAATTAAGCCAGCCACGGTAGGCATCGTAATTCCCGGTCGTGACCCTTGCGCCGGCGTTACCCGCAAAACTGGTCCAATTCGTCATCTTGGTCATCCGTCCCTGCGCATCATAACCGTAGCCGACCGGATAGGTGCGCGAGCCGTGAGTTTGGTTGAGCAGTCCAGTAACATAGTAGAGGTTGGTCACCGTCGTATTGTCTGGCTGAAGCGTTCCGGTCAGACGGCCCGTGTTGTCATAATACGAGGTGGTGGTTTCAGGCGAGCTGGCCAATCCACCCGGCGTTGGCGTTGTTACCGAGACCACCTGATCCGCATTATTGAAGGTATAGGTGGTCGTGCCATTCCGGGCGTCGGTGAAGGCGCTTTGGCGGCCATGTGCGTCGTAACCGTAGGTCGTTAGTTTAACTGTGGAATTGTCCGAGCCTTTGTGCGCCATTGACAACAAACGCCCATACAAGTAGGTGGTAAGCGTATATGAGCCATCCGGGGCGGTGTTCGTTACATAGCGGTAATGGCCGGTAAAATCGTACGCCGTCACCGATTCACTCGTCACCGGAGAACTGTTGTTCCAGACCACGTTCCAATTGGTCAGCGCGTTTGCCGAGGTCTCCTGTGTCGTGAATAATTGGAAGCTGCTCGTATTTGGATTCCAGGCCGAAACGCGGGTGCGGGTCACGCCCACTCCGCTGCCGCTCACCGTGTCATCCGACGCCACGTCCTGCGTGGTCAGGCTGATGCGGTCCGAACCGTCCGAGTCAATGGTGTTGTTCTGGTTCATGTCCAGCACAGTTTCCGCCAGTCTTCCGGCGGCATCATAAGTGTAAAGGGTGGAATCGTTGTCCGGGTCGATCCGCTGGGTCAATTGCCCATAGCTGTTGAAGTACGAAATCGCATACGGCGCGCCCGATGCCTTTGCATAAATGGTTTTGTAGGGGCGCCCGATGCCGTCGGCGTATGTCTTGGTCCATTCATTAGTGCCGCCGGTGGCGCTCAGCTTCACCGTCAGCGTGTATTCCCGCCACGGTCCGCTGCCGCCGTCTTGTTCCAGGCCATAGCTGTATTGAGCCGGCATTACGGCCGTGCCGGCGACGGACTGCAAGCGGCCATCCGAATAGTAGGTCTCCACGCGGGTGCCGCCATCGGGATAAGTATTCGAAATGCAAAGTTGGGTGCCGCTGTTGATCAATAAGTAGGCTGTGATCGTGACCCCGTTCAGTGCGTTTGTTTGCCGGACCACCCGGCTCAAGACATCGTATTGGGATTGGCCCAGGGTGATAGTGTTGCCGTTAGTGCCGATCCGCTGCGTCACGAGCACATTTCCCAGAGGATCCAAGGTGTTCGTGGTGGTGATCAGGCCGGTTCCACCAAAATTCACGGCACTTGTTATCCGGCGCTTCAGAGCGTTGTAACCGTAAGTCGTGGTCATGCCGTCAGGGTCCGTTACACTCGCCACATTACAACAATCATAATTGTACGACGTTGTCCTGCCGGCCAGATCAATCACCTGATAACTCTGCTCCAGATTATCCAGGTAGGTGTAGACCAAATCTTCCAGGGTGACGTTCGCCCCGGTGTCCGCCGCGGAAATTGTTCTGACTTTGGTTTGCACCTTGCCGAAAGCATCCACAATCGTTGTAGCAGTACTGCCATCGGGATCGGTCTCGGTCGTGGTGTATTGATCGGCATAGGTGTAGGAGGTGGACGTGCCGTCCGGGTGATTAATCAGGAAAGGCAGGCCATTTTGATAATCTGTCGTGTAATACGTGTATGTTGCAGTCACGAGATTGTTCGCGTCCGAAAAGCTCGCGCCCGGGTAGGGACATTTTACGATCCAGTCGTCAACTTCGCCGCCTGAGATGAACTTGGATTCATAGCTGCGGGAAACTTCGTTGGTCTGCCAGGTTCCGCTGACTAATACCGGCAAAATAACGGCTGTTTGATAAGGCAGGGTGGGGTCGACCGGATTTTCCGCGATATCATAGGCATAATCAGTTTCCCGGCAATGTGCCGTAAGCGGATCGGGCTGGGTACCGGGCGTCGGGGCCGCACTGTTCCCGTAAGCCGAATATTCGATGTGCTTCCGCGCTTGAGAGTCATAGACATCGTAGATCCATTTCCCATCCGGATAAACCACCTCCTGAAGCTTGTTGGCATTCCCGGTGCCGTCATTGCCGTAATAGGAATACGTCGTGGTTTGAGTAACGCCGCCTGTTCCGTCCACCTGCTGGAGAATCACGCTGTGACCCAATGCCGAAATGTACTGGCAGGTCCGCTGAGTGAGGCTGAGGATCTGGCCGCCGGCGCTCACCTGCCGGAAATAATTGGTAATTGTTGGGTCGCTAACACTGGGGACAAACCAGGTGGACAGGGTTTGCCCGTCGGGTTTTAGCAGGTCCCAACGATTGCTGGCCGACACGTACGTATATTGAAACAGATTTGTGACCGTGCTCCGCACCTCGGTGATCCACAGCCGGTTGTAAGCCGACCCGCCGTCCGGATTTTGGAAGACCCATGAGGCATAAGGTGATCCAGTGGTCGTGTACAATCCGCCGCCACCTATGCTACCAACATTGGCTGCATAATAGCAATCCAGTTGATAAGTATACGAGTTGCTGACATTCACGCTGACCAATCCCTCGGGCACTTTGACCTGCTGGAGCACTCCAGGGGTACTGGGAATCACGGTGACATTGGGTAAAGCAAATACACCTGGCTGGTAATCGGGAAGCTGCAACAAGGCCGGATTCCCCATGTTCGCGGATGGAACGGTCACCTCCAACGAGATGGTACCGGCGCTTAGCCGGGGCGTGGCGGGACCTAAATTCAGGCTGAAATCCACACTGTTGTTGTCCACTTGGGCCGTGGACAAACTTGGGGCATCCGGTGCGCTGCAAGTACCATCACAGCTGGTGTTGACGTGAATAAAACCAGTGGCAGTCATGGTCTGCGGCTGGCAATCCGGTGGAGGCGGGTTGTCGGGGTCTGTGATGTCCGCAACGTTGCATGTTCCAGTCACTGTCGATGTAAGCGTGATAATCCCTTCGTGTATTTTGCTGGAGTCGTCCGGAGCGTGGATAGTATAATAATGTATCCCGTTGTCGTCGGTAAACGGTCCGTCAACGACCATTCCGGTATTACCAACGTTTATGTTAAGCACGTCCGATTGTTCCTCATCGCAGTCCACACTTCCCGCATAAGCCAACCCATTGGCATTGATTGGACCATCACACGGGTGCCATTCCACGGTTGGGCTATAGGTATTGGTAACATAACAGGTCCCACCAGGGCCGTCAGTACCATAGTACTGCTGCCACAGAGCCCCCCCTACATTCACGTTTGCCCGGCCGCAAATACAATGACAGCCCGTATTGAGTTTTGGACTTGCCAGGAGCGAATGAAACCCGATTACCAGCAGGCCGATAAGCACAAGCACTTTCCACCGTCCCACAACATTTTCACTCTTCATAGAATTTCCTTGTTGATTGATAAAAATGGCTATTTCAGCGGCGTAAAAACAACCAGGCCGGGTGCAGTTCCGAGATTATTTGTGGAGTTATAAGTTTGCCAGTCGCTCAGGTCGGTCCCCATGTTGTAGATCCCGTTTCCGTTGCTATCCTCCAGATAATCAGGGATGCCATCGCCGTCCGCATCCAGGGGGTTGCCGCTTCCATCCACCGCCACGTAATGGTAGCCGATGTCCACGGTCGAAGTCGTTTCCTTGGCCTGATTCGTGGTCGTCGTGAAATGATACAGTCCGAGCGCATCGGCAGTAGTGCTGCCATTATTGATCAGTGAGCTGGTCGTAGGCAGGTAATAGCTGCCCAGCGCGCCGGTTTGGTAGCTCGAGCTAGTCAGTACCTTGTCGTTGGAAACTAGCGTCAAGTGATTGAAATTGGTGATGTACCCGTTGTAGCCGCCGGTGTAACCTGAGGAGGAATGGTCGTTGATTAGTGTTTTGTCAAACATGTTGTTTCGCACGGTCGCACTTGAGCCAACGATTAGATTGTTTGTACCCTGCCAAAACAGATTGTTGCCCACAAAGGGCGCGTTTCCATCAAAGGACCACAGTTGCGAGGTCACGCGCTCCAAGAGACAGTTTGTAAGATTCACGGTTGGCCCAAAGGAAGTAAGGCTCCCGCCATGCAATTGGCAGTGCTGCAAATTGATCGGCGCGGTGTTGCCGTTGGACGCGGCGTAAATATGGGCAGTGTCGTTGGCCAGTATGGAGAAGTCTGTGAATTCACAGTTGATGACCGCAGTCGGCGACGTATTGGTCCAATTTGCAAGGATGATGCCGCTCGCGGGCTTCGTCCAGTTGGTGCTTTGTTCCTGCACGGTATTGAAGTTGATGATCCGGTTCAGGTTCGCCGGCGTCCCCACGGAAATTAACTGCGCTCCGGGACCAACGGTGAGGGCATATCCCACCGCGTAAGGGTCAAAACCCGCAATGACGGTTCCCGGTGCGACGGTCAACGCCACGTTCGTCAAATAGACCGAACCCAGTGCAAAATCAATGGGATCATAATGATACCCCAAGTCAGGCAACCCGATCTTGTCGCGGGGGGCCTGCGGGAACAACGTGGCATCAAACAAGATGGTGCCATTTAGACAGACCAAAGGCGGTTGTGTCGTTTTTTGCTGCAACTGCGCGAGCAGGGCCGAATTGATGTTGGTCAGGCCAACGCCCCGGAAATTGCTGGCGGCATTCAGGTAATAGTTGGCGGCCCCCACGGTTTGGAAGGGGGAACTGCTGGACGAATAATACGTGCCAAACGTGCTGCTGTTGAAGAACCCGTTGTTGTTGCCGGTGAAGTGACTGGAGGAGTTGTTGGCCAGAATGCAATTGGTGGTGGTGAAAGTCCCGGTGATCACATCGGAATCGCCCAGTTGGCTGTTGTCGAGCGTACTATCCGTGAACCGGCTGGTCATGCTGAAACTGGATGAGGCCGACGCCATCGGAGATTGAACATTGGCGAGGAGGCAGTTGTTCACGTTGAGGTTCAAGGTCCCGCTGATACCAGTGCCGACGATGTTGATTCCCTGAACGCAGTTGATAAGTTGCGAGTGCGAAAACGTGACCGTCGGATTGCCGCTATTCACCAGAAATTGAATGGCCCCTTTGGAATACCGAAACCGCAGGTTGCTCAGCGTTCCCGAAAAAACAAAGCCGAATTTCAGGGCGGGGTTTCCGTAACCACTGGTTCGAATCGTGCCCGTATAGCCGGACCAGATGCCGGTGCTGAGTTTGTCGCCCACGCTGTCGTCATCGGCGGCGGTAAACACAACGGGTCGGTAGTTGCTGGTTGCCAGTGTGAGCGAATTATTAAGCGTCAGGCTGACGGAGTTGGTGGGATACTTAAAAACTGCTCCGCCTTCAATCGTCACCGCGCCGTTGCAGGTGACGCTGTTGGACACATAATACGTCGTGTCACCTTGGAAAACCTGTGTTCCCGAAAGGGCTCCTCCGATTGACGCAATGTAGTCAACCACCAGTCCTAACGGTCTCTGGGCCCCGTTAGCCGCCACTTGGGGCGTGAATTGTTTAAACGCCGCAGAATCTTTCCCGGCTGGATGGGGTGACGGCATGGCCGCGTACTCCAGCTGGCTCTTTTGAACGTTGGGTTTTGCGCCATTTGCCGCCTGTTGCCCGTCGCATTCAGGCAGTGAATTCAGTTCCATATGGATGGAAGGATATTGGACCGATTCGATTAGAAACGTTCGCGTCGAAGCTCCGTTGGTTATGGTCAAAAACTGCTTGCCGACCGCCGCGCCGTTATTGAAATTGGTTGTGGCTCCCGTAAATGCCCGGCCCCCATTCAGAACGAATTCCCCAAATCCCAAGGTATGATCCACAAAATCAGGGCTGATCATGTTGTTTCTTAGCGATTCATTGCTTTCAACGTAAATCGGACGGGTGATCTGTTCCGGCGAGGGCGGCTTGTAGAATTCAGTCAGAATCTGAATCCGCGTAGTGTTGGCGGGAAACCCAAAGTCGGCCGGGTTCAAGTGGCCGTTGATCACCACATCCTGCTCGAAAGAGCCATAATCCATGGTGTACACCACATCGGCGCACAGACCGACAAAGGCATTGGAATAGACGACCTTGTTACTCGCAACAAGAAGGCCCGTGCAGTTGGTGATCCAAGCGATGGTGGCAAAATTCCCGCTGGCGGCGTCATAAAGAGCGATGCCGACGGGCGTGGAATTAAGAACCAGACCGTCAGGTGTGGTCACCGTCACCGCATTGATGGTATTCAAATTGGCGGCCAGTCTGACTTTGTGTTGGGTCTGGTTCGCTACCGCCGCACTGCCATCCTGCATTATGTGAAAACCAGGATCGCTGGCCGACCATTGTCGGCCATCCCAGTAATTCATGCCGGTGGCAATTTCCACCGTTTGGTGCCCGCTGGCATCCGTCCACTTGCGGTGATCGCCATCCAACGCTACGGTGGATCCATCCGCATTGAGATTTACGCCTGGCTGGCTGGGTCGAACCTGCCTGGCATTTAATGCCTGTGGCTCGCACAACAAAACGAGACCCAAAATGGAAACGCATACGTTTTTCATATTTAACCTCCAGTTGTGAACCGCATTTGGTGTTGCGAGAAATTGGCACACATAGCGGCAAATCTCTTCCTATATCCCGGAAATGCCGATGCAACTCTTGTGCGTTTGATTTTTCCTTTCATGGCAGCCGCTCCAAAATCTCCGTGGGAAAGACCCTGTTGTCCGAATCAGGTCAGAAATTTTCCTGAAAATAGTATGTTTTTTTTCCAGTCGCAAGAAAGATTTTGCAAAGATCAATAAGTATCACCCCGCCTTATGAAAAGGGTTATAACGCAGCGATTTATAAGCGCATTGAATGACCAGGCCAGCTAGTAGGGCATGAATAGACGCTAACCATGACTACATATTATATGTTGGCCGGATCCCCAATCTTTCAAAAATCTTCAAATTAATTTTGTTTGGCGAATTCCTGCTTCCAACATGCCTGACTGGGTGATACCAATGAGCTCCAGCCAAACGACAGAATGAACAAGGCCACATCTAAAGTTTTTCACACAGCGAAACCGCCGGAGGCACATGAAGACAGGAACACAACTGTAACCAAACCGTCACCACTTGGACGCAAATCCGCAATCGTGCTGGGGTCGCTCTTGATCCTGTTCGTCGTTTTGCAATGCCTGCTGCCGCTGAGGACCGCCATTCAGATTGGCGGAGATGAAGGGTTCGAGCTGGCAAAAGCCACCCTCTGTCTTAAGGGCTATCATCTCTATACCGACATCTGGAACGACCAACCGCCACTTCATACCTTTTTGCTCACTCAAATCCTGAAACATGTTTCCATGTCCGTGCTAGGCCCGCGTCTGTTAACCTCGGCATTCGCATTGTTGCTTCTGACCTCGGTTTTCCTGATTTGTCGGCGTCTCGGCGGGCTTACGCCTGCTGCCGTTGCTACCCTTTTGTTGATCGCCTCTCCTGGTTTCCTGACTTTGGGCTCGTCGTGCATGTTGGAAATTCCGGCTCTGGCGTCGGCCGTGGCCGGGCTTTGTCTGTTCCTCGTCGTTTCGGACAAAACGCGGCCCTGGGTCGCAATCGCTGCCGGTGTCCTCTTCGGCGTGGCGTTGGAGATCAAACTGGTCGTGATGATTTTACTGCCATTAGTTGTGTTGATTTTATGGCAGCACCACCGCACCCCAACCGCTTTTCTCAAAACGATACTGGTCTTCGCTGCCGCTCTCGGCATTTCTTTTGTCCTGCTGGATTTGCTCATTGATCAAGGCGCGTTCCTGCTGCATTTCCAACAAACCTGGGTCTCGCACTTTGCCTCCGCCAAATCCTTCGAGTACGGCTCTCCCGATGACCATCCATTCGAGTGGATCATCCTGCCCCGGAATTGGGACACCACCATTCCCGCGCTTGTCGGTATCTGCGTCTTACTGAAGCAAAGAGCGAGAAAGACCCTCTTGCCGCTGGCCTGGTTTGGCTTGACGTTTGCCATCTTCGCCTTTCACCGTCCCTGGTGGTCGTATTATTACGTCCACCTCGCCATTCCCCTGTGTTGGTGCGCGGCCATCGGCCTGGATTCGCTGTGCCAGCAAGTCCTGCGGTCGAACACCAGATTTTTGGCCGCCCTGCTTGGTTTATACTGCCTCGGAGCCGTCTCGTGGATGGGCGGCCGGCTGTATCTACAAATCATGGCAGTCCGCACTTCCCCTCAAACCTACAGTTCACTGGTGTTGACCGAGATCAAGGATTTCAAGCAGTTCACGGACTTTATGTACGCTGACAAGCAGATTTTCTCCTTCCACGCGGGCATTCCCCTGCCGCCCACACTCGCGGTCATGGTACTAAAGCGCCTGTGGGCCGGGGATTTGACCAACGACAAGATCGCGGCGGAAATGTCCCGCTACAAGCCGGGCCTGATTCTGTTGGCCAATGACACGCGCATGGTGCCCTTCAAAGTGCTTATGGATTCCGAATATCGCCTGGTTTACGAGGACGGTGACTGCCGCTTGTTTGCTTTGAAATCCATCGCCAACAAAGCAGCGCGATGAAGATTGTCGAGTTGGACTTTGGGTCTTCTCGCATTTTTTTGGACTGAAATTCATGTGAGCTATTCCATCTGCATCTGGAAGTTGAGACCAAGTAACGAGTACCGGGCTTCCGAGACTCTTGCTGTTGAGCGCCCAAACCTGATCCCCTTTTGCAAAAAATTCTACGAGCACGAATCCATGGCCGCCCATCCTGGCCCTGCAATCCGGCTACCCCCCGCCCCCATTGACGGGACAGGACGGGACAAAACAATTTCGTTTCCGTGCGCCTTGGTGTCGGAACTTGACATCATCTCGGACGCGTGCTATTATGCCCGACCGTGATAATCCCGCGTATTGACGGCCTCAAAACGCAAGTCGCTGCATCGTCACGCAATATTACTATGCCCCCCGGAATAGTTTCAACTCCCGCCGCCTCCACCATTTATTGATAACGGCCAGAAGAATCAAAGGTTTTAAGAACCTTGACTCTGAAATCGAAAGCGGCGAGCAAGCGGTTGGTCAAGTCAGATAAATTGTTGATGATTTATGCGGCTGTAAGTGTTTAGATTGTCACGATGCGAAACATTTGCCATGAGAACCGGCCATGAACTAGTTGTAGCCACCAAACGATATGCCGAAGATTTCACCGCGAAAAGCTGGTGGTGCATCATCTCCACCGTGCTTTTGCTTCTGGTCGCGTTGGCCGGCACCCATTGGAACATTCATCCGGTGGGGAAGGGGATCTGCAGCGTCCTGAGCGGTTTGTTGATTCTGCGGTTGTTCGTGATTTATCACGATCAACAGCACCGCGCGATCCTGCCGAGATCACGGGTCGCGGAAATCCTGATGCGGGCGGTCGGCATCCTCGCTTTGAGCCCGAGCAGCATCTGGCGCAGCTCCCACAACCATCATCACAATCACAATTCCAAACTGCGCGGCTCGCGTATCGGATCCTTCCCGATCATGACCAAGAGCCAGTTTCTAAAGTCATCAAGCTGGACCCGCCTCAAATATCTTTTCATGAGGCACCCGTTGACGATGCTCAGCGGCTACTTCGCCGTGTTTTTATACGGGATGTGCCTCAATCCCTTCTGCAATGATCCCAAAAAACATTATGACTGCCTGATTGCGCTGCTGCTCCACATCGCCATCGGCGTTTGGTTGGCGCTGGCCTGGGGTTGGCAGGGGCTGCTGCTGACCCAAACCATCCCCCATTTGACTGCCAGCGCGATCGGGGCGTATCTCTTTTACGCCCAGCACAATTTCCCCGGCGTCTCCTTCCGCGACAGGTTTGGATGGACCTATGAAAGGGCTGCCATGGAATCGTCGAGCTTCATGAAGACCAATTCGATCATGGCCTGGTTCACGGCGAACATCGGCTATCATCACATTCATCATCTGAACGCGCGCATTCCGTTCTACCGGCTGCCGGAGGCTCTGCGCGAGATGCCTGAACTGCAGACCGCGAGAATGACATCGCTCCACCCGGTGGAGATATTCCGCTGCCTGCGGTTGAAGGTCTGGGACGTTGAAGCGCAACGCATGATCGGCCTTCGCCATCTGTCCCGGGCCAGCGTGCCGGTCCCCATGTCCGAATAACATTAGCGCCGCAACCCTAAAACCAAGATCCCATGATGTCTTTCACCGCTTCTCAAATCGCCGAACGGGTCCGGGGCGAGGTGCTCGGCGACGGCTCAACCCCGCTGACGGGATTTTCGTCGGCCAACGATGCCCGGGCCGGTGACCTGACC
>Ga0206996_1027_pt1 | contig 36892 bp, 45 predicted proteins | sample Alteio_BWMinCont_2_FD_153467 | JGI IMG/M metagenome (GOLD analysis project Ga0206996, IMG submission 153467) | Enriched cells from forest soil in Barre Woods Harvard Forest LTER site, Petersham, Massachusetts, United States -... | ecosystem: Environmental > Terrestrial > Soil > Temperate forest >...
TCGGCAATTTGATTTTGAAGTCGCTCGGCGGTTTCAGCATTCTCGATTGGGATCTCGTCCTGTCGTTTAAGGTTGTGCACCTGAACCTCCTTTAAAACGTGACTAGAGCCGCTCGCAAAGACTTGGCTCGATTCGCTAGGACATTAGTGGATTCGACCGGATTACCGGGCGCACACAATGACCATGAAAAATGCGGCGTATTTGCTGTCATGTGATATGAAAATCCGAAGGGGAGCCACGCCGTGAAGTCTAGGATCAATTCGAAGCCGGAATCGCTACCCACAGGCAAAAGCTGGTATGAGGAATTTGGCCTCATAGCACGTTTTCCTCGTCCGCCACTCGAAAGGATGTTCAGATTGATGCGCGATATCCAAGAACCTCAAATCTTTATGCACCCAAGCGGAAACGATAAGACGGACATCATCATTAGACTCCCGGTGTCTTCAGCAATCGTTCCTATCGAAATGAAAGATCAGTTCGAGCGATTTGGTGTAACACTACAGAAAGCATTCGAAGACGTCCTGTGGCTAAAGCTCGAAGGGGAGGGGAGTAGTAGCACTTGGGGGAGGTTGGCAGACTTAGGGGCAAAGGTTTTTCGCCAGACTTTACTGCAGTGGTTTCGGTTGCAATATCTCGGCCACTTTCATCCGGCAGCTGACGCGACTTTCAAGAAATTGAAGGATGAAATGGAATTGGCGACCAAGGTCACACGCCGAGGACGCCGCCCAGCCATTCGGGCTGAACTGGCAAGCATAAGAAAACGGTATGACGAGCTGTTACCTCAATGCACGCTAGTTCACCAAGCGGCCGAGCATGCCGCAACCTTGCATAACGACAACAATGTCGAAGTAGCTCGAAAGATGAAACGGCGAGCCATCTGGGAAACAGTCCACGGCCAGATTCATGGAATGCCCAGTGACGGCTACATCTTTGATAATGTAGCATTCAGAAGAATCCCTAGAGGAACAGCAAAGTTGCACGAACCATCTAGCTGGAAACCTCATCAGCTAGCAATCTCCATGCTCACGTTTGAACGCAATCAGGCATATCAAACCATCGAGAAAAAGATCACTCCCACGAAACGCAAGTCGTGACGGCCCAGGACAACCCCGCATTTAATGCTGCTATTTAATGCGCCCCGCAAATCCGCCGAATTCTCTATCCTGCCAGCGTGATTGGCTCACTAACGCGCGCATGACATCGCCACGCGGAGAGGGAACCTAGCCTGTTGCAAAAAGATCTTGGGCAGTGGGTCATCTCTTAGTAGCCTGGAGCCCCGCCGGTCAAAACGACCTGCAGACGGTAAGTGGCACTATACGTGACACTCTGAGGGAAAAGTGTGAGGGGTATGTAATGCCTGACGAGCGAGAAGGTCAGAATGGAGAGCGGGTTCGGTTATTGGACGTGAGGGCAGCTGCGCGTTATTTGGGAACGACGGACAAAACGCTATACCAGAAAGTGTGGCGCAGGGAAATTGCGTTCATCAAGATCGGCCGGAGCGTGCGGTTCGATATAAGGGACCTCGAAACGTTAATCGAGCAATCCAGAGTTGAGGCAGACGAAATCTAACGAGACCGCGAGAACACGTTCAAGGAGCTAAAGGCCATCATGAAGATCGTTAAGCGAAAGGGAAACTACTACCTGGATTTCTATTTTCGAGGACATCGGGTGCGCGAGAAAGTCGGCAGCTCCAAAGGGGCAGCCCTTCGGGCACGGTGCGTCAGGGAAGGGGAAATACTACAAGGTAGATTCAAAATCGTCCCCAAGAGAGGCGCTCCAAAGTTTGAAGTGCTCGCGGACAAATACCTTGAGTTGATTTCAGTGCACAAACGCGGAGGTAGAGTGGAGCGCTACATCATCAAAGCTAATCTCGAGCCCCACTTTGGCAAATGTCGTCTGTCTGATCTAACGAAAGAAGACGCTGAAAAGTATAAGGCCAAGCGTTCCCGGTTGGTCAGGCCCGGTACTGTCAACCGAGAGCTTGGTTTGTTCAAACACATGATGGCACAAGCTCTCGAGTTGAAACTGATCGTGGACAATCCCTTCCGGGGTCTACGCAATCTGAAGGTCCCGAAGCGAGATGAGCGCGTGCTCGCCCCCGACGAAGAGACTAGGTTACTAGCGGCCTGTGAGCGAGTGCGGGCGCGACATCTACGTCGAGTCGTTGTCCTAGCTCTTAACACCGGCCTGCGACGCGGGGAGCTCCTCTCATTGGAGTGGTCACGTGTAGACTTGAAGCAGCGGACGATCCGCATTCTTAACGCTAAATCAGACGCTGGCGATCGGATTATTCCGATGAACGCAGCCGTCCACGCCCTGCTGTCCGACCTTGCTAAAACATCAATCCCGCCTTTGGTTTTTCCGAGCAATCGCAAGCCTGGTGAAAAATTCCTAGACTTGAAAAAAGGTTTCAGCAAAGCAGTGAAATTGGCGGGCATTCCTCATATCCGATTCCACGACCTGCGCCATAGCTTTGCAACACGATTGGTTCAAGCGGGGGCGGACCTCATCACCGTCCAACACCTTCTCGGCCACTCCAATATAACGATGACGGCCCGCTATACGCACGCGCTGGCAGATGTTAAGATGGCGGCTGTCAGTAAACTGGATTTCACTGCTGTTCAATCGTCACCGGACGCTATCAGGACTCCGAGCCCTTTTAGCGATAATGTGAAATCCGAGGTAAATAGTTTTGCTGCTTCAACATAGGCCCGTAGCTCAGTTGGTTAGAGCGCTACCTTGACACGGTAGAGGTCTGCGGTTCGAGTCCGCACGGGCCTACCATATTTTTCAAGCAGTTACATATTCGGCCGATTTTTCTCCAACCCGATGTTCAACCCGAAGTCGGTGCGTGCCCGAAGGTTGGGGGTCCGTTGTGCGGATTTTGATTGCATCCAAGTACAAACCCTGAGCTTCGAGTTGCTTGTCGCTCACCGCGTGGATGTAGCGTGTAGTTGTTTGCTGCTTTGCATGACGCAGCACAGTCTGGATCACTGAAGGGTGGACATCGTTCGAGCCAAAGAATGTGGCTAAGCTGTGCCGCAGATTGTGCCAGCCAAACCGTGAATTATCGCCCTCATTTATGACGCCAGCAGCGACCGCAGCAGGACGAAGATAGTCCTTCCCGCACATCGATGCTGACCTCGGAATCCGCCCCTTTTCCTTCAAGGAAGGGAAAATCCAATCCGAGTCCTTACTGTAAGGAGTCGCACTGCGCCACTCATTCAAATAGTCGGCAAGAGCTGGATGCATGGGCACAGGCTTCATCGAACCACGGGTCTTCCCGCCTGTCAGCTTGCCCTTGCTCCAAGCCCTTCGCACGAGGATTTGGTTGTTTGAATAGTCGACATCGCACCATTTCAACGCAAAACACTCTTCAGGACGAAGGGCTGTTGCGCCGTGAACGAGAGCGAGTGCCCACTCTAGCTTGGTCTTGGGTTTGTCGAGTTCCCCTAAGATAGCTACCATCTGTTGAGGATTGACCACTTTAGCCTCGTAATCCGAAGCGCTTTTACAACGCGCACCGCCCAACCTGGGCGGACGGAATGGATTGGAATTCATCTCAGCTAGAATCAAGCCTTGTCTTTGAGCATGGGCATAGACCTGACTCATGACCGAGTTGATTTTGTCGATAGTCGGCCACTTGAGCGGTTTCTTCCTTGTCCCCTGAGGAACAGTGGCTAGGACTTCAAACCATCCTTCCACTTGACTCGGCTTAATACTCTCAGCCAGACAACCGCCCCAACGTGGCAGAACATAGTTGTCCAAGTTGTGCTCGGAGCAGTTGACTGTCTCGACGGCCTTTTTGCCGATGATGCCCTCCTTTCTAAGTTCACGGAGTCGCCAATGTTCTGCAATCTCCTTGAACGTCGGTTCCGGACCAACCGGGTTGTCCAAATGTTTCTCAAGACCAAGCTTTCCCACTTCCACCCACGCTGCTTTCTCGCCTGGGAAGTTAGCAACTAAGCCGACAGGTTTGCAGTTCTCTACTCGTTTCCCGTCCGATGGCCGCGTCACCTGAAAGCAAAAAAGCCAAGTCATACCTTCTGCGTACTTCTTCTTTCTTAACCATCCCCGCTGAACTTTAGCCATAACGCTTTCTCCTCGCTTTATGGCCATCGGGGACTGCCGAGCGGTAGTCTACCCCACCACTCACGCTGGCTGCCAGTTCAGACAATCGGAATCGCCATACGCGCCGCTTGCCACCACCTATCGGGTGTCCCGGGAGTATGTTTGCGCGGGCGAGTTCCAAAAGCTGACGCGGGCGTATGGACAGGAATTGTGCCGCCTCGGATGGACTGACAAACGGTTCGAGTTGGATTGAAGTCTCGCCCACGCCTTCACCTAGAGTCGGACCCGATCATAGGGTGCAGTTCCAAGACTGTTTGAATGATACTATACGTATAGCACCATTGCAAGTGCATATTGGTGAGGGCCAATCATTACCAGGGATGGCTCAAACTGCCGCACTCTTGGTTGACATGACGTCTGAGGCAAGCGCCGACGGCGGTCCTTCCTCTTGAAGCGCGACGAACGCGTCTTTGTCCTCCAATAGGCCGCAGACAAAAGAATCCCTGCGCTTGTCAGGGCATCCGGCAAGTTTGAATAAGGGACGGTGGCGCGAATTCAGAAGGCGTCCGACAATTACAAGCTAGACGCGTTGCTGCGGCGTTTTCAGCGTGGAGAAAAGTGGGGTGTCTGCCCAGTCTTCCCCAGCGCGAAAGACGCGGGGAGGAGGATCTGGTGCGGGTTCGGAGGGCGACAGCTCGAAAGGCTGAAACGCTTCCCGCAACATGGCTGCATATTTCTTTCGGTCGTAGCCGTGCCATCCTTCCCACAATGCAAAGGCGCGGACTCGATCATTTGGAACGGCGGATTCGCTCTCCGTAATGATGTATTCGATGGTCTGGCCGGGACGTAAATTCACGCCACTTCCAAACAGCTGCTGTGCGGCAATCGCAGTGACACCAGCCTTTTGATAGTCACGCGGCTCCTTTGTAATTCGCTTACTGACGACAAGGTCCTTGATTTCGACATCTCCGCTGGCTAGCCGTTCTTCATAGCGGGCCAAGACGGTGCGTGCGATTTCTAGTTTCTGAAGATAGGACTCACGGTCGTAGGCTTCCGCCAATATCAAAAGAACCTCTCGCTGCATTTGGTTTAACAAGGGAGGCGTGTCGTGGCGACGGCATTCGAGTCCCCTGACTTTGACCTCACCGTCCTCCCCGACAGCGAAGAAGCGATTCGGGACTGGAACATCCTGATATTGCTTTGATGGAAGAAAGACAACGTATCGGTAGACAGACTCAATTGCCAAAGGAAGGTGCGTTCGCTCTTCGATTTCTTTGGTAAGTTGCTCGAAGTCTTCGTGTGTTGCGCCTTCTCTCCACACATAGACGGAATCAACGATTGCATGCACCAAATCGAAGCCGCGACTCTCGGCGATTTCTTTGGCAACAAGGAGAGTTTCCCTCGCCACAGCGTTTATGGCTTCGTGGGCTTCGATCTTTCCAAACCGCGCATTCTTATAGCCCGTGTATCCGAAACAACAGACGAGGAGCCATTTCAGCGAGTCACGTTGCAACTTGAATCGTGCTGCGATAGGTGGTTCAGACGCCTTTTGAAGTTTTTTCAATTGCGTGCGCTTGGCAATCAGGCGTTCGACCACGCGGCTCGTGATACCTCTTCTTTTCTGGCAGATCCGATAGCCCAACTCTGGTATGCGTGGTGCATCTGGGCAGCACCGACAATTGACCGTTTCGGGAGAAATATTGAAATGAGACATGATGCTTGGGAACTGGCTAACAAAATCTAGCTCTGCGACATTCGCTGTGAAGCCTAGCTTGGGCACAAAAACTAATCCGCCCCGATCTGCGGCCAGTAGTTCATCTGGTTGTTTTGGGTCTTCCGGCTCGGCCTTCTGCTCCGGTATCAACACCCCATCGCGGTGTGCCAGTTCCATTTGCATGTACGAAATGCCCGTGCCTGTCGTTGTTCGGGCTGCGTATTGAATCGGTAGTTTGGTGACACGCGCCAATTCCCAGAGTCCCGCGAAATCACACTTTTCTGAGATAAACGAATTCTGTTTGTCCACATGAACGCGACCGAATAGAGTTATCGCGCTCGCTTTGAAAAGTATCCGGCCATAGCTCGTGTAGCTCCGTGGTTTTGACTGCTGAACGGCGACTCCTAAGTCCCGGTTCAGATTTAACGCAAACTTCAAACGCTCCGCTTGTTGGCCCAGCAGAGGCAGAATCGTTGAGTCTCCCCACTCGGAAAGAATAACGTCGGGGTCCTCGCGTTTGAGCAATCGAGCGAAACCGAATGCCGGCGGCTCACCTGCTTCGTCGAGTTCCCAGCAAGTTCCATCCACTTCTATTTCGAGAGCCGCTCTCCGTCCATGTGTCGGGTCAATGCGCGATAACCCAGCAAGGCGAATCTGCATGATCTTGAGTGGAGGCATCTCGTAGTCGAGCGTCCACTCATCGTCGCGGCAGTCAATGGCAAGGATTCTTCCTTCGTTGTCCGCTTCGACTTCAACATAGGCGAGTGGAAAAAGTCTCTTCTCCCAGCAATAGAGCGAAGCAACTATGAGGTCGCTGTCGTAAAGCTGTAGGCGCGAGTCGAAACGATGGACCCACCGTCCCCAGCCGACGAAATCAATTGGGCGATGAACGGACACTTTGAGAACTGGTCGAGTGGCATTCAGCCACAGATCGATCCTTTCGGTCAGTTGGGTCCGAAGATCTGTGGTTTGCTTCTGCGCGGCATTCTGAAGCCGAGCGAGCTTTTCCGCACTCCCGGACACATAGAAAGCGGGGGCGAATGTGTCAGTCAAACGGCAATGCTTCTGATTCCTGTCGATCAGCCACAGCGTCACTCCGTGCTGGTTCGGGTAGAGATCTAGAATCCATCCCTGCAATTTCACAAAGCACCCCTGCGTTCTGTAGAACCTTCTCGATGGCGTACAAGCGTTTTTCCTGGTCGAGTGCGATGGAAAGAAGAATGGCTTCCATCGGGTTGTCGTGACATTGATACGTGGCCGCCTGCGTGTAGCAACGCACCCGAACAAAGAGTCTGTCAAAATGTGGCTGATCCTCGCGGCGCAGCGCACGTCTAAACTTTTTCCATCGCTCTGCTGCTTGCTGAATGAGTTGAACAAATGTAGGGACGGTTCTGCCCATATTGCGCCTCCGGTGAATCAGTTCACTGAGATAAGAGTGGCGCGGTTTTCTCGCAGGAAAAGGAGAGTTCGCTATCGGATCGCGCTTCAACCCTCAACACTTGGCCTGCCTGTTTGCAAAGCTGCTGGAAGAAATCCTGTCTTTTTGTTTTGAACGAAGTTGCGTCAGAAAATACGGCAATGGAGATGGGAAGCATTGCAATCTCTTGCAGTCCTTCGAGTGCATGGTCGAACGATGCACGGGCTTCTCGATCCCGGACATCCTCATCGAAAAACAAATCAGGCAAGGCAGTGACGATAAGAACGTCGGCAGCAAACGCCCCAAGAATTTTCGGGACACGCCGGATAAGTTCTGTCAGTTGAAAACAGGTAAACGCTCGGGAGACCCGAATGAGGGTGTTGAAAGCAGATGGCTCAAGTCCTCGTTGCCTCGCGAAACGCGCAATCAGGAGTGGGCTGATCTGATTCGCACCGTCGAGATAAAGAACGCGCCCCTGATTGAGCAAGATTCTCGGAAGAAAGTAGTGCGAGAGGCGCGGCATTTCCGGGCAGCCGTAGAAAACAGTCAATGTGCGGTCGGGCAATATCCACGGATTCCGGGCGGGGTGTTGCCCCGTGTGCGTTGACGCGATGGGTAAGCTCATGATGACGAACCATTGGCCCTTGGAAGCTGGCACTATCATAGGCGAACAAAAAGCGAACATCAAGACTAGAATACGGGCGTGGTGGACCAGTCTCCGGTAAGCCGACTTAGCAGGACTTGGCTACCCTCGTCGCCGCGGAATACAAAGTTCCATGGGGAACAGCTTTTATTCGTTGCGAACAGGAAAAATGGCTGATGCTGGAAAAGTAAATGAAAATCCTCAACTAATACCTAGTATCTCATTAGGTCATAATTTTACTCTCTGAGGATAATCGGAGAGGGGTAACATAGAGTTTGAATGGATTTTATTCACGACGATATTGAGCGAGAATATGAGCGCTGGAAGGGGATTCTCGGACCTGAAGATCCCTACCGCTCTGGCGATAGCATTGGCTTACACGATGTCCTCAAAGCTCACTTCCTCATCGTCGATTACTTCACCGAGAAGAATTATGGCATCGGTGGCATTGGTCCGCGTGATATAGGACTGCTCCACTCAGCCCTCTCTCGACAATTTACCGGGTATGGCGGCGTCCGCAAATGGAAGGGATTATACGAAATAGGCTCGACTCTCCTGTTTGGCTTGATCATGAATCATCCATTCCATGACGCGAACAAGCGGACGGCTCTCTTGGCGACCCTCTCGTTATTACACAGCAACAGACAGATAATCGAACTTCCTCAGAAGAAGCTGGATGCACTTGTGATTGCGATCGCTGAAGGTTCACTAGAAAGCTATTTTGAGAAGGATGCAAGACATTTGAAAAGATTGCGCGAGATGAAAGGCTTACCTGACGAAGATCGGACTGTCTATGTGGTGGCAGAGTTTCTCAGGAAAAATACGCGCTACAGAGACGATTCCGCTCGAACTGTGACCTACAGCGAATTGAACAGGGCACTGAAAAAACACGGCTTCGAACTCCGCAATCCAAATGGGAACTTCATAAACGTAGTCAGAATTGAGCCGGCAAAACCTGCGGGATTTTTCGGATTTGGAGCGAAGCCCGAACGCGAAATCTTTTTGGGGCAAGTGGGGTTTCCGGGTTGGAAAGACCAGATACGTGGGTCGGCGTTGAAAACCGTGCGTCAAGCAACCGGATTAACCACGCAAAACGGATGCGATACGCAGGTGCTATTCGAGGATGCCGAGCCTCTTAGCTCTCTGATTAGCGAATATGCGGAGCCTCTAAAAAGACTTGCAAACAAATAAGAGCCCGGTCTCACGAAGTGTGTTGCGATTGATTCCATTCAAACCGCGCATGTCTCAATTCCTTAACGAGGATCTCCAACAAATGGCGGTGTTCGAATCCAATTCCATCGATCTTGTCCATCTGCTGGGGATAACGAAGCTCGGTGAAAAAGGGATCGAACTCTAGCAACCCGCGTTCCAGCGTCATCGGCTCCTGTATTGTAAGGAATCCAATAGGAGGCAGAGCTTTGGCTAGATCGAATGCGGGAGTTCGTTGCTCCAATTGTTTCGCAAGCTTCACGAGGTTATGACCCCACGCGCAGCGCTCCTTCGCCAAGTTTATTCCGGGATCAAGCTCTTTCAATTTGTTCGGGTTGAAGATGGTCAGCCCTTTCGTGATGAGCGCTGACTTAAGGTATGTCTCGAGAGCGTGATGACCAAGCGTGGCAGCGGGGAACATGAGGAAAGGATCGCCCGTATCGAAGAGCGTTTTTGATGCTGTGAAATTAATGGATGCCCAATCGCGCCACAGCTTAAAATCCCGCGCGTACTTATCTAGCATCATTTTCGGATTGTACGCACATTTACCCGGTTCTGGTAGATTTCCGCCACTATGAGCATGCAAAACAAGATCACCCTTACAGGTCGAACACAAACAATTAATTGGAAATGGGCACCTCATCGGCTCATCGCTTAGGTGAAACCGCAAACTTCTTCGCCTTGACGTGCAATTGGACGGGTGACCGCATATTGTAAGAGCGCCACAGGAAAGACCGATGTATCATTCGACATCCAGCCCGCGTACGTCACGTTCACCGTGCGAGGAATTAACGGGACCGAGACGCTGACCTTCCGAGATTGGGTCACCCACAAGTACACGAAATCCCATGGCAGATTGGCAAACGCGAACAAAGCGGCCGCTCCGAGAACCGGTGCGAGACGAACCGGGACCGCCGCTCAAAAATTACATCACGCCCGCCGGATTGCAGCGGCTGAAAGACGAGCATCGGTTCCTGCTGAGTCGCGAGCGGCCCGCAGTGGTGGAGGTCGTAGCGTGGGCTGCCAGTAACGGGGACCGCAGTGAAAACGCCGACTACCATTACGGCAAAAGACGGTTAGGCCAGATCGATTCGCGGATTCGCTTTCTCACGAAACGCATTGACGCCGCCGTGGTCGTCGACCCCGCCGCTCCGCGGCCGGGATCAGCCGCTGCGCGCGTCTTCTTCGGCGCAACCGTGACCTACAAGGACACCGCCGGCCTAAAACACGTCGTCTCGATCGTCGGCACTGACGAGGTGAACCTCGACCGTGGCTACATCAGCTGGCGCTCGCCTCTCGCCATTGCGCTAATGAAGGCGCGCCCCGGCGACCACGTGGACCTCCATGCGCCAGCGAAGACGGAACATCTCGAGATCATCGACGTGGAGTACGCGCCGATTCCGATGGATCCTTTCCGCGAACCGCTAGGAGCTCAGTCGACACCCAAGGTCGAGGGCTCTTAGATCAAGCCTCCCGACTCGCCAATCCAAGCCCTGACGGCGTTACCGGAATGTGGGAAGTTGCCTAATCCATCTCTGAAGCCATATCTCGCAGTTGTCGAGTAGGCACTTCAAAAATGTAAACGGCTGGCCGTGCGCCACTTCACCCGGATAATGAATTGGGGAAAATCCTATGACATGGTCTTATGAAATCCGCGATTCAAACCAAGGTGTTGCATCAACGGGGAACGGTTTTGATTCAGATAAAGCAGCAATGGCCGCTGGCAGAAAAAAAGCGAGAGAATTGAAAGCTTCAGATTCGTTGCCGGGCGACGGAATCGCGACCGTGAAAGCCGAGCAAGATTCCGAAGTGTTGGTTACCCGTAAGTAGCGAGATAAACTTTCTTGATAAAGAGCTGATGACCGCGAAGGTGGACACAAAGTGACCCTGAAATGCTGCAAATGCGGAAAGCGGACGCGTAAGTTCACGCAGGTCTGCGAGAGTTGCGGTCATCGGTTTTGCAAACTGTGCAAAGGGGGGAAACGGTGAGCAAAGATGGGATTACGGGCGTCGAGAATCACCGCAAAGCGTGAAGGAAATCCTTCGGCCCTGAGAAATTGTGAACGTCGAAAATCCGGTAGGAGCGGCAGGGTGATCTTACAAAGAACGGACACGGATCGTGTACCGTGGCGCAACGGGAAAATCTAGTTTCCCCTCTCCCGATCAAACACATTCTTGCATTCGGTTCTGAATTTCCGGCCGTTCGGGGTTTTCAGAAATGGATTCGATCCGAGGGCCTTTTTTGCAACCTCTTCAAAAGTCAGCTTCGGATTTTCCCAAGCGTAGTCATTGAATTGACCGACTACTTCGATTTGCGCGAAGGATAGTCTCGCGTGGCCCTTGGATTGTTTTGCCTTCGAGGTTGCCATGACGAGAGTGTACCACTAGCCGGGCCGGTGTAGAATCGCCGGACTATGGCAGACATTCGCGTAGGCACGAGCGCCTTCACCGCCGAAGGTTGGGTTGGCTCCTTTTATCCCGAAGGAATGCAGCCTCGGGATTTCTTGAGCTACTACGCGACGAAGTTCGACACCCCTGAATTAGACAACACATTTTATCGCACGCCTGCGCTCTCCACAGTCCAAGGCTGGAATGCAAAGACACCTTCGGGATTCATCTTTGCTGCAAAAGTGCCTCAAGTTATTTCTCACGAAAAAGTACTCGTCGATTGCGAAGATGATCTCAACCATTTTCTGAAAAGGATGGATGCCCTCGGTGACAAGCTGGGTCCACTCCTATTTCAGTTCGGATACTTCAACAAATCAAAATTCAAGAGTGGCGCGGAATTCCTGGCACTCCTGAAACCGTTTTTGAAGAAGCTGCCAAAGGGCTACAAGTTTGCAATCGAGATTCGAAATAAAAATTGGCTCGATCTTCAGTTTGTGGATTTGCTGCGGGAGCACGGCGTTGCTCTGGCTCTGATTGACCAAGGATGGATGCCCAGGCCCTGGGAGATGAAAAACGATCTCGACTTGATCACTGCTGACTTCACTTATGTTCGCTGGCTTGGAGACCGGAAAGGCATCGAGGAAAAAACGAAGACTTGGGACAAGGTCATCGTGGATCGGCGGGGCGATCTCTTGAAATGGGTAGAGCTATTAAAGAAAGTCCACGAGCGGCGCATCATGATTCTGGCCTTTGCCAATAATCACTACGCCGGCTTCGGACCGGCGACGGTCGAGCTATTCAAGAAGCTTTGGACAACGTAATTGGCGACGGATCTAGTGGATCTTTCATCTAACCTACTCTCACTTAGTTAACAGATTCGCATTCACGGAAACGTCCAGGGAGTCGTACAGCTCGCTGGGGAATGGCACGACCATCAATCGTTCAGATCAATACCAACGATGACAGAAAGGAAAATATGATAGACCACGTTATTCTCACGGTCAGTGACTTTAAGCGTTCCGTCGCTTTCTATGCCGAGGCTCTGAAGCCACTTGGGATCACAACCCTTCCAGACTACGAAGGCAAAGACGGACACCCCTACTTGAAAGGTTTTGGTATTGGCAAAAGCCATTTTTTCTGGCTCAAAGAAGGGAAGCCCGATCCTCAGGCCGTTCACGTCGGATTTGTGGCGAAAGACCATTCCGAAGTAGATGCATTCTACAAGGCCGCATTAGCAGCTGGGGGAAAGAGTAAGGCATCACCTCAAGCTCGTCTCGAATACTACCCTGGCTATTATGCGACCTGGGTGCTTGATCCTGACGGCCACGATATTGAGGTCGTCAATAAAAGCTAGAGGACTTCTGGAACGCGATTCCCTTAGTGCGCCGCTAGTTGCTCGGCAAGTACCCGAATGTAATAATGCGCCATGATTATTGGTGACCGCCTCCGCGAAATGCGCGAGGAAAAGAAACTCTCCCAGGGCGACATCGAAAAGCGAACGGGCTTGCTTCGTTGTTATATATCCCGCGTAGAAAATGGTCACACTGTCCCGGCCATCGAAACGCTGGAAAAGATGGCTCGCGCGCTCGAATGCCCGCTCTATCAACTCTTCTACGAGGGCGAAGAGCCGCCCAAACTCCCAAACATCCTAAAGCGAAAGGCGTCCGACGAGATCGCTTGGGGCAGCACTGGCAAGGAAGCACGTTATCTCAACAAGTTTCGCCGTCTGTTGGGCAAGACTGAGGAATCAGATCGGAAGCTTCTCCTGTACATGGCACAGAAAATGGCCAATCGGTAGTTTGGCAATTTGTCCTTGGCTGACGCATTCGTCATCGAGTGAGCGCAGTTGCCGTCTTACTACTGGGGCTCCGCGGCGACTCACCGTGAGTTGTCGTTTCCGCAGCGCGAGTCCAGTCGAATTCAAGCCTACGTGCTCTACGTGCGGCGATCTTCCCGATATCTCGGCCCACGCGAATCATAATCGCCACGTTGCGATGCCTCAGCCTTCCAAGCCAACTTAGCAGGGACATAAACGGTGCGTGCCGCGTGCCTTCAACTTCGGCAGTTACCAAAAAATGCGTCGTCAACGGTCTTGTCGTTTGCAACTCCTTTTCAGCCGCTTTCACTCTCAAGCACCGCGAGCGCAAACAAGCCAGCGCCCGGCGGCACGGCGGTCTTCTGCTTCGCAGGAGCGCCCCTACGGGGTCTTGGTTCCTCCCACTTCGCAGGCCCCTCCAAGAAAGCAGACCTTGGCACTTGGGAGCTGGCTCACGCTCGCGCCCTCCGGGTGGTGTGCCTTGAGAGACTCAGGGCATCAAAGGAGCTTTTTCAATGTATGACAACACCGTAAGACTGATTGGATTTTTGGGCAAGGACGCCGAAGTGAAGACCACCAAGAGCGGCAACGAATACACCGTTTTGTCGCTCGCCACGCAAGCGTCTTGGAAGGACAAGAAATCGGGCGAGTACGTGAACCGCACCGAGTGGCACCGGATGATCGCTTGGGCCAATCTTTCGACCTTCGCCGCCACTTTGAAAAAGGGCACGCACCTCTCCGTCGAAGGCGAGCTGCGCTACCGCGAGTTCAACGACAAGAAGCACAAGAAGGTGAAGGTTCGTCTAGCGGAGATCCACCTGGGCAAGATCGGCAAACTCGACCGTGCCGAGAAACGCGACTCGAACGCGGCGCCGCCTGAGCTGCCGACTAATGGCGAGGGGGCCCCTTTCTAGGGGCCTCCATCGTCCCTGCATTTAGGTTCGCCCAGCAACGACAAAAGTACGGTTTCGCATTTCATAGGCTCGGACTAACGTGGAACAATCGCCAATGTTGCGATTCTTTCGCGGATTGCTTCGGTAACACCGTTGTACAAGGGAAAGAATGCATCCAATCGTTGCTGCCCTATGTCATACCACTCCGACGAGAACATCGTACCCCCGCTTGTTTTAATGTCCAGAATCTCGCGTCTCACAACTGCGAGGCAGGCTTCAAGCTTGAGGTAGATGTCTCGCGGATAGAACGGACTTAGCTTTTCGATTACAAGAACTGTCTTGTTCTGAGCATTAGCCAAATCGTTCAATCGCTCAACTAGACTCGCAAGCCGTTCTTGCTGGCTTGGTTGAGGCGCTGTCACAACTTCCATCAGAGGCCGCGTTCTCTGGATTGCAAGCCTAATCTCTCCTAAGCCCTCGAACACTTGCTTGTACGATTCAAGTTCAACTTCAAAGTGTGCGCGGGTCACGAATGTCGAGCGGTCGAGTTGTGCCCGATAGTGCTCTAACTCCTGAGCGAATCTGGCCTTCAACTCCTCAATCTCTTTCGTGTACTTAGCTTTTTCTTTCTCAAGCAACCGCCCGAGCCAGAAATCGCCAAGCCATCTAGATGCGGCAGAAACAGCGACAATCCCACTGACCCCGCCACCGACGATTATCTTGAGCCATGCAGACCAATCCATACAGCATCCCCCATTCTCAAGGCTCGCAGTTATCAATAGCAGCCGTCATCTTTGTCAAGAAATGCTTCCAGATATCGCTTGTCAACAAGTTGGCGTTCAAGTCCTCTTGATACTTGTCGATCACTTTAGCCAGCAGCGCGTGAAACTTGGTCGCGTGAACTGTGTGAGTGCCTGGGTCGAACAGAGGCTTGCCACTCGTTCGTGTGATCTGCCAGCCGCCTGTTGTTTCGCCTTGATGAAGTATTCCACACCGAACACTCTTATAGAACTGTTGGGCGTGCCCCCTGAAATCATGAAATAAGTCTTCCCTGTCAAAGAATCGGCAGAACGCGAGCGCACTTTTGTTGTCCGACGACGGCCAGCCCTGCCGAAACGTCTCATAGGTTTCGATCATTAAGCATGACAGAGCCATGATCGAAAAGCCGTTCTTCTCGTCAGGGTCGAGTACCAGCACAGGTTCGATATATCTCTCCCGCACACGGTCCCGGAAGAACTCAGCTATTTTACGTTTCCCTGCCTCACCTTCCGCACGCCAAGCCGTGTAGTCTGCGACAGTCACATGGCCGTTTGATGTGAGGGTCGATTTCCAACAGAGGATTGTGTCGTCAGGCATGAGCTTGGCTACGATTACCTTTTCAGGCCGTAAGCAAAATGAATCAGGAAGTATAGGACCGTAATAGCGGTTCCGAGGGTTCCTGCGATTGCGAGAATCCTATAGAACACGTTCGCTGAGAGTTTAGTTTCAACTCTTGTTGCCACATCCCGAATCCACCCACAGAATCTTTGGACTCTGTGTGTTTGTCGCCAGTGATCCTCGGCAATTATCCGCAACGAGGCTTGAACCACGTCCGTCAAGACGCCCACCTGTTGCCGCAAGACGCTGATATGTTCGACTAGCTGCTTTTCCACCTCGTTTGTTTCGCCGCGCACACCGGAAGGGTGATTTTTGTAAGTCTCGGTCTTCTCATGGAGGTGCGAAAGGATGTCTGTCAATGAGTCCATGTTCCGTCTCGATTCTTCGAGCCACCACAGAGAAAACTCAGGCTTGTGCGCTAAGTCCATGCCGGACCTCCCGATGTTCTATTGCTCGAATCATACCCGCCCGACGATCTTCATTATATATCGTAACGATTAAGCTAACTTTGTTTCACAATCTAACCCGACGGGACCTAAACTAGGCCAACATAGGTACGTTGGAACAGCGCTATGACAAAAAATAGGAAATCCTCCAGAGGGCTTCTAGTCCGGGCCTACGCAGAAGACATCAGCGCAAGCCTCCTGGAAAAGCATGGCGACACAGTCAAGACAGTCATCGGGAGAAAGCGTGGCGTCTACGTTTTGTCGAAGGCTGGCAAGCCTTACTACATCGGGCTCGCAAACAAACTTCCATCCCGACTCAGCCATCACCTAAAGGACCGTCATGCTGGCAACTGGGACCGCTTCAACTTTTATGCGATTCGGTCTAAGAAATACATCAAAGACCTTGAATCAATACTCATCAGGGTGGCGAAGCCGGAAGGCAATAGGCAGCGCGGCGGCTTTGGCAAAGACAAAAATCTGCGTCGAACGCTCCGCAACGAGATCATTCAATCAATCAAGGCGGACTTCAATGCTGAGTGAAAGGACCGATTGCGAGTGAGCCTCAGCGTTTTCCACGGCTAGACGACCTCGAAGGCGACTGCTTCTATCCAAAGGCTAAGGAACACCCGAAAGTGCAGCACAGGCTCGCCGAAATTCATCTGGCCAAAATCGGCAAGCTCGACCGCGGTGAACAACTGGTCGAAGAATTGACCGCGCTTCAGACCGACGATCAGGCCGCCTAAAACTTCTCTCCCCACAACACTGATCACTGCACGAACTCTCCCGTCTCAGAAGTTTAAGACACTCTGCCATCAATCATGGCAGAGTGCGCCTTCCTAAATTCACCACCCTCCATTCGGTAAAAACCTCTTCACGAAATTCAATTGCTCTTCCGACGCAAAGCATGCGCCTGTTCCGCCCGCTTGTTCTGTCAAGGGTCTCCGCTGCGCTCCGATGAACGGCTCACCCCGCCGCCCTTGACAGCGCGGACGGCCATGCGCAGAGGCGCGTCTAGGAAGAGCATTTGCTTTTTCTTGCGGCTCACTACGCCGCAAAAGAAGCAAAAAAACAAACAGAAAGGAAACTGAATCATGAGCAAAGTCAACACGTTGTCTCTTTTTGGATTGGGGCAAATCGTTGCAACACCGGGTGCATTGCTCGCATTGGAGAAGGCTGGACAAAGCCCAGGCGAGTTTCTTGCCCGTCACCATTCTGGCGATTGGGGCGACTTGGAAGAGGAGGACCGCCAAGAAAACGCCAGAAGTCTTGAGCATGGGTTCCGTCTCCTGAGCGCTTACAAAACCGTGGCGGGAGAAAAACTGTGGGTCATCACCGAAGCAGACCGTTCTGTAACAACTTTGCTTTTGCCGAGCGAGTACTAAAAATCTATTCGAGAAAAAGGAGAAAGTCATGAACGCAGCAACTAGTTTGAAAGAATACGTGGAAATACCAATCAAGGAGTTAGTCGAATCGAGCACCAATCCTCGCAAGTCATTTGATGAAGCGGCGCTCGACGAACTGGCCGGAAGCATTCGCAGCAAAGGCGTCCTGTCCCCGCTCCTAGTGCGGCGGGTCAATGGACACTTTGAGATCGTCACGGGAGCGCGGCGCTACCGTGCCGCGCAGCGGGCTGGTTTGGAAGAAATCCCTGTCCGCATCAGCACATTTACCGATGCGGAGGCTCTTGAAATTCAAATCATCGAGAATATTCAAAGAGCCGACGTGCATCCGTTCGAGGAAGCGCAGGGGTTTCGCGCTTTGTTGGACAGAGAAGGAGCAGACTACACCATTGAGAAGATAGCGGCGAAAACGGGAAAGGCCGCATCGTTCATCGCTAAACGCCTCAAGCTCTTGGACCTCACACAACACGCTGCCGACGCTTTCACCGCTGGGCACATCGGTGTCGAGCACGCCTTATTGATTGCGAAGCTTGCGCCCGACATGCAGGAGAAGGCGCTTGCCCATTGCTTCGACGGCTATTTTGCAGCGAACGACTCAGAGCGAAGCCTTGTGCCCGCCAGCAGATTGCAGGCGTGGATTGAGCAAAACGTCTATCTCAGCCTCAAGTCAGTCCCGTTTTCGAAAGAGGATGAGACGCTTTTGCCGGAAGCCGGAAGTTGCGCCAACTGCCCGAAGCGCACCGGATTTAACACGCTCCTCTTCTCCGAGGTCAAGGATGATTCGTGCTCTGACGCCGGGTGCTTCAATCGCAAGCTGGACGCGCACATCAGTCAACGTTTAGTGAAGATGCCGGGTCTCGTCCTGATTTCGGAAAGGTACACCATCGCAGGAGAGACACCGATTATTCCGCGCCGTAATTATGTCGAAGTTGTTACGCGGAAAGCACCGAAGAGGAAGGAAGCTCGACCCGAGCAGCGCCTCTGTGACCATCTCAAGCCCGCGATTTATGCGGACGGAATGGAGAAGGGCCGACTCGTGAAGGTATGCGCAGATCGGACGTGCAAAGTCCATTTCCGCGAGCAACAACAGCAGGATAAACAGCGGCTTCAATTCAAGGCCGAAAAGACGACCGCAAACCGGAAGATGAAGCAGATCATTTCTTTCCGGCATCGACTCTTGGCCGATGTTCTCAAACGTGTGAAGCCGCAATTTGGAACCGAAGAAATGCGCATGGTTGCGTGCTTCGCGTTGCGCTCTCTACCACACGAACTGGTTTGCCGCCTTGCAAAGCGGCATGGCCTGCAAAATCCGAAAGACCCCCGCGATTATCAGATGGCCGAGAAGGCCCGGATACTTTACAAGAAGGCGGATGGCGCTGGATTGGCAGTACTCATCTTCGAGGCAATGCTCTTAGGCTCCGCCGAGACGACAACCGACAGTAAGGATGACGATCCACTGAGCATCGCTGCCACGGTCTTCAAAATCGACACGAAAACACTCCGCGCCAGCGTCGCCGAAGAGGCGAAGCAGAAAGCGCAGAAGAAAGTTCAAAAGACCGCAGCTAAACCGAAGTCTGCAATCGCGTCGAAACGCACCCGCAAGTAGGGTAACGGAAACGCGGAGCGGGGCTGTCCCTCATGGGACAGCCCCGCTTTGTGTTTCGATTTCCCCGAACCCCGTTTCTGGATAACTTCCGGTTGGCCGACTATACGTCCGTTTGCGAGCGTTTACCGGCCGCCAAGAGCTAGGGTTTGGATTCTGAAACAAAACGGACGCCACTGCACTTACCTCGGTCTGTACCAAAGCACGTAGATGCCGCCACCACAGCCGGCACGCTTCTCATCGCGGTGTTCATTCCCTTATGTAGGTTCCTCAATTGTGACTCCGAATTCGTCAACCACCCGACATTCGAACCAATCCGCGGAAATTGGCTGCTTGGGAAATTCAGAGTCGGCTACGGCCCGAATTGCTTTATGCGCTTCGCCAGCGGTTGGATACTCTTTATATGAAATGACTTCGTCCCAAAGCAATTTGTCACCGCCAACGGGCCGAGCACAAATAATTGCGTAGCCGGTCGCCTTTCGCCGCTCTGCGAGGGAATGGTCGTAATAATCGCCCCGGTAAACTCGCCACGACTGAGCCTTTGTCAGCCATTTAAAACGCCCAATCATTTTCTCGTTCGCACGCGGCTTAATTCCATTGTCCGGTAGAAATCTAGTTGTAATAAATTCCCACAAGCCCAGCTGATAATCCGGGTCCTCCTTCGCCTTCGAGCGCACACAATCGAAGAGGTCAAAATCTCGCTTCTGTATGTATGGCTGGAGGCGTTCGAGTTCCTCAACTGTCAGGACCTGGAACGGATAGATATAGAAAGGTTCAACCGGCGGGCGAATTTTCTTTACGAGTCGCTTCAGGCCCGTAGTGAATTCGGTCGCTAACGTTCTAGCCAGCCCCCCGAATCTAAAAATCGGCTCGTGCACGATTATAATTGGGAGTATGCGACGGATGCGGCCCGACGGTATCTGGATGCACTCGCGCGGATGCTCAGCGGAAAAAATGTGCTCAATATTTCTAAGCAGCTGTTCGACCGCCGCCCCCGGTCCGCTGCCGAACTTCTCTGAGATCCCCTGATAAAAAGGACCTGCCTTCGCTGCGTACCTGTCTGCGATTGGCAGAACCGAACCTTTAATTTCTATCGGAATCAACCCATCACCGAGGACAACTGCGCAGTCGAAAACTTCTGAACCGTTGTCACAATAAGTGGGGCGACGCAGAAAGCTGCCCGGTTCGGCGCTAAACGATTCGGCCAATAGCTGGCGCACGTATTCCTGCACCAGTTCACCCCAGAGAGATTGAAACTGAGATCGGAGGTGATCATCGACCAGCCCGTTGACCACCGTCCAATAAAACCCATAAGAGGAAAGCCTTTCGGCCATGAAGATTGGGTCGATCAAGAAATATCTGTAATTGCCCGATCGCCAGAGCGGAAAGCGCCGAAACATGGTCACGTCAAAGAAGAACGCGAGATCTGCCTCGGAACCCCGAACAAAGGACGGCGCGTCTTCGAGTCTGATAGCCATGGGCTCAGCCCAACTCTTCAGCTTCTCCCCCGAAACATATCTCTTAGGCTCTCTCACGTCCACGTATGCCATTTCATCGGTAGACATCAGCTCGTCCAACATACGGCTGTGCTCCATGTGTAGGTATAGCGTGAGGTCCAAGAAATCTCTGAAGTTCAGCCCATTCAAGAGTGTGAAGATTCTCTCGAACGGCGGCGGGAGAACTTGACCCTTCAGGTGCCCTAAATAATCGTCCAAAACCGGCCCGAGGAGACACCTGGTGCGTACCAGCCCGTTCAAGACTAGCTCGGGGTTGTTAAGTTCGGCGCTCGCGGCGAGTTGGGCTGAAACATCGTCTAATGGCCAATTCGGCTCGCCGAGGTCGGGGCCATAAAATGAGTTGATTGCAAGAGCGAGTTCTCCCATTTGGTATCGATCCGCATCTGTTTCAAGGGTACTGCCGTCCTCGCGCGGGGCATAAAGTGCTAACAATTTTATGCCCACTAGCATTTGAACCCGGTTCAAAACGACGGCAGTCCGGTAAAGTTTGTCGCCGAAAGCGCTTACGACCTCCTGTAGCCGCGGAGGTGACAAAACGCTTGCGGTTAGCTTTTCGCTTACATCGGCCAAGATGTTTTCATCTCCTGAAGCGATTGCGAGCGACAGGCACACATTTAGCCGCGCTAGAAATGCAGCGCCAGCCTCGTAATTGAATCGTTTGACCATTTCCACCAGCTCTTTAGACGAGGGTTTGCGCTGGCCGAGGTCGTAGAACGAGATCGCGGCTATCAGTTTACGGGCACCGTGATTGCGCTCTTGCTCTTTCAATTGGACCTCGTATCACAGGAGCTATACAGCCAATCCGTATACACCTTGTCGGATAGTATAGCTGTTGGCGGCATTAACCGTGCGGGGGGCGGGTAGTAGCGGAAAGTGGGTTTTTTCTACTGACGAAACGCAACGTTTCTGACGGCATAGACGGTGAGTGCCCGGTTGGCGGCCTGATCGGAAGTTTTCGGCGCTCCCGGGCCAGAAGTCCGGTTGTGGGAAGTGCAGGATACGCCGGGCTTTGTGCACATGGATCCTCGGTAACGCGGAGCGTTTGGCGATGCCGCGCAATTTGGATGTCAGCTTACCCAGAGCTGAACATCACACAATAAATCGAACGGAAGAATAAGGTCAGCGCCCGCGGCCAGGCTTCTCTTTGTGCTTTGCTGCGTGCAAATCCTTGCCAAACACTCTAGCGGCCCAGTCAGGAATCGTCTGCGCGACTTTACTCAACTCGCCGCCGATGAACTGAGCCACTACGCGGTAGCCACGGCGGTGCGCGGTGTTGTCGTAGACGATTAGATCATCCGTGTGCTTACGGACTTCGGGGAGATTCTTTGGCGACTCCCTGTAGGAATCAATCACACTCGATATGGGCACGGCTTGTCCGCCACGACTCATGCGCACCAAGACCCGCCCGACATTCAAATTCGCGTCTTCCGTAGAGATAAAAAGCACCTTCGTGGAGTAGCCCGCCGCCTTTGCTTCGTCCAGCAGTTGCGTGTCCACGCGAATATCTTCGACCGCAAAAGAACGGCGGTCATTGAGAAGCGGTTGTTGCTGGTGTCTAACTGGGGGAACCAGGGTGGGGAACGCGCCTTTCAAGTAGGTTTCATAGAACGTTGTCTTACCGGCGCCCAATGGTCCCGCGACTATGATTAATGAAGGTTTAGGCTGGCTCAGGGTGTCATCCCTTCGTGTGAAGTCTTGTGCGAACCCTTCTGCGGCGGTTGGACAAACTGAGCTTCAAGTTGGGCAACGGGGGTTCGCTCGCCGTCAGGCGTGACTTTCACCGTCGCTTTCAGATTCCGATCATATTCGTAATACGTCCCATCGGGCTCATCCACATCCGAGGAAACCGCTTGCATCGCTGCAAGCCCCGAGAGCAGTTGATCAAGCTCTCGGCGCTCCGGGTCAGACATTGTGTCATACGTTCGCATGGCTACCCCCAGTCCTTTGGTCGGTCTTTTGAGCTTGTCTTCTCCAGTCTTTGAGTAATAAGCCAGGAGAGCGCTGTTCACGAGCTGATTCATCGAACACTTCCGCTTTTGAGCGACTTGATGAATCCGTTTGCGAAGACGCCGCAAGATAACGACTTGCGTTTCTCTCCCAGTTTGTTTCTGCCTGGATTGAAGATTCACAAGCTCGACAGTATTCAGGTCGATCGCCAGAAGCGCATCGTTGATCGCAGTGGAAAGTTCTCCCATAAACCTGGGTTTATCCCGCAGCAGTTTGTCGAGCGAGCTTAAGAGCCTGACATTGTAAACTGCGAAATTAGCGCTTCGTCGTTTCGCCACAATTCCTACCGTCTTCGGACTGGGGTTCCCGCAACGCAACGGGGGGTTGCGAGCTTTACGTGAGATATATACATGACCCTTACGCGTTAAGCAAGCCCGACCTACTGCTCAGCAGGAGTGTAGGGTGCATCGAAAAGGATGTCCCGATTCACTCGGACGTTGAACCTGTAGCCGACAGGAACCTTGATGGTTGGCTGAATGCTCAAATTCTTGCGCGTGATTTCTGACCCGAGCTCCCCGAGCTGCTGGCCGACCGCGGCGGATGCCGTTTGGCCAGCCGTGGGAGTCGTGAGGATAGACGTGTTCTGTCTCTGCGACAGCTCGATCCCCGCCGCGAAGGCGCTCGTTAGTAGGGCAGAACCTATCAGCCGTTTGTAGTGATTATCTACCTTGTCGTGAAACCCTGCCATTCCTTGTATGTCCTGGCCCATCATTCCATCAAGGTTGATCGAGCTGCCATCGGGGTAAATGACCCGCGTCCAGATGACCTGCAAACGATTTTGCCCGTAAGCAATCTGGGAGTCGTAAACTCCAACCATCCGCGATCCTTGGGGAATCAGTAGATATTTGCCTGTCGCCGTGTCGTAAACGTTTGAGCGAACCAGAGCCTTTACCTCGCCGGGCAGATCGGAATTGATTCCTTGTTCAAGAATAGCCGGGATATCCCAGCCCATTTTCACTTCGTATTTCCCAATTGGGGGAGTGCGTGTGGATTTTAGATAATTATTCACGGCACGTCCGCGAGTTTCTTCGATGAAAGCTTGTTTGCGGGACTGTTCAGTCTGCAAGTCATTGCCACTGCCCGCTTGGGTTCGCATGCCCGCAGGAACGAGACTGTTTACAGAACCATCCGTGATCCCCGATGCCTTGCCAACTCCCAAAAGTGACGCGAGCGACCCGATTTGTTGCAACGTGTCGTTTGGCGGCGCCGCTGCGGGTGCTCCTGAGAACGAACTGCTTCCGTGCGCGGCAGTGGGGGCGGCAAACGCCTCCTGTTCCTGTCGGAATGCGGCCAAGCGCAGCTTCTCTTCCACAGATGGTTCCGAGGGTCCCCCAGTTGAGGAATGATCCCTGTCACCCGCTCCACCGGCTCCTGGCTGACTCTCCTCCCCATCGTCGCGATACACGAGCCGAGGAGGTTGCAAACCATCTGAGTTCGGTGCCTGCGTTCCACCATTTACTTGTAGGGGATCGCCCGTGGCGCGCCCAGAAAATACCGGAGCTGGATTTGCAACGGACGGCGGAGCCAACTCCTTAACCAATTGATCGCCGATGTGCTGTGCGGACTCGGGACGCTTCTCCTCATTCATCGCTTGTGCAACTTGTTGCTGCTCCTGACGCGCATAGAGTCCGTACACCACTAGGACGCCGACAAAGACCACGACTCCGAGTACCGCCACTCCCACCTTCTTGCTGATACGCGCCGTCGGCGGCGGGTCAGGATGCAGATCCAAACCCGAAGGCGATTCCATTGGTTGCTTCGACTCGGTCATGGCTTTGCTCCAGCTTCCGCTCCGCTTGACTCCGCCTGAGCTTGCGGTATTGGCGCGGGTGTCTTCCCGCCGCCAACTACCGCCTGGCGAATCAACTCAACTTTCACTTGATGTTTTCCGGACCCCAGCAGCAAGGCGGCTCGGTCAAAGAGACGGTCCACAATGTACGTGTTGTCTTTTACGCGATAATTAACCATCTCCGAACCGTTCGGCCCCTTCACGACCAGCACGGGCAGTTCGCGGTGAATCGTCTCGATTGGCATCTGGATGTAGGTCTTCGCGCCGTCATCCATGACATGCACAGGCCGCGTCGATCCGTCTCCGCCTTTGATTTCATAATTCCAAAACATGTTGTCGAGCGCAGTGTCTGGCAATTCGACAACGCGGTCCGCCGCCGCCTTTTCGCGCTGTTCGGCCTCGCGTTGTTTCGCTAGATATTCCTGCCACTTTTGTTGGCTGTCTTCCGGGTAGGAAAAAGCCACGCGGGCGATATATTCATTTGGTTTCGATTCAAGGCGAACGTAATACGCCCTCCGGTCCGTGGGGACAACCATCGTCGTGTCAAGCCCCGCAATCCGGGGCTTAATAATGATGAGAGGTGTTGCGTCCGGGCCGGTTCCTGACGCGGACGGTGAAATTTCCCACCGGATGCTGTCGCCAATATGTGGCTCGCCAGCGATCTTCTCACCTGGCTCCAATTCCAAAATGCAAACATGCAGCGGCGCGCACACCACAACGGGCAGCCCGCCGCCGTACGGGTAAACAACGCGGCCATCCTTACCGGGCACAGGAACATTGCGGCTCTCCGCCCATTCGCGGCTCAGGAGTATGGCCTCAGTGCCCGTGGCGTTCAACGCCACATCACCCTTCGGGTCAAACGAACGAGGAACTTCTGACGACGGGGGAGGAACGGCGCTCCGGGATAGCGCCGGAACTGCTGGCGCGTGTTTGTCCGCAATGTTCTTTGCCGCATCGCCTGATTTCAGCGCCCGCACAGCTTCCGTCAGCGGATACTTGTCCAGGGACGGCACCGGCTCTTTCTTTACCACCACCGGGGGCGGTTGCGCCGGCGTCGCACCCGGAGTTGATGAACTATTCGTTGCCTGCTGCGCTCGCACCACTCCACTTCCACCCAAAGAAAGTGCCAGCATTGCTACTACTGCAAAGTTCATTTTCATAGTGTCCCTCATAGAACCTTCGACCACGAAATATCCATGACGTAGATTCCGAACGGATTCACTCTTAGAACTGCCTCATCCGTTGACGGATTGATCGCCATGGTAAAAATGCCTTTCCACCTGTCCGAGGAAATGGGTTTGCCATCGAGAGTGCGCTGCGTTTCCGTCCAATCGACTTCATAGCTGTGCGGAGAATTTGGAAGGATTGCGTTCACTTCGACTTGTACTGTCTCGCGGGAACCCCTCTCAAAGGGCTGATTTGCGCGAAAATAGTCGGTGACGATTGTCTGCGCCGCACTCTGACTCCCAATCATCGCGTAAACGTGATCAATGCCAGCTCGCTCGGCCAAACCATCGCTAGTGACACCGCGCATGTCCTGCACCCATTGTGTGATTGCCGCCTGTTTCATTCGCTCGTCAACGGGAGAATTTCGCTCAGCGGCACCTGCGGCGGCCACACGGCCAAGGGAATCGACAGCTACTACATAGGGCGCAATTCTGGGACGTGTCGCCACACCGACAATGACTATGGCCTCAGCGAGAGCCACGAGCAGCGCTAATATCGCAGTCGTCCGCCATTGCTGCGCACGCTTGATCAAACCGCCGTAGCGTTCGTCCCACTCTCGGCGCGCGATCAAATAGGGGCTAGTAAAAGACTCTTCTTTCAGGGTTGACTGCTGAGTGAGTGCAATTGACTTAGCCACCGCTTCACCTCTCATTGTTAACTGTCACCGTGTCCGATCGAACTCGACGGTGGCGCGTGAGACGTTCCGTCGTGCGGAATGCGAACGCTATTCAGCGCGTAGTGCGCCCGCGCTGTCGTCCGTTCGAGCGCGGTGAGGAGGGAACCACTCGCACTTGCAGCCGTTGATCGCGGAGGACCAGGCTGCTGACCCACGCTTTGCGCTACAGGAGGACGCGACGGCGGCGCGGGTTGATTTGCGCCGCCTGACATGCCGTTTTGCGTCGCAGCCGAAGACCCTCCCCCACTCCCGGAGCTTGGTCCGCTTCCGTTGCCGCCTCCACCTGGTCGGGGTGACGTACCGCTGGCTCCGCTCCCCCCACCACCTGATCCGCGTGATCCCGCGGATACTGCTTCCTTCACTTTCGACAAGGAATCGGACCCTCGCGTTGCATATTGCGTCGCGACCACACCTGCACCCACAGCGGCGAGACCCACACCCATGCCAACGCCTGCCAAGTCGCCGCCACTCATTGAGGCAACTCCGCCCAACATTGCGGAAGAGATTTTGGGCGACATCCAGCAGACACACAGGAACATCACAGCGGCGGCGGCTAGGTCAAATCCAGTTCGAGCGGGGTCGGTCGACGTAGCCGCATTTTGTGCGACTTGAATCCATCCCTGAGAGACGGTCATCCCCGCACCCACCAGCAGATAAAGAACGAGGATTTTCATGCCGACCGATACGGCGTAGGCGATGTATCGCTCCACATACGCCGCAGTCCACCGCGACCCACCGAATCCAAGAAAAATCACTCCCGCACCGATGACGAGATAGCTTTCCACCATCGCAACGACGAATTGGATAGCAATAGCGAGATAGGCAACGAAAATGATGACAGCGCAGAAAACGAGTGCCAGGCTGCTAGCAAAACTTGTCAAAAAGTCAGCGCCCTTCAGGGAATAAAGAAGATCGACGCACATGTTCACACCGAAGCCCACGATGGCGCTTGGTCCGAGGGGGCCTACGGACGATGCGTTTTCGCCGAGGATATGAAAGCTGTCAATGATGGCGGGAAGCCACCCCCCTCCCCCGGGAGTGACGCCATAAAGGAGAATGGCATAGAAAATTCCGATCCACATGATCTTGCGAACTATGGTCGCGGTGAGGGCCTGAAAATCTGCTTTTTCGATTGCTAGAAGAGTGAAGCTCCAAGCTACTTCGATGCCAGCAAGCAAAAAGAAGAGGCGTTGTGCCGCACCCAATAGCTTCGTTATCCAAGCGTTTTGGAGACCTTTATACTCGTCGAGAATGCTCGATGGGCCGTTTACGGAACTAGGCCCTTGAGCATGCGCGACGGCGGTCGCAATTAAAAGCACAACAGCAATCAAAATCACATGCCTTAATACTATCGAGACCCGCTGTTGCCAACCGCGCCCGCCGTTCATGGACTCACCTCAATACTTCTTGTCGTCGGTTCGAATTGGTTCGTTTCCGATCATTGTTGACGAGATAGCCGCACTACAAACGCGACCCTCTGTTGTGTCGCGCCAATTTGCTGGCTTCGCATCCTGTACTTGCAAGCAATCTTTCTTGATTTCTTTAGCCAGGTCTTGGTGTTTGTTGAACCAATCGTTGATTGAATTCGTGCTAGCCTGAGACAAATCCCCGGAACCCGTATCCTCGACCTTCTTTACGATTGGGCTCGGCGGTTCGGGTTTCTTGCAACCCACTGCTGCACACACAACCACTAGAATCGGAACCGCCATCCATGGTCTTTTCATGTCGTCTCCCCGCGGAGTCAGTATTTTTTCTGGTCGGTCACGAGCGGGTGCTTTCCAAACAATTGCTCCAGAGCCGCTTGATCCGCCTGTTCCTTCTGAATCTGCTCCGCCTGATATGCTTGTTTACTCTGAAGGTCAGTCAACATCAACTGCCGAAGTGACATCAGTTGTTCCACCTGCTGTTCGGCAATCTGATTCCCAACCTCAAGAGCCTGCATCTGCCCGCCCGCGCCTGTGGACATCGTGCGAAGCTGTGCGAGTACCGTCTGTGCATTGTTGAGTTGCTGGCCTTGCAAGCCTCCGGCCCGCAATGAGTTCATTGTGGTATCGAGCGAGGTCTGCGACCATTTCTTGTAGTCAGTAAAATATCCGGAGGAACGGAAACTGTAGCCCGGGAACGTATTGCGAAACTGCGCATCGAGATTGCCCATCGAATACGACAAGGCTTGCCCGCCTTGCACGACTTGGGCAAGCTGCGATAAATCCTGCTGGATCGGACCAAAGAGCTGTTGCGGCGACACCATCCCCTGTTTCAACTGCTCTTCGTATTGCTTCAATTCGTTTTCGAGCTGAAGTCCCTGCCGGATGTAGCCCATAATCAATTGAACGTGATTTAGAATCTGTGTCCATTCCGTTGCCATACCCGCCACTACTCCTGCGTCCGTAGGCGCTGGAATGCCCAAAAACACCAGGGACAGTACAACCATGAACACCATAACTTTTTTCATGCCGATACTCTCCTTTCGAGAACACCCTCAACGTCGCGCCACCAGCCCGCCCAATCCGAGCGGCCTCGTTGGCTCAACCACTCTGCTTGCCATGTTCGCGGATGGGCACGCATGACCTCTTCCGCCTTTTTACGGTCATCCGGACTATTCACGCCGACAAACGCAAGCGCAACGCCACCGAGTCCCAGCGCGATCAGACGACGACCCTCTGGCGAAATCACGTAATACTGGCGCTTCGGAATGGCGCCTTGAACGATCTGGATCTCCCGGTCATTGAGGCCCACCGCTTCATACAAGCGGCGCGACTGTACGTTCGTTGCTTCAGCGTTAGCGAGCAGGATTTTTGTTGGACACGCTTCCATGACAACATCGCTTATGCCGGAATTGAAGATGTCGGAGAGATTTTGCGTGGCGAGAACGACAACCGCGTTCAGCTTGCGCAACGTCTTCAGCCAGTCGCGCAGGTATTCGCGAAACAACTCATCCCGCAGATAGACCCACGCCTCATCGAGAACTATGAGTGTGGGACGCCCATCCAGCTTTTTCTGAATTCGGCGGAACAAGTACAGCAGCACGGCGACCGTGGCTTTGTTATTGCCATCGCCGTACTTCATCAGGTGGTCCATCTCGAACACCATCATGCGTCCGTCCCGCAACCCGTCCTGATCCGCATCGAGCAGCCGGCCGAGCGGCCCACTCAGCGTGTAGACTTCGAGCGCAGACCGAACATCTTTGTCCTGCACCGTCGCAAGAAAATCAGTCAGCGTCCGTCGCGACGAGCATTGCGTCAGCTTCATGGCGTCCGCCACCGCGTTGCGGTGCTGGGGCTTCATGTCGAGACCACCGAGCGAGCAGAGTTTTTCGATCCAGCTATTCGCCCAGGCCAGGTCGCTGTCATCGGCGAGGTCCGCCAATGGATAAAACGATAGTCCATCGGTCTCACCACCGAGATCGTAAAACTCCCCACCGCAGGCTCGCGTCAGCACCGCGAGTGAATAGCCCTTATCGAAAGCGAACACTTGCGCGCGGGGATACCGGAAGAACTGCGCAACCATGAATCCGAGGAATGTAGATTTTCCCGAACCTGGCGGACCTACCATGAAGGTGTGCCCGATATCCCCGCAGTGCAGATTGAAGCGGAACGGAGTCGAACCCGTCGTCGCCGCATACAACAGCGGCGGGCTTTTGGGCGGATAGAACGGGCAGGGATTCTCTTTGTTTCCGGCCCACACTGCACTTATCGGAAGAAGGTCCGCGAGGTTCAGCGTATGCAAGACAACCCGCCTCACATTGCGATAACCATCTCCTGGAAGGCTCCCTCTCCACGCCTCGACGCTGTTCACGTCTTCGATCCGCGCCGAGAAGCCCAAGTTTTGCACTGTCTTCGCCACCAGGGCGACGGCTTCTTCAACGCTTGGCTCATCGTCATCGCCGCAAATTATTGTTGTGGTGTATTGCGCGAACAGAACGTCCCCCGCGGCTGCAACGCTCATTGCCTCTTCTGCATCGATGCTCATCTCTTGTGCGTGTAGGTTCACGGCCCCGCTCTGCGTTTGCATGATCTGGTCTTTAAGGCCTCGCATCTTCGAACGCCATTTCTTGCGGACCTTATCGAGGAAGGAACGCGCTTCTTCCGGGTCCATCAGAATTGCCCGCGTGTTCCAGCGGTATTCGATTGGCAAGGTATCGAGCGCCGCGAGAATTCCCGGCACGCTCGCTTTGGGGAAGCCATCGATTGCGACTACTCGGAGATGCTTACGCCCAATGCGTGGCGTCAAACCGCCAACGAAATCCTCTGTCGCTAGCGTGTCGTTCAAATAGACAGGAAATTCGGGAAGCCGGATCGGATGATCTTTCCATGACACACAGCGATGTACGTAGCGCAACAAATCGTCATGGACCAAAAGATTGCCGGCAGTGTCTTTCGTGTGCACTGCTTTCAAGCGCGTCACGGCGAACAGCGACTTGAAACCATCCTCGAAACTCGCAATGCGGCTCTTGAAATAATCTACGATACGCGCGGCATTCCCACGCTGGTTCTTCAAGCCCTCAAACATCCATCCTTTGATCTTTTCTTCTCGCGCAACGGGTGGAAGATAGGTCAGGGAAAGGTAGTAGTCGCTGTCGAAATGCACGCCTTCCGACATGAACTGCTCTCGACGCTCATCGTCGATGATCTTTGTAACCGAATCCGGGAACTCTTGATGTTCGGGATAGCCGGGAGCTGGGGCGCGAACGCTGTCACACTGCACCATCCAGCCACCGCCAAGTCGGAGCAGTACACCCAAGCGCCCGCTCAGCGCCGCCATCTCTCCGTTCGTCGCCGAACCGAGATCCGGGCCTTGGAACTTCCAAGCCGCAAGCAGCCCGCCGTCTTGTAACAGTAAAATCCCGTCCTCAATCAGAGAGTCATAGAGAAGCAAGTCGGCTAATCCAATCGCGTGACGGCGCTGTTCAACAAGGGGCATGGTTCATCTCCAGCTCGCAGGGGTTGTAGTGGGTGGAGCGGACATCCGGCTCTTGGCGGGATAAAAATCCCGATAACGAATGTGCCGGATATAGACGTGACGCAAGAGGGGGTCCACCTTCGCCATGCGCGCGAGAACCCCTACCGCGATCAGCCATAGAACGAGCCCGGCAAGAATGCTCCACCACTTCATCACCGCAAAAACCAACATCGCGGCCAGGATGGCGGAAGCTAAAATCAATTCTCGGTCCCCGCCCATCAACAATTGGGGCCGATTCGCCGACTCGTGAAAAGGTACTTCCCGTGGTCCGTCCATCGCTACACGACCGCAGCGCCTACTGCGAACAACCCGCCTAGCAAGGCAGACGCGGAGATGATGAAAGCAATTGCGCAGACGGCGTACACCGACCTGCGAGCAAATTCGTTCCACTCACCGCCGAACACAAGCGTTACACCGATCGCTACCAGTGCGATAACCGCAATCGCGCCCGCTACGGGACCGCTCAACGACTGTTGTAAACGAGTAAGCGGAGCTTCCCAGGGCAATGCTTGTCCGCCGCCCGCCGCGGACGCGGGCAGACTGAGGAGAAACGACGCTAGTGTTAGCAAACCTGTCTGCGACGCGAGGCGACGCCATTCCACTCTTCTCGTAAATACTTTCATTTCGTTTTTTCCTTTCGTGTTGAGATTCACAACCAGCAACTACTCGCTCCACTGACGGCAAACCACCCCACCAGTGCAACGAAACCTGAACATAAAAGTGCCGTCGCAAACAACACCATCAACGTCCGCCGCAATGTGTCTGGCAGATTCAACAGCGTGCTCACGAGCACACCCGAAAAACCAACCACCATGACGAGGACCACCAGCGCCACGCGGCACGCACCAGGCAAACTCGTCTCTGATATTCCCACTCCAGGAACGAGACAGAGCGCCGCCGCAACAACCATCGCAGCAGCCATGAGAGACAGGACGCTCGAAAGCAGGCTCGCGCCGTTCAGGGATTCTATTAAGTTCTGTTTTTTAGCGTTTTCCATGCAGCCTCCCTATACGTACTCCAACTCGTAATTCCCGTCGCGATGCCCCATAACAACGGCCACTTCACGGACCTTGCGGCCCGCGCGGATACTGGGCTCCCCGTCGACGAAGACAACCACATTCACCGCTTCGGCGATCAATTGTTGCTGCGGTGCGGGGGTAGCTTCGGCCACTAGACTCTCGAGCCGAATCAGAGCCCCGAGCGCGTCGTTTGCGTGTACGCTTGCCGCGCCTCCCGGGTGGCCGGTGTTCCATGCTTTCAGCATGCTCAGCGCTTCCGCGCCGCGGACCTCGCCCACGACAATCCGTGTCGGCTTCAGCCGCATAGAGGCGCGCAGGCAGTCGAGCATCGACACACGCCCCACCGCGAGGAGCGCCACTGAGTTCTTTACGTTGCATTGCAATTCGGGGGTGTCTTCAATGATTAGCACACGGTCGTCCGGCGAAATGCCAGCAAGCTCGTCAAGGATCGCATTGATGAAGGTTGTCTTGCCGGAACCCGTTGACCCGGCAACCAGAATATTTTTCCGCTGTCCAATTGCGGCGCGGATCACTTCCAAGTGACGTTTGCCACGTACTAGCTCCACAAAATAATCTCGATGCCGTTGGCGGTTCAGCTCATCTCTTTTGTCCGTTAGAATTCCCGCGCTTTCGTAGTCATTCAGAGTGAACACGCGATGAGGGCGTTGCCGGATAGCGAATACTGGCTGGCGCACCACAGGGGGGATCAATCCTTCGAAACGGCTCCCATCCGTGGGTAGCTCCGTTTCCAGAATGGGGTTGTCGTGATTGATGACCGTGTCGCGAATCGCCGCAATTGTGCCGAACGCACTCAAGGCTTGCGCGGGTAGCATCGAGCCCACAACCACAAAATCTTGGTGTGTGCGCTTCACCCACACCTGCCCATCGGGGTTCAACAAGATATCTTCGGTGTGATGATCCTCAAGGCAGGAAGCGACCAGCGGTCCAAGTTCCCGGACCAGTTTTTCATTGCGGCGTTCGGTCACTTGCTGAAGTTCTTGCATTCGCTGTTACCAATTCGCGAAATCAACCGATCTGCATTTCACCCTGCTGTATACCAATCCATGGTACTATACATACAGACTGTTTATGACCAGGGTACGTTATTACGCTCATGGATTGCCCTTGTCAAGTCAAAAGAAATGGCCGCCACCCTCACCCTCGAAGCAGTGGAGAAACAGAGTTGCGCTATGGGCGCACAGTTTTTCGACATCGGCCTTTTCGATCCAAACGCCACAGAGGGAGCGATGCTCCCGCGTCTGTGGAATCTCGACACGTTGCTTCGTTCCGTTTCTTGGCTACGCTCAAAAAACGCTGAAGGTCGGCATATCTTCATCCGGCCGGCCGGCGAACATAGTCTTTCGTTAATCGACGACGCCAATATTCAGGTCATCGAGCGTTTGAAATCAGAAGGGTTTCGGCCAGCGGTTGTTGCTGAAACTTCTCCGGGGAACTTTCAAGCATGGCTGCGTCACGGAGAGATTCTGCCGAAACGCCTTTCTACGCTCGCAGCACGACTGCTGGCGTCTCGCTTTGGCGGTGACCTAGGCTCGGCGGATTGGCGGCACTACGGAAGACTTGCGGGATTTACGAATCGCAAGGACAAATATCGAATGACTGATGGAACCTTTCCGTACGTCCGGCTGCATGAGGCAACGGGCGTTGTCTATTCAAAAGCGGTCGCATTTCTTGCGGAAGTGAAGAACATATACGAAGCGGAGAGATCCAGGGTGGCGGCTCCTGCCTCTTTGCAGTGCCGCAGGCCAAGCCGTTCGAATCTCAAGAGCATCGAAGACTTCCGGGCAAAGCCAATCTACGGCGGCGACCAGACAAGAGCGGATCTCGCGTATGCCGTCTACGCTTTGGCCCACGGCGTCCCGGAGACTGAGGCGCGTAACGCGGTCGCATCGCGTGATCTTACGCACAAAGGAGATGCGAAACGGCAACAGGAGTATATTGATCGCACGATTAAGAAGGCTCGGGAGCGAATCGAGGATAATTGGAAAGGTTAGCCAAACCGAAGGGTTCACTGGCAGTCGCCTGGCAACTCGGCCCAACCTCCGCGCACCACATCCCCCTTTTCCGTAGAAGTTTTGCTTCAACATGCGCCACGGCCCATTCGATTGACCGTGCCCCTTGACACCTCAGGTGCGCTTCTGGAGGGCCTCCATTGCTTGGCGGCTTCCTGCCCGCTCCCGAATCACTCACGATTTCCAGGCGACGACCGTGGGAATGTTTTTTCCGAGAGATTACGGGCGGCGCGCAGCTTGAATCCGGGGCTCTTCTGGAATTTGAACCGGAGCAGGAGTTGAGGCGAGGAGTTTCGAGTGCTTTACCCAAGGACCTTGAGGCTTGGGCTGGGCAGAACTCTCAGCACGCACAACAGGGCCAGGGCAAACGCCGAATACCGGACAGAGCAAAGGTCGCCACGGCGACCACAAAAGGAATACAAAAATCAGGATTAACACCAGGAACGTTTTTCGAAAACCCGGTTGCGTGGTGCATTTATGGTCGATGTAAAACAACATCGCAAGCCAAGATCTCATTTCAATACCCTCGCAAGCAACACTCCTAAACCAACACCCAGCACCAGAAGCCCGCTCGCCGCAACCACGCCTATCGCAACCCAACGACGGATCGCGGATCGCGTGTAAGTTTGGTTCAACTCTACAATTAATTCTCTCGCGTGTAATCGCCCGGCGTCAATATCCTTCTGAATCTCCTCACGCACGGCGATCCCAGCTTTCCGCGCCTCCCTCTCAACGCTTCCCAAAGCTTCGCGTTGTGCTGAACGGAAACCCGTCTCCAGGCCGGCGACGATTTCCTCTGTACGAGCCTCTATATTTCTGAAGACCTGCTGCAACACGACTTCATTCATCGTGACCAGTAGCATCGCGGGATCATCCTGGCTGACTAGCATTCCATGACGCGCTGCAACTTCCGCCGTTATCCGCTTGAAGTCCAGCACAACTTCAGTCTTCATCGGATTTTGCCCTCAGGAATTTCTCCGACCACGCACGAATTCTTTCATTGCGCGAACGGAATTGCATCCAACTGCGCAAAAAGTTCACGCTGCACCACCCGCAATCGCTGTTTCGCCATGATCGTGAAACCACTTCCATTCAGTGCTTCATCAAAGGTCATCTTCTGGCGGATCATCTCTTCCACATCCCGGCCAAATGTGTCCGCCGTGCGCCGGACGATCGCCACTGAGCCATGGACTTTATCCGCGTGCTTCTTACATACCGTCATCTCGTGGAATGGTTTTCCGGCTGGTAACACCGCGCCAAAATACTCATTCAACCAGACCACAATGTTCTTCTCGCGCGTAGTTTCAGCGAGTTGCTCGAACCCATCGAGGGTGTCGTTCAGCGACTGGCCCCCTGTAATAACCGAATGGACGAACACGCGTTTTCCTTTCTCCCTCAAATAATCGAGCGCGTCGTTTTCGAGGATGTAGTGCCAGAGCGGAATAAAGGTGGACGCACCCGTGTCCACAACGAAGGTTCCTTTCTCTGTCAGAACCCGTTCCATGAGTAGATCGAATTCACGCTGGTCAACGCATCCCTCTTTCAGCAGATTCAGGCAGCTCACAGCCAAACCCTGGTATTCGGAGAGTGTGTGATTCACGGGGTCCGCATCAACGCAGCACACATCCTGCCCTTTCGACAATAAGTATTGGGAAAGGATTGCGGATATCAGACTCTTTCCAACCCCGCCCTTGCCTTGCAGCAAGATGTGAATCGCCGTTTTAGTGTTTGCATTACCGTTTGTGCTTGTCACCGAAGTCCCCCCTTTCGTTTACCGACGTTTTCAAATTTCGTGTAGCCCGCCAATGAAAACCAGGCCTGTTCTGTTCTAGTCGTTTTAGATTTGCAAATGGGTCTCGGTCTTCAACTGCCGCCACTTTTGTTTCCATCGACCCTTGCGCCGCAGGAGCTTCTTCGTGTTTTCCAAGGCCAATGGCCGGGGTTCGTTTCTTCGTTTGTCTGCTGCGCGATACTGTCTTGTGAAAACTGTGGTAGCTCATCTGTAGCCCTTCCCTTCGCAGCGCTTCCCAAATGGCTTTCAGTCGCTGGCCTGAGTTCAGTGCTGTTTCTATTGCGGGAAGAAGAGATCGAATGAGGGCAGCTTTCGTCTCGGGTGCTGCGGTGGCGAGTTTGTCCAGGCAGTGCTGATAGTCTTTTTTCATTGACATGCGCCTTAATGCTGCTGTACATATAGCACCATGCAACGTGGAAGTAAAGTATGAAAAAGCCCGCAGTAGACAGTTCTCGTCAAGAGTCGACAGGAGTAGGCAAAAGTCGACGAGAATCCACAAAAGTGGCAACGAGTCGACGCCAATCGACAGGAATAGACATTTTTCGACACCAATAGGAGTGGGGCGCATGCGATGTAGTTGGATCATCGGCGAAAGGCACGGGGATTGGAACATAAAGGGTTGGGGCCACTTCGTGGTGTATTTCCGCCTTAACTTCTTACATTTCTTACGATTTGGTTGGTACCACTTCGAAGAGGAAGTGGTGCCACTGTGGTACCGCTCTTGAAAGGAGTGTTTGTGGATAAAAAGGGTTTTTCCCGCAATTTTCGATACCCTTCCGCCGAGTTACGGGATCAGGTTCGCGCCGCTGTCAAGGAGCGCGGCTTTCGTTCCGAGCAGGCATTCCTCATTGCTGCTTGCGAGCACGAGATTCGGCAAGGCGCTAACACCGAGGCGACCG
>Ga0206996_1029_pt1 | contig 35608 bp, 30 predicted proteins | sample Alteio_BWMinCont_2_FD_153467 | JGI IMG/M metagenome (GOLD analysis project Ga0206996, IMG submission 153467) | Enriched cells from forest soil in Barre Woods Harvard Forest LTER site, Petersham, Massachusetts, United States -... | ecosystem: Environmental > Terrestrial > Soil > Temperate forest >...
ACAACCGCGTATTCAGTGTGAGGGAGCTTATGCGAATGATGTCAGTACCAGATTCTTTTAATTGGGTACCAATGCCGCTACCGGAGCTTAATAAATTAACACCTGAAGAAAAAAGAAAGATTCTCAAGAAAGAAGAAATCAATATCAGACAATCTCTAGGTGAAGCTGTACCAACTGTGATATTTGCCGGTATAGCAAAAAACATCAATTCAAAACTTAGAAATATAGAGAAAAATGAGGCTCAAATAAAGAAGCTCATTGGAGACGAAATGCTAGATAATGAACAGAATCTAAAAACATTCCTCAAAGAAAATTTGAAAGACCTCAGCTACCCTGAATTAGCGAAGATCGTAGAACTCTCAAATGCTCAGCGTCTTCAACATGCCGCTTACTACACTAGACAAGATATCTGTTTCACTATAGTGAAAGACCTCCCAGACGCATCGCGGTTTGAAAAATTATCGATACTAGAACCCTCCGTAGGTGCAGGTAATTTTCTTCCCCTTCTTATCGAGAAGTACAGAACAGTAAAAGAAGTAAATATTGATGTGATTGATATTGATAAAAACGCAATTGATATTCTGAAGCTTCTCCTCAAAAAACTTAACGTCCCTAAAAATATAAACATCAACCTGATTAACGCTGACTTTTTGCTGTACGGAGAAACCAATCTCTTCAGCCAATCAAAGATATACGACATTGTGATCGGCAATCCCCCATTTGGAGATATTTCAGAAAATAAAGAGCTCTTGAAAGCCTACAAAGAGAATAAATACAATACCGATACGAACAATCTCTTTTCGTTTTTCCTTGAGAAAGCAATACAGATGGGAAATACTGTAGGCCTCATTATTCCAAAAACTTTTCTGTCAGCACCTGAATTCAATAAGACACGAGAGCTTGTGTCATCTTTTGCTATAGAAAAAATTACGGATTATGGCGAGAAAGGCTTCAAGGGCGTGAAGATCGAGACGATAAGCTTGATCATTAACACACAGAAAAAAGGAGTTCGCACACTAGTAGAGTCTTACGTGAAAAGCGAGATTGGATATAAAGATCAATCCTATATCTGCTCAAATGAATTTCCTTATTGGCTCGTATATCGGAATGACTTCTTTGATTCTGTAGCCAAGAAATTAAGATTTAATATATTCACCTCATATCGAGACCGACAAATCACTAAAAAGATTACAAAAAATAAAGGTAAGATTCGTATACTAAAATCAAGGAATATTGGACGAAATGAAATATTAAATATTCCTAACTACGATTCTTATGTAGATTCGCTAGATGGACTCTCAATATCAAAGTTCTGGAATACCGAGAATAGTGTACTGGTACCAAACCTAACATACGCACCGCGAGCTACTTTTCTACCAGAGAACACTCTTGTTGATGGATCCGTAGCTATTCTGACTCAGAAAATACATGGGATTAGAGTAACAGAAAAGGACCTCGCTTATTTTGGTACAGAGGAGTTTACCGAATTCTACAAAGTGGCCCGAAATCATGGCACTCGATCACTAAATATCGACAATAACTCAGTATTCTTTTTCGGAGTAAAAAAGAACTAGGCGTAAGCTTTTTTCACTGCATCCCTCAACTCATCAAAAGTAGTATTTGTGGAGAGGTTCATGGACAGACCGACATTGACGACATGGATTAGTGATTCTTTTGAATATATATCTTTCCCTTGTTGGATAGATTTTTCTATGGAATCAATTTTTGCCAAAAGGCACTCTCTTTGATAGTCGCGGTCGATGGATTGAGTGTGATTGCTGGGATGAGCTCTCGTGTTGTGCTGTTGAGGTGTAAGTAAAATAAGATTTTCAACATGAGCCGATATTTGTAGAAATTCATGTTCTGGAAATATATGATGCACTTGAGTTGCCTGCCCTCCACCAAGACTATCATGTAACTCACTTACTGATTCAGTTTTTCTAATAATATTTTTTGCTTTAGTCACCTTATAGACCGCAAATTCTGGTTTATCACTCACAATCTCCTCTGCCTCACTCCTTGTAAGTCCCTTATCTTTTCCAAGATCACGAAAATTTCCACGATTATACATGAGATCGGAGTACACAAAACGGTTTTCACTCATTTTCCCATCCTCTGAACCATTGATACCGTGATGTGCCGCGTAAGGATTCAAAACCTTTGGGAAAATTCTTCTTATCTCAGTATCTCCATTGATGTTTGTGTAACCGCGCATAAAAGACTCGAACTCTTTTTTTAGTATTTCAAAATCTTCTTTTGTAGCTTTTCCAGAAAGGGCTTTCTCCCTGTAGACATCGATCTTTTTTATAAAACCGCTATCGCTAAAAACTTTCTCAAGATAAATCACCAAAAAGAGCCATGCATTTCTCTCATTTTGAGCAATATACTCTAATGATTCTGGCTGGATAAGTTCATATGCATTTTTGCGCCCAAGTTTGGTCTCTTTCAAGATCTTAGCGAAAGCCAAAGTCTTGAGTGGTTGTGCAATAAATTTGTCGTATTCCGCATTAGCACTTTGATTCGTGGGGGATGGTTTACCAAATATCGCCACTATATTTTTCTGAAAATATGGAAAATTCCATATGTCTTTGACGGTGAAAATTGTCCCCGGCTTCTTATCGCCCAAAAAGTTAACTACGCAATCAGCAATGAATGTGAGGACATCAGGAGTTACCTTTTGATCCATATAACGCGAATAGCCATCTGGCTTCTTTCGAAGATCAAAATCTTCTCCTTGGGTGTGTTTTCTAATTAGATCCCCTGATGACATAGCCCTAAAAGTACAGCAAAATCAAGAAAAAATAAAGGGTAAGAAATTACAATAATTTTATCTCCTTAGTTACCAACAGCTTACCAACAACCCGCCATAGACTCATGAGAGGGGTTGCGTCATCAATGTGGATATGGAAACAATAAACCCGAGCGTTACACGCGACCCCTTACACAGCGCTGTAACGATGAAACCAATAAAGTATTGCCTATATTCCAGAAAAAGTACGGAATCGGAGGAAACCCAAATACTATCGATTGATTCTCAGATCAAGGAGATGCAGGCACTGGCTGAGCGTGATGGACTTGAGATTGTAGAAATAAAGAAAGAATCACATTCAGCAAAAGAAGCTGGGCAACGTCCTGTCTTCAATGAGATTGTGGATGAAATCAAAAGTGGAAAATTCAATGGAATCCTTACGTGGGCGCCCGATCGAATTTCTAGGAATGCCGGAGATTTGGGCCGGATTGTTGACCTCATGGATGCAGGCAAGCTCATAGAAATCAGAACCTATGGACAGAAATTTACGAATAGTCCGAATGAAAAGTTCCTTCTGATGATTCTCGGCTCACAAGCAAAGCTTGAGAACGACAACAAAGTTGTGAACGTGAAACGTGGATTGAGAGCACGAGTAGAAATGGGATTATGGCCAAACATCGCCCCTACCGGATACTTGAATAGTAAAAATAAAGATGAGCGATGTGTAGTATCGCTTGATCCTTATCGCGCCCCTATCGTTACAAAGATGTTTGAAAAAGTGGCTAATGAAAAATATTCAGGAAGAAAGCTCTACTACTGGCTCAAAGATGACATCAAATTCACTTCTCGCTACAACTCCCCTCTTACCCTTGCGAATGTCTACACACTTCTACGCAATCCTTTCTATCACGGCACTTTTGAATATCCGAGAAAGAGCGGTAAATGGTATTTGGGAAAACATACTCCGATTATCACAAGAGAGCTTTTCGACAAAGTTCAAGACTGCATCACTGGGCATAGTATAAAAACTGAAAGCAAAGAATTTGCTTTCACGAAGCTCATGGTCTGCGGATTATGTGGGTCAGGATACGACTAAAAAATACGAGATGGTTGCCTTTGCGAATGCTAATGAGCTTGAAAATGTTTTTCCTGAAAAGTTTTTTGAGAACTATCGTCGCACCAAAGAAAAGATCGGCATTACCACAAGAGGTATCATCACCGATTCCGAAAAGAATTCTACGTTCATAGATCGAATGTATGCGGGTTATAAAAAAGAAATTATTCCTGAAGCAAGAATAGTACCTGCAGCTGAATTCCCTTTCAAAGGCGAACTCACTATATATAGAGGAAATCGAGTATCCATTGCGAACCTCAACAAAGAACATCTCACTGGCCTTATCATCGAAGATGAAACAATCTATAACATGATGAGAATGATTTTTGAATTATCTTGGAAGGGAGCTGCGATAAAAGCTAATACTAGTATGTTATAGTTTTCCCATGGAACGCTTCTCATTTTTAGGTGTCGTGAATATACTCTTAATTAAGGGAAATAAAATCCTTCTCACTCGAAGGTTTAATACTGGCTACCATGACGGTGACTATGAAGTTCCCTCTGGACACATTGACGGTAAAGAACCAGTAACCAAAGCGGCGGCACGAGAGGCTTTTGAAGAAATAGGTGTAACGATCAAAAAAGAAGATCTAACAGTTGTTCATGTCATGCACAGATTTGGAGAGAAAAACGAACGTGTGGAATTCTATCTGATCGCAAAGGAATGGCAGGGAGAACCCGCTATTAAAGAAGCTGACAAATGCGATGATTTGAAATGGTTTCCTATAAGTGAACTACCGACAAATATGATTCCTAAAACTAAATTTGCGATTGAACAATATCTCGCAGGAAAAACATTCTCTGAATTCGACTGGAAATAGAGTACCCTTCTCAGTCTCCTCCCACAGCTACGTGTAGGAGAACACCGAACCTCTCAACCTAGTGTGCGGGATGGGAGAATCGAACTCCCGCCCACAGTTTGGAAAACTGTTGTTCTACCATTAAACTAATCCCGCAAAGGATTCGCGCGCCAGCGAGAAACACATGCCGACGAGCAACCGCACAGAAGCAATATAGCAGACGCGCATGCTATAGTAAATGCATGGACAGCGGTCATATCGTCTCCCTTATCGGGGCTTTCGCCACCATCGCTTTTTCGGTTTTCTCCTCGGTCGGCTTCTATCTCCTCAACATTGGCGAGCAGGCCCTCCAGACTCCTTGGGCCCAGCAGACGTATCAGGAGATCATCGATACGTCCCGAACCATCTCCACGACCTCGGTCACCACGCAGCTAAATGGACTTGAAAAATCGATTGGCAATATCGTCAACGAGGCAACCTCGACCAACTCCTTCCAGTTCCTGATTCCTGACTTATCTTCCTCTTCTGTGAGCGACATCTCGAAGCAAATAACGTCGCCGGCCCAATCTGCGCTCCAATCTACACCCAGGCAATCCCCTACCGCAAAGACACAGCTGACGACCAAGCCCGTCGCGAAAGCTTCGACCCAGCCGGCCCCTGTTACTCAGCCTGTTACACAAGACGTCTCCGGCCTCTCTGCACCGTTTAACAGCATTCTTGCGAGCACCGAGGACGCGGTAGTGAACATACTGTGCACGAGCCAGAGCGGCAATCTCATCACCGTGAGCACGGGTAGCGGCGTCATCGTCGACCCGAAAGGCATCATCCTCACGAACTCGCATGTCGCACAGGACCTGTTATTCACCGACCCTTCGAAAACTCCGGTGAAGGATTGCACGATCCGACAGGGACATCTCATCGCATCCCTCTACAAGGCATCCGTCCTTTACATTCCTCTCAGCTGGGCACAGGCGAACCAAGGCCTCGATGAGAATGCGGTTCCCCAGGGAAACGGCACGGGCGACTATGCGCTCTTGTACATCACGAAAGACGCCACAGGAGGTTCGCTCCCGAGCTCGTTCCCTTTCATCTCTCCCATCACCTCATATCGCAACCCTCAGGGAGAAAGCGTCCTCGCCATCGGTTACCCAGCAGAAAGCATCCAGGGAAGCTTGCAGGCCGGCGTCCCGGAAAAATACGCGCTCACTGACATAGCGAATACCTTCACGCTATCGGGTAGCAGCGCGGATATATTTCAGACCAAAGCCAATCCGGTAGCCCAGAGAGGCTCTTCGGGCGGCGCGATCGTGGACAAGAGCGGGAGCCTCCTCGGCCTCATCGTGTCCGTGGAAAACCCGAGCATCAGCGATGGCAGCGAGGGTCTCGAGGCGATCAGCGTCCCCTACATATTTCAGAACTTCGCATCAGCGGGAATCTCTCTTGGCGCGCTTGCGGCAAATCCGGCAGCGGTTGCGGCAAACTTCGCGCCGACAGGTGCGACGATTAGAAACCTCGTGCAGTAGCTATAGGAAAGCTAGCTGCTCTTCTGGGCTTGCTTGAGGGCTGCGGCTTTCGCGAGCGCGATTACCACGTCGAAGTCATCGTTCTTCTCCACCCTATTGCGGCGCTCATGGCCGCATTTTTCGCATACGTGGACGATCATGTAGCCTTCCACGCCTTTGACGCTCGAGTTCCCTTCCACACGCACGGGCTTCATCATCCCTCCGCAGGTCTCTATAGCAGCGCGATCACCAGGATTCACGTCGACATGCTTGCTCCAGAGGCATTTCGTGCAGTGATTGGTATATCCGGTCCCCTTCACTTCGGTGCCGCAATGCTCGCACACAAAATCCTCCTTCCTCCGCTGGAATTTTTTAGTCTGGTTATTCGCAAGCCCGTTTGGATCTCTCGTTGGCATCATATTCGTGCCGGCAGTATATCAGAAAGAAATCGAAATGAAAGCAAAACGGTGGTTTTAATAAAAATAGGGTCATGGATAAAAAAATCCCCGCGGCATGCTTTCGCATGCAACGGGGATTTGGTTTAGGCTTTCGCCATGGCGCTCACATGAGCGCCGTTGCCCTTGTTCTGCTTGGGAACAGAGGACTTATGCTTCTGCTGACGGTCGATCCGGTCCTGCTCCAGAAAGTAATCCTGGATTCCCGTGGCGACGAGCTTCTTGATCTCGTCGAGAGGAATGAGGGTCGGTTCCACACCGTCGGCGGTGAGGGTTCCGTTATAGAGGGCGTTCTTGTGCCCGGGAGTGTCGTGCAGGAACCACATGGGCAGCTGCTTGATCGACCCGACGGACTTCAGAGCGTCCCAGCTGAGCTGCGGAAGTCCGCGAAGTTCGCATTCGCGATCACGGAGAAGCGCCGTCGCTTTCTTCAAGTCGATGCCGTCCTTGCGGTTGGTAAAGACCTGAACATTGCCCGCGGAGTTCTTCTGGATGACGATGCCATAGCCCTGATGACGGGCGGCGGCACTCATCTGATCGTTGTCCGACTCGACGACGATCGCGCGAAATCCCTGTCCGGGGACATTCACGTAGAAGCCCTTGCTGTGGCTCGTCTTGACTTCGGCCTTCGCCTTTTCAAAACGTGCCTGCTTCGCGTCAAGAGCGGCCTTCGCCTTGGCCAACCACTTATCCGCCGCGGACTTGCTGTCCATCGCGGAGATCAGTTCGAAGGCATCGGTGATATCGAAGCACCGGCCCTCGCTGAGATGCTTGTCCCAGCGAGCCTTGTGCTCCTTGCTCGAGATGTCTTCCGAGCTGAGGTTGAGGCCTTTGACTTCGCACTCGATCGTGCCCCAGCACTTCTTCTCGGCCTTGATGAGGGCGTTGAAGTAGACCTGGAACCACGCGGAGACGTCGTTGAAGACGGCCACCAGGTTTCCGTCCGGAGAGCCCATCGCATTGATCGCCTTGATGACGACGGCGATATGATCCCTCGAACTTGCCCCGTTCTGATCCTCCTCCAGGACTTCCTTGAGGAGAAGATCGAGAAAGAAGTACTCGTTGACCTTGAAGTCTTTGGCGATGAGCATGGCACAGCAATCGCCGTGCACGTGGTCATCGAACATTCCTTCGCCGACGCCGAGGAAAAGCGACTCGGGAAAGTCCTTGACGGACTTCCCTTGCGACAGTTTCCCCGAACCCAACAGGCGCACCGGCGCCTTCGAAATGCCCGGGAAAAACTTTTCCCCGTACATCCGCAACAGGATCACGCCGACATGTTCGTCAAAATGAGCGCTGCCGTGAGTGACGATTTCCTTGATATTTCTGGTTTTCAAGCTGCTCCGATCTGGGTCATGGACCCGGTGTATTTTTTCTTAAAACCCCGTGCGTAAGTGCCCGTTGTTTTATCTTTCTACATAATAGCATAAAATAGGAAAAAGTCAATGATACTTCCCTATCATTTTTATCGCCGCGCGGCACATCAAAAATATCAAAATGAGACCTTAGAATCTACTTAAAATGTCGGAGTGCAGGGATTCGAACCCTGAGTCGCCTGTTCCCAAAACAGGAATGTTAGCCGTTACACCACACTCCGATGTCAACGCATAGTAGCATGCGCTTTCGGAAATACCAACTAAAACAGCTTCTGATCCTGAAGATATTCGACTTTTAGCACTTTTTTCTCCTTATTCACATACACCATGGCGCAATCGAAGACCCACTCCCCTTTCCATCTCTTTTCCAAAAGATACACTTCGATCGTGCGAGCGATCCGGCGCAGCTTTTCATAATGAACATTGTCTTCCGGCCGGTAGGCATCGGAACGTTTTTTTGCTTCTACACCCCCGACTGTTTCCCGTGTAACCGTCTTTACCTCGATAAAACGGATCATTTCGTCCTTTTTCACGATCACGTCTATCTCCCCGCACTTCTTTTGATAGTTCATCTCAAGCACTATGAAACCTCTTGACTCTAGTATTTTAGCGATATATCCCTCTCCAAACCTTCCAATTTCAGTTTTTCGTGTGACCATAGCTTGATTTAAATAGATTTAGTTTCACGTGAAACATTTATAAAGGGTGTGCTTCATGAAACGGCCATAATAAGCCATAAAATGACAATAAAAGGATTCTATTGGCCATATAAGGCAGCCTAAAAGCCCTACAAAGACATTGTCTTTTATGCACATATCCCCATAGTTATCCCCAGTTTTCAATAATGATTCTGCAAATACCTTTCTTGCATAATGCTATTTTAGGAAATAGTGGTAAAGATTTTTTAAAGGACACTCGTGATACGCCTGCCGAACAGCAAAAAAGACCGGCTTTCGCCGATCTTAATTTGCCCGAAACACTATGTGCGGGTAGGGAGAATCGAACTCCCGTCTCGTCCTTGGCAAGGACGCATTCTACCACTAAACCATACCCGCAATACAGCGCATTATATCGTACCTTTTCTCAAAAACAATCTGTTATAACTGCGCTGATCGTGTGCACCCGGCAGGATTCGAACCCACAACAACGGTTCCGAAGACCGGTATGATATCCATTTCACCACGGGTGCAGTGAGGCCATAGTAGTACATATTATGGTAAATTCAAAATGCATACTAGAATAAACATGATGAAAGACCTTAAAAACACAGACATCTCCATACCGAAAGAGGCGCTCAACGTCCTTGAAACGCTCAAAAATGCCCATTTTGAGGCATATTTTGTTGGCGGCTGCGTCCGCGACGTCCTTTTGGGACGCACGCCGAAAGACTGGGATATCACGACGAATGCGACCCCGGAACAGATCATGGTGGTTTTTCCCGATACTTTCTATGAGAATAAATTCGGTACGGTCGGAGTAAAGAACAAAGAGGCCAAGGTCGATACAGGCACAACCATAGATGAAACGCTTCGAGTGATCGAGGTCACTCCATATCGCAAAGAGGGGACATATTCTGATTTTCGCCATCCTGATACCGTCTCATTCACTGACAAGCTCGAAGATGATCTTGCCCGACGAGATTTCACGATAAATGCCATGGCCATGGATGGGGAAGGGGATATCGTCGATATCTATAAAGGACAAGAGGATTTGGCACAGGGGGTCATAAGGACAGTAGGGAAGCCTGAAGACCGGTTTCAAGAAGATGCCCTTCGAATACTGCGTGCCATACGCATAGCCACGGAATTAGGTTTCACGATTAACAGCGACACCCAAAAAGCCCTTGAAAACAGTGCTTCTTTGCTGAAAAACATCTCCCGAGAACGTATTCGCGATGAATTTACGAAGATTATCATGTCAGATAAGCCGCTTTCCGGGATGGTTTTGGCTCAAAAGCTCGGTATTTTGGACTATATCAGCCCTGTTTTTCGTGAAACATTCGGAATAGAGCAGGGTGGCGCACATTCATATGACGTCTGGGAACATATATTAAGGTCTCTTCAGCATGCCGCGGACAAGAAATGGCCTCTTGATATTCGGCTCGCAGCGCTGTTTCACGACATCGCAAAGCCTCAGACTCGCCGTAAAGGACTCAAAAAGTGGACATTCTATGGCCATGAAGTAGTGGGGGAACGTGTTACACGGGAAACACTTCAGGGTCTGAAATACCCGAAAGACCTTACTGAAAAGGTTTCTAAGCTCGTGCGATGGCATATGTTCTTCACCGACACGGAAACGATCACTCTTTCGGCAGTGAGGCGTCTTGTGGTCAACGTAGGGAAGGAGAATGTCTGGGACCTGATGAATCTTCGCATCTGCGATCGAGTGGGAACTGGCAGACCAAAAGAAGAGCCGTACAGGCTACGCAAATACCAATCGATGATCGAGGAAGCTATGCGTGACCCTGTCACCGTGGGCATGCTCAAAATCGACGGAAATACCCTCATAAAAGAGATTGGCATCCCAGCCGGACCGAAGATCGGCTTCATTCTTCATGCATTGCTTGAGGATGTGCTGGATGACCCCAGCCTCAATACCGAAGAATATCTCAAAAATAAGGCTAAAAACATAGCTGAATTGCCGATTGAAGAACTCAAGAAACTGGCGGAGCAAGGGAAAGAAAAGCAGGCGATCGAAGACGAAAAGGAATTGAAGGTGATACGAGATAGGCATTCTGTGAGATGAAAACGTTACACGTGTAACGTTTTTTGCTGTTAATCGTGAAACAGTTTGATGTAAACCAGGCTATTTCTTCATCGAATACATCGAATATTGAAAAATGGGCAAAACAAAACCGCCTAGCAGTTCTCCGGAACTGAAAGACGGTTTATAAGAGAGTGAGAGCGGAACGAGACAGAAAGAGCTTGAAATGTGAGATACTGAATCTCGAAAAATTAATGTGTGAAGATAGATGTATCTGCAACACCGTGATGTTCATTCTTTTTCGCCACGCTCTCGAAGAGCCTTGCGTACGAAACGGTTTAAAAGAACTAACATCTGGATACATTATAGTCTTTATAAAAGACATGTAAAGGACATACACCCGCGACTGGGGATAACTTTGTCCTTTATAAAAGACATTCGGAACTACAGCTTGATACCGAGCTCTATTGGACAATGGTCCGAGCCGAGGACTTCGGCATGCGTCGTAAAATTGGTGATTTTTTTCTTCAAATCGTCACTCACGAAAAAATAATCGATACGCCATCCTACGTTCCTGTCACGCGCAAACGTCTTCATATCCCAATAGGTATAGACGTCTTTCATGTCGGGATTCAAAAATCGGAACACATCGACATACTTTGCGGCAACGACTTTGTCCATCCATGCGCGCTCGATAGGAAGGAAGCCGGTGTTATCTACATTCTCCTTTGGTCGCGCGAGGTCTATCTCATTGTGAGCCGTATTCACGTCGCCGCAGAAGATCACCGAGAGGCCTTTTGCACGGATTGCGTTTATATAGATGAGAAAGGCGTCATAAAAGCGAAGCTTGTACGCGAGTCGTTCCGGGCCGCCTCCGCCGTTAGGGAAGTAGGTATTGATGAGGACGAATTCCTTGTAGTGAAGCGCGATAAACCGGCCTTCCTGGTCAAGATCGAAGGTTCCCATGCCGTATTCGACGGAAACAGGCTTATGTTTAGTATAGATGGCGACGCCGCTATAGCCTTTGCGTCCTTTTGAATGATCGAAATAAGAGGTGTAGCCAGCGGGGCTAAGCGTTTCGGCATCAAGCTGGTCAGGATGCGCCTTTGTTTCCTGAAGGCAGAAAAAATCGGCATTCTGATCGATAAGCCACTGAAAAGCTCCTTTTTTTATATTCGCGCGGATACCGTTCACGTTCCAGGAAATGAATCTCATACAGATAGTATATCCCGAGCGACAATTTTTCCTATCTTATTTTTTTCCCTTGTTATGAAACTGCTTGTGGACGTTTCGGAGATGGACGTCGGTAACGTGAGTGTAAATCTGCGTAGTAGAGATGTTCGCATGACCTAAAAGTGCCTGAACGGAACGCAAATCTGCACCATTCGACAAAAGATCGGTTGCGAAACTATGGCGGATAACGTGCGGCGTTACTTTCTTGGAAATGCCGGCCTTCAGCGCATAATGCTTGATTAAGCGCTCAACAGAGCGGCTAGTGAGGTCGAAGAGCTTTCCTGTCGTATTGATTTTTCCCTTGTCATCCATCATCACGTCCTTTTCCAGATATGCTTTAACCGCATCTTTCGCGTCCTCAGACAAGAACACGACGCGGACCTTGTCGCCTTTGCCGCGAATAGAATATTCATCGGTCTTGAGGTTGATGTCGCGAGGGAGGGAACACAGCTCGGAGACGCGCAAGCCAGTGGAGAACAGAAGTTTCATCACCGCGGTATCCCGAAGCGACTTTCTATCCGTACCGTCGGCGGCTTTGATCAGATTCCCCAATTCTTCCTCGGTGATGAAATCGATGGTGCGCTCGCCGACCTTCGCGAGCTCGATCTTGTCCGGGGGCAGGGAAGCGATGTCGCGCTTCATCAAGAATTTCAAAAACGACCGCAACGCGATCAGATAGTAGTTCTGCGTCTTCTTTTTCAGCGTATCCTTGGTGCCGATGCGGCCATTGGCGCATATTCGACGGTTGAGCCAGAGGCGATACTCGCGCAGGATCGATTCCGTGATCTGTTCCGGCCTGCTTACCTTGGCGAACTCGAGAAAAAGAGTGAGGTAGCGATCATAATTGCTGACCGTATTGAGGCTGCGGCCCTTTTCTATCTCTATATATTCGAGAAATTGGGTTTTGAGGTCTTGGAGATCCATAATGTCGCACAATATGCTCCTCTTAGTATACCACCCGCTCATAAAGGTCGTCCGCGCTGATACGGCCTGGGCTATGGCGAAAAGGTTGCAAAAAATCAATAGCCGTGCTATTATACTGGAACAATGCTTACAAAGACAAAGAAAGCGAAGGTAATAAAGGATATCCAGATCCACGACAAGGACACTGGCTCTGCAGAAGTGCAGATCGCCGTGCTCACTAAAAAGATCGAGGAATTGGCTCTCCACCTCAAGAAGCACCCTAAGGACAACCACTCACGACGTGGCCTCCTTGGAATGGTTTCTGATCGCCAGACTCATCTCAAATACCTCCTTGTAAAGAGCCCGAAGCGCCATGCCGCTATCGTGAAGAAAATCGACAAGAAGAAGTAATTTCAGGCGATTTCTCCTTTCCCCTTTGTTTTCGAAGCATTGCGCAGTTTAGCCAGTTTTTTAATAATGTAGTAATATTTATATATTGTGACAGTCATCAAACACAAAGAGCAGCGAGTAGGCATCTTCATCGACGCCCAAAACCTCTATCATAGCGCCAAAAATCTTTATCACGCCAAGGTCAATTTCGGCCAAATAGTCAAAGACGCCCTCGCAGGCCGCGCACTTATCAGAGCAGTAGCATACGTCATCACCACGGAGTCAGGCGATGAAACGGCCTTTTTCGAAGCCCTCGTAAAAATGGGCATCGAAACGAAGACCAAAGACCTCCAGATCTTCTCGTCCGGCAGCAAGAAAGCTGACTGGGACGTGGGACTTGCGGTAGACGCCATCAAGCTCGCCCCGAAGCTCGACGCGGTCATCATCGTCTCGGGCGACGGCGACTTTATTCCCCTCGTGGAGTACCTTCAGATCCATTCAGGATGTCAGGTAGAGGCAGTGACCTTCGGCCGCTCGGCTTCAGGCAAGCTCAAGGAAGTAGTCGACGACTTCATCGACCTCGATGAGAATCCTCGGAAATACCTCCTCGGCTCCGCACCTATCCGACGCCAGCCATACCGACGTCCTTCATCTTCAAATTCTTCAAGCCGCCCTATGGGGGAGGTACCGAGAAATAAAATAGAGGAGGATAGCGAGTAATACCGTATCTATCAGAACAACCGAACCGCGAGCTACAACTCGCGGTTTTTGCTACAATGGACAAAACGTTGTATGGACCCGCTACCTCACGACAACAAAAAGAATAACGAGACACAGTCTGACGGCACGATCATCGAGCCGCTGCGTACCTATGAGCAGGACGTTCGCAACGTCGTCGCAAGCCAGAATATATCCGTGGTAAAAATGGCGCTCGCACAGGGCAGAAGGCAGGAGGCTCAGGAGAAGGTCGAGGAAAACGCATCGCCGCGATCCAAGAGGAACATCCTGATAATCAGCATTAGCATTATTTTGATACTTGCCGCGCTTGCGGCGATAGCGGGAACCTATTATTTCCTCTCCTATGCGAAGCGGGGCCTTTCTTCGCTGCCCGGCAGCACGACTACTTTCATATCCACCGATAGCTCGCATACGATCGTCCTGAACAACGGCGGAAAGCAGGAGCTTGCCCAGAAGATAGCGGCGGAAAGCGACTCGCTCCCGAACGGCCTTATCGAACAGGTCTTCTTCCAGGAAAACGGATCATCTTCCACGAGCACTCTGTCCACGGGTGATTTCCTGAATACCCTAGAGACCCGTGCGCCCGCCGCACTGGTACGATCTCTGTACCCGCAATTCGCCTTCGGATTCTACGGAAAGGATCGCGTGCCGTTCATGATCTTCGAGACGAATTCGTATGACCAAGCCTACGCCGGAATGCTCCAGTGGGAGCCTGACATGAGAGGCGACTTCGAGAGCATTCTTTTCTCGACCGACTTCGAGAACAACCTACCTGCCAGCACGACGACTCCAACAACAGCCGACACGACAACCTCGACGGTGTCGACAGCATCGACACCGTCGGTAGCCCCTGCACAGCAGATAGCGTTTCCCATATCGTTCAAAGACCTCGTCGTGAGCAACAAGGATGCACGAGCCCTTTATAACAGGGACGGCCAGCTTCTCGTGCTTTACGGATTCGTGGACAAGGAATATATCGTGATCACTCGCGACCCCGACGCATTGAACGAGATCTACGGCAGGCTTAGGCAGAACGAGATCTCCCGATAGGGGGAAGGTAAGAAAAGGATTGCGACGACGTCATAATCCGTGCACGTCCAAGTCTTTACTTTTTCTTTACCCCTGCATGCTATACTTTTTTACATGAAAACAAACACACAACATTTCAAGGAAAAACTCGAAAAGGAGCTCCTGCGGCTTGAGACCGAGTTGAAATCGGTAGGGCATAAGAGCGCGACCAACGCGGAAGGATGGGAGGCCGACCAGGGGAGTGACATCATTCCTGACGCCGCAGACGACATGGAAGTCGCCGACGGGATCGAGGAGTTCGAGAATCATGCCGCCATCACGAAGGACCTCGAGGTCCAGTACAAGGACGTAAAGGACGCGTTGCACAAGATCGAGACGACGGGATACGGGGTATGCGAAGTGTGCGGCGAGAAGATCGAGGAGGACAGGCTCGAGGCAAACCCTTCGGCACGCACCTGCAAAGCCCACATGAACGCGCAGAGGGAGGAATAAGATAAAAAAATAAAAAGATCACATGGGATATGCCAAAGTCTTTGGCGCCCAGACGCAGCTCTTGTCTTCGACGACTATACACATCGAGGCGGACATCTCACGAGGTCTGCACTCTTTTGTGATTGTCGGGCTTGCGAACAAGTCGGTCGAGGAATCGAGAGACCGCGTCTCGGCAGCCATAAAAAATTCAGGTCTCACCTCGCCGAAGCAACACAATAGGAAGGTGGTCATTTCGCTTTCGCCTGCGGATATGAGGAAGGAAGGACCTCTTTTCGATGTCGCGATCGCGATAGCATATCTGCTCGCGGCAGAAGAAATCGTCCCACATCCCGATTTTCACGTCGGTGAATCGATGTTCCTCGGAGAGCTGTCGCTCGACGGGAGGGTGAGGCCCATAAAAGGAATACTGCCGATCGTGCTCCATGCGAAAAAGTATGGATTCAAAAAGATATTCATTCCCTTCGAAAATAGCGACGAGGCAAAAGCCGTGCGTGGAATAGAGATCTATGGCGCGCATACGCTACGGGACATCATCGATCACCTGAGCGGAACCGCATATCTGAAAGCCATTGAGCACGGGACGGAAAAAGTTTTCTCTGGCACGCGACAGGCGGTAGATATCGATTTCAAAGACATACGTGGCCAGGACCTTGCGAAGAGGGGACTCGAGATAGCAGCGGCAGGGAAGCACAATGTCGCCTTGTATGGACCGCCCGGATCGGGCAAGACGATGCTCGCGAAAGCGTTTCGCCACATCCTTCCGCCTCTCAGCTTCGAAGAGAGCATGGAGGTGACGAGCATATACTCAAGCCGAGAGAATCTGAAAGGGATCGTCCATGAGCCGCCCTTCAGATCGCCGCACCACCTTTCATCGACCTCCGCCATATGCGGTGGCGGGAATCCGCTGAGGGCAGGGGAGATCACGCTCGCGCACAAAGGCGTGATCTTTCTCGACGAATTCCCTGAATTCAAGAGGGATGCCATCGAATCCCTGCGCGAACCGCTCGAGGAGAAGAGCATCTCCATATCGCGAGCCGGGGGCACCGTCAGATTTCCCGCGGATATCATCCTCATCGCGGCGATGAATCCGTGCCCATGCGGATTCTATGATTCGCAGTCGGATCCGAATGTCAGATCGAGATGCGTCTGCACGCGACAGGCCATCGCGAGCTATTGCAAAAAGCTGTCGGGTCCCATCGTCGACCGGATCGACATGTGGATCAATATCCCGAAAGTGCGAATAGATGCGCTCCGGAGAGACGACGGCTTTAAAAAATCACCCGCGGAAGATACTTTGACGATACGAGAACGGGTCGAGAGCGCACGCAAAAGAACGCTCGGTATAAAAACAAGGAACGAAAATATGGAAATGGGAGCTGAAGCCGAAATCGTGCTGCAAAAATCAGCGAGGGAGCTCGGCATATCTGCCCGAAGATACGGCCGCATAGTCCGGCTCGCAGGAACGATCGCATGCATGGCATCGTCGCAAAAAATCACCGAGGCACATATACTAGAAGCCCTGCAATACAGGCCCGCTACCGAGAATTATTGACCGAAAGGATTCACCGCGCCTCGAACCTCGAAGTGAACGTGCGGACCCGTAGCAAGTCCGGTCATGCCCACCTTTCCGATCTGTTCGCCCTGCGTCACGGTCTCGCCTACGGTCGCAAGCACCGTTTCCATATGGGCATAGAGAGTCTGCGTGCCGTTGTTATGTTGGATCACGACATAGTTTCCGTAGCCGCCGTTGTAGCCGCCAGTCTTCGCGATGATGACCTTTCCGTCTGCGGCCGCATAGATGGCGGACCCCTGAGGCGTCGCCATGTCAACCGCATTGTACCCGTGGAGTCCCTGCGTCAGGACCCATTTCTTGACAGGTGGTTTATAGTATCCCACGTAGTCGGGAAGGTTCGTGTCGTTGTGGACGGGATTGTAGAGAGGGTCGCTGCTCTTCATCGTGGATACGTTGCCGCCCGACTTCGTACTCGAAGACTTCGTCGTAGGCTTTTTTGTCGTGCCCGACGCGGCCTGCGTGACCGTGACAGATGAGGAAGCATCGACGTCAGGAATGATGAGAGAAGTCCCCGCCGTAACGACGCTATTGCTGTCGAGGTTGTTATAGTTCAAAATATCGCCGACATCAGCGCCGTATTTTGCAGCAATCGCTGCGGCAATCGATCCCGCAGTATCGGTATTCTTTACTGTATATTCGATCCCGGTGATAGGGAGGATGATGAGGGAATCGCCCGGCTTGATCGATCCGGAGATGTCATTCGCACCGCGGATGGTATTGACGCTCACGCCGAACATCTGGGCTACGGAAGAAAGGGTATCGCCTGGGCGGACCTGGTACACGCTGATCTGGGTCGAGCTCGCGCCGTCGATGTCGGCGATGCTTCCATCGGGGCCTGTCTCGTTCACGAGGGCCTCGTCGCCCACCATAGCCACGTCATCGGCATCCGCCAAAGGCGTAGGATTCGAGTTTACGGGAGCCTGGAGGAGGGGAGCGGTCTGGGAATTGTCAGGATTCTGGTAGACCTCGGCAACAGCGGCGGCAGGCGAGATCGGAGTCCCCGAGAGCACGCCTGAAACCCAGCTTGAAATATCAGAAATAACGCTCGCCTGAGCGAGCTGGGGAGTGAAAAAAGACCCAAAAATAAGGATAAAAAGCAAAAATGCCGCGATTCGGGTCGAATGGCTCACGGCTGACATATGTTTCTTGAGCGCGGCAACGAGAAAACCGTAGGCTCGAGATATGGAGGAGAGAAGTTTAATAGGTTTCTGCAGTTAAATTCGGGATGAAATCAGCCGGTCTTTCATATTTTATGGCTCTGTTGAGCCGATAAATCCATTCGGTCGTGTTCGGTATCCATCCATCATAGCTTCCGTGCGGGATAAGTCAACAGGCCAAAAAGCGCCTGGAGATGGTATAGTTGCGCAACATGAACCCTGAAAATCCTCCTCAAAACTACCTCAACGGCCTCAACCCGGCACAAAGGGACGCGGTCATGACCACGGAAGGACCCCTTCTCATCGTCGCGGGGGCAGGAGCGGGAAAGACGAAGACCCTGACGAGCCGCATCCTCCATCTCATCAAGAAGGGAGTCGCCCCCCACCAGATTTTGGCCATCACCTTCACCAACAAGGCGGCTGCGGAGATGCGCCAGCGCGTGATGAAGCTGATCTCGACCGATGCCGACCTGAACAGGCCGATCTCTTTCAACGAGATGCCCTTCGTCAGCACCTTCCATGCCCTCGGCATACATATATTGAGGCAGCACGGAGCGCTCTATGGCCTTCCGCGAAACTTCACCATATTCGATAGAAGCGATTCGAAGTCCGCCATCAAGACCGCGCTCACCGAAGCCGGATACGACCCGAAGCAATACGAGCCGAGCCGCGTCCTCGGTGCCATCTCAAAACTGAAAGGCAACATGTTCACATTGGAGCGATTTCGAAATGAAATGGATGGCGGCGGCCAGCTCGGAAAGGATTTCCTGAAAAAAGTGACGCTCGCGGTCTGGGAAAAATACGAGGCGGCATTGCGAAAAGAGAAGGCACTCGACTTCGATGACCTTCTTTTGAAAACCGCAGTCCTTTTCAAACAGCACCCCGACATTCTCGCTGCGTATCAGGAAGTATGGAAATACGTGCACATCGACGAATACCAGGACACGAACGAGGTGCAGTACGAGATTTCGAAACAGCTTGCCGCAAAATATCGCAACATCTGCGTGGTCGGAGATGCCGACCAGACAATCTACACATGGCGCGGGGCGGACATCAAAAACATCTTGGATTTCGAAAAGGATTACCCGGAGGCGAAGGTGGTTTTGCTCGAAGAGAACTATCGCTCGACGCAGACCATCATCGCCGTCGCGAATAGCGTCATCTCGAAGAACGTCCATCGCAAAGAAAAAACGCTGTTCACCAAGAATCCTGAAGGGGAGCGCATCGGGCTGTACGCTGCATACAACGAATCGGACGAGGCTGACTTCATCGCGGAAAAAGCCGAGAAACTCATACAGGGAAAGGGTATAAACGGCCTTGGCCCGACTTCGCCGAAAGAGATCTGCGTGCTCTATCGCGCAAACTTTCAGTCTCGCGTGCTCGAAGAGGCTTTCTTGCGACGCAACATTCCATACCTCGTCCTCGGCACGCGGTTCTTCGAGCGCAAAGAAGTGAAGGATGTGCTCTCCTACATCCGCGCGGCGCTCAATCCTGATTCGATGACAGACACGAAGCGCATCATCAACGTGCCCGCGCGCGGCATCGGAAAAGTGACCGTGCTCAAGATCATCGCAGGTCAGGAAGAATCTCTCCCAAAGCCGACGCGGGACAAGATCGCGAACTTCAGGAAGATACTGACGAATATCCGCACGTCGATAGAGACGGACAAGCCGAGCGAGGCGATCAAGAAGGCGATCGAGCTTTCCGGCATCGATGACGCGACGAACGACGGGACCGAGGACGGTGCGGAAAGGATCGAGAACCTTCGCGAGCTCGTGACCCTCGCGACGAAATATGACTTTATGCCGCAGCTCGAGGGAATCGAGAAGCTCCTCGAGGAAGCGGCGCTCATGAGCGACCAGGACAATCTGAAAGAGGATTCGAACGGCGTGCGATTGATGACCGTGCATGCGGCAAAGGGCCTCGAATTTGATTACGTCTTCATCGCCGGGCTCGAGGCGGACCTCTTTCCCCACAAGGGACATGCGAAGCCGGGCGATGCGGAGGATCGCGACAACGAGGAGGAGCGACGACTGTTCTATGTCGCCGTGACCCGGGCGCGCATCAAGCTCTATCTCTCCTATGCCCATGCGCGAACGATCTTCGGCTCGCTCCAGGTGAACGCGCCGTCGGAATTCCTGTCCGACATCCCCGAAGTCCATTTCGAAGATGAGAAGCGCGCGGTATCATGGGCGGTAAAGGAAATATTCATGGATTTTTAATTGATATGACCTATCTCCAAGCAAAAAAGAGCCTCGGACAGAATTTCCTGAACTCGCCGGGAATCGCGAAGAAGATCGTGGACATTTCCGGTGTCACGGAAAACGACACCGTCCTAGAGATAGGTCCAGGGAAGGGAATGCTCACCGAGATCCTTCTCGCACGCGCGAAGAAAGTCGTCGCGATAGAGAAAGACTCGCGCGCGATGCCAATCTTGCAGGAAAGGTTCGCTGCAGAAATAGCTGCGGGAAAACTCGAGCTCATAGAAGGAGACATCATGGAATGGGACCCAGCAACATATGGATTCGGCCGCCCTGCACAGGCGAAATATGCCATCGTGGCAAATATTCCCTACTACATCACCGGAGAGGTGATCAGGAAGTTTTTGACGGCCGGTGCAAAACCCTCGTCGATGACGTTGATGCTCCAGAAAGAGGTGGCGGACCGCATCGTCGCGCGGGACGGAAAGGAGAGCCTGCTCTCGATAAGCGTAAAGGTCTTCGGCACACCGAAATACGGAATGACGGTAAAAGCGGGAAGCTTCACGCCTGCGCCGACGATCGACTCGGCGGTTTTACATATCGCGGACATCTCCAACGATTTTTTTGAGCCCGAACATGCAAAAGACGGTGCGCAAAGTGGCATATCAATTTCCGAATCACGTTTTTTTGAAATCGTTCGCGCAGGATTCGCGCACAAAAGAAAGCAGCTCGGCGGGAATCTCTCTCAGATTTTTGAAAAGGCTGCCGTGGAAAACGCTTTGCGTACAGCAGGGGTGAGCGAGAAGGCTCGATCTGAAGATTTGAATTTAGAACAGTGGAGAAAGGTTGTGGGAATGCTTTTTTAAAGCGATCTATTGTTTACTTGTGATAGGTGATAGTGATGTTGAGAGAATTTGCGCTATCTCCAGTCCCAGCACTGTGGGTTCCCAATTGATTCGCCAACGCGAGAGAAACTTCGTTATAACCAGGACCGGCATCTCCGACGATTGCTGGATATTGCGCACCCGTCACATTATTGGTAACAGTGACCTGAGTGCCTAGAGGTATACTAGGGGTTGCCTTACCCGTATTAGGATCAGTAGTGAACGGAACGACGACGAATGGAACCGTATTCGCATCCAAACTCACGCCAGCAGGTAAAGGCGTATTAGCGGCTATAGAATAGTTCGCCGATGTGGTTGTGACGGAGGCTGGTAGAGGATCACCTGCGGATACGACGGTGCCATCAGCATACGTGTAATCAGAAGTAAGAACGGTACCCTTAGAGAGCGTGGTGCCGGGGCCTACCGGAGTATTATAGCTATTTTCTGAACCGGCTGGATATCTATAAGAAGTGTCATACCCGTTATTTGCATCACTATCTCTGCCGGTATCATCATACGTAACTCCTGTACCATTAGGATCTACTGTAGGCTGCCTCGTACCGTCAGTATCTATCTTTGAATTATTTGTTGTGAATATCGGGTTACCATTTGCATCCGTACCGAGACCTGTTGCCGCAGATGTCCCAGCGCCTGTCGCAAGCGACGCGCCTGCCCCTGCCGCTCCGCCCGCGGCGCCTGCAGGAGTTTGCGGAAGGAGAGAGCTTCCCACGCGATTGATGAGGCCGGACGAAAAAGTCATCCATGACCATGCGCCCGTGCCCGCAAGCTCGCAATGGCCGCCGTTGCTATCCGGCGTATACATGTAGCATGCCTGCACCGTCGGGACATAATCGCCAAGGTCGTAGATTCCGGGGGGACCGGTGGGCTTGAAATTCGCATATGTCGCGGGACCGCCGACGATGCCGGACGGGGAAGCGGGGACCGACACGAGAGGGCTGTAATCAAGGGCTCCGATGGTAAGGGGCGCGGGATTATTAAAAGGCGCGGCATACTGTATGTGAGTCGTCGTGGGATTGCAGGTGCAGACCGTCGAAAGGAGGACCTTGCCGTCGAACGAATGCACCGCTACAGCCTTGACCGCAGTGGATGTGAGGCCGAGCGTCACTCCGATCGCAACCGCGACGCCGGCAATGGCCAATCCACCAATGAGGTTGGCGCTATTGCTCGATGCGCTATTGCTCGAATTCGCATTCGAAATAGCAGCGGACGATATGCCCGACGTGTTCGCGACAGCGGGAAGAAGGACCGTGAGAGGTATCTTATTGCTCTGGCCGAATTGGTTTCCGACATATATGTTGAGGGTGTAGCTCGACTCGCCTGCGGTCGCCGCCTGGAAATTGACGATGCTACTCAGGCTTGAAAGGGTGAATGAAAGCTGGGTGCCATTCGAATTGGAGACGACCACATATCCCGCTTCCGAATATATATAATTTTTTCCCGAAGAAAAACCGGTGCCTGTGAGCGTGATGATGCCTGCGCTCGAGAGACTGATCGAGGAAGGGGAGATAGAACTTATAGTGACAGGAGACGGTGTCGCCGCGGCAGACAGATATGTAGAGGACGCGACTCCGGATGCGAGGCCGTTGATGACGGTGAAATAATTCGAGACGGCATCCTGGGCCACGCCGTTCGAAGTGAAGGCAGAATAGTTCGTGATGTCGTTCGATGTCGCGTTCGTAGGAGCGACCGAGCTGCCGATAACCGTTACGTTTGCAGACGAGTTCGCGTTTATCGCCGAACCGCTCGATGAAAGAGATGTCGCGCCAGAACCAGTTCCATTCAAATATCCCGATGCGACCAACGCGTTGAGCTTGTTACGCGTGTATTGGCCGACATAGCCGGTACCCGAGGTGAGGCCTGCTGGCGTCAGCACATCGGCTGCATATATGTTCTGGAAATTGATGACGGCCTGTTTCGTGAGACCACCGAAATATGATGTCTCATTTCCAGGAGAACCGACCCCTGTCGCGGACACTTCTGTCCTAGAATCCTTGTTGAGGATCTGCTGGAGCAAAAGAACATCGGAGCCGGTCGAGCCCACCGATAGGTCGCGATTGAAGAGTACTGTCGTGACCTGTGCCGAAGCCACAGATGCGACGAAAGGGAAGGTGAGAAAGGAAAAAGGCATCGCGAGGAGAGCTGCGATGACGAGAGGAGCGAGAACGTTCTTCATAGGCGCAATTATACATTATTATTCAGCGCGAACCGCCAGACGCCGTGATATAATTTCGCCATGGCATTCTCCCTTGCGCCGCACAGAAACCTAATCGCAGTCGGCATCGTCGCGGTCGCGGTGCTCGCAAGCACGGTGATCGCCGTTCACAACACCCAATCGGACACTTCCGGCTCGGGAATCGTCGAAAACTCGACGGGAAGCCAAGATCTTCTCCAGATCAGCGGGGGCGAAGACGCGGTAGACGCCTCGGGGACGCCGGAATGGCAGAAAGCCCTGCTTGCCGGCATATATGGGACCTCATCTGCCCAGGGAACGGCGGGAAATGCGACGCTCGCGGGCAGCTCCACCGTGCCGAACACCCTCACTGACGCCCTTACCCAGGACCTTCTGTCCCAATTCGCCTCGATGCAGGATTCCGGAGACCTTTCGACGGACGACGAGCAGACTATCGTCAACAACCTCCTCTCAAACTACGACCCTGCCAATCAACAGCCTGTATTCGGGCTCAAAGACATCATTATTTCCTCAGACACCAGCCCTGAAGCCATAAAAAAGTATGCCAATACCTATGCATTGATCGAACAGACCCGCATCGGCCTCATGGTGAATGCCCTCAAAGGGAAGCCTGACGCCCAGCTCATATCCGACGCTTATGTCCAGATCGCAGCGGACCTGAAACAAGTCGCCGTACCGGCCCCGATCGCCAATCTCCACCTCGCCGCCATCAACAATTACGAGCAGATCGCGAGCTCTCTCACCGATGTCGTGAATTACCAGGCCGACCCGACGCAGGGCCTCTTCGCCCTCAAGCAATACCAGACCGCGACCGACGAGAGGGTCTCGTTATACACCGAATTCGCAACGTATTTCCAGCAAAATGGTATACTATTTGGTGAGAATGAGCCGGGGTATGCCTGGACCGCGTTTGAAAATGCCTCACAAGGCGTACAAAGCTAATGATCACACGAGCACCTTCGTCTTTCCGTACAATCTTCATTGCATCCGCGCTCTTTGCTGTGCCTTTCCTCTTTTTTGCCCATTCGACGATGGCTGCAACGACCACGAACGCACTCATCACCATCACCTCTCCTGCAAATGATGCCTCGACGACGGTAGGCAACACCGTAGACATCGATTTCAATGCCACAGGGCTCACGACTGTCTTTGCGAACATCAGCCTTTCGCAGAATGGCACGCCGGTTCTCCAGATCGCGACGGTAAATGCGCCCGCAACGCAGACAAGCTTCAGCCTCCCATGGACGGTGCCGTCGCTCACCGCAGGAACATACACGCTCACCGTCAGTGACGGACCCACGGCCACGACGACAGGAGCGAATGCGAGCCTGGCATTCATCATAAACGGAGATAATCTCGCGGGACCGACCCCGCTCGTGAGCATCGATCCGAGCCAGGTGGTATTCGATGCGAGCACCGGAAGCTACAACTATAGCGACCCCGCACAAGAAGCTGCATTTCAAGCCCAGGTCGCGGCATTGGATCCAAACACTTCGAGCAACCAGACAAATGCCGCGGTTGGAATAATAGGGGATGCATTAGTGAATACTGCGGGCCAATGCGTAGGCTCCGCGCTCGCGGGCGTGCTGGGACAGGCCATCGGTCAGCTCGGTGGAGCGGCAGCGACGGCGCCCACTGATGTACCGACTTTTGATGTGGCATTCGCCACCAAATCTCTCTCTCTCGGCCCCGGCCAGTCAGGAGGTCTCGACGGCATCGCCAACTGCATCAGCATCGCGATGATCCAAAGCCTCAGCGACAGCCTCACGAAATGGATCAACAATGACTTCCAATTGCCCGATGGATCGACAGGGTCTGCGTATCTCAAGAATCCTACACAGTTTTTCCAAAACCTTGCCGACGTCACCGCCGGGCAGTTTCTTGGAAGCTTCAGCGTCAACGGAATCAATCTCTGCAGCAACTTCAGCCTGCCCTTGCGCCTCAACCTCCTCCAACAATACAGCACCGGCTACAACCAGCAGGCGCTCTGTACCCTCGGAACGATCGTGCACAACCTGTCCGCATTCACCGGCGGCGACTTCTCGCAAGGCGGTTGGGACGGATGGCTCGCCATGACCCAGAATCCGAATAACAACTATTACGGATCATATATACAGGCAGCAAACCAGCTTCAAATCAAACTTGATACTGCAAAGACCGGCGTACAGACTGACCTTACGAATGGAAACGGATTTCTTTCGTACAAAAAGTGTATAGCCTATGGACCGACCCCGCCGCCAGTAAACGGAAAGACGCTTCCAGCTCCCTGTACCTCGTACCAGACCGTCACTCCGGGATCGATCGTCGCGGATGCGGCGCTCAAGAACGTCGACGACCCTCGCGAGAAATTGGTCGTCGCGAACAGCTTCAACGAGGTCGTGACTGCCCTCGTCAATTCCATGATCACGCGAATCCAGAACTTCGCTTCGAACAGCGGAACCGGGCTATAAAAACATGAGAAAAACATTTTTAAAATCAATATTTCTCATCATACTATTACTCTGCGTGCATATCGAAGTGTCCGCTCAGACCGTTGATGGCACGGCAAATCTCACACCTCTACCAGTCACTCAAAACGCTTCTGGACAAACCTTACTGAACGGCGCGCCGGTAACGTATTTAAATAACAGCAGAATTGGAAATATTATAGGTACGCAAAACAGTACCGTGTTTACGGGAACCAATTCAAATGGTGGCGAGATGGTTGGATTCTATGACAGTGATAAAGGAACTTACTATGATGCTTATGACTACTATAAGCTAGGAAACTTATCAGGAATCCCCTCAGGGACAATACCCGTAGACACTCCCACGCTTTCAAACACGTCGCTAAATGGGACTACGTTAACTTACCCGCTCGCAAAAATAAACCCAGACGGCACGCCAGGAGCATTGACAGGCCAAAATGTGGCCCTTCAAACCGATCTTAAAGGCAATGAGCTAAGTCCGCCCGTACTACTGAATCAAGACCAAACAAACCAACTCAACAACACCCAGAAAAACCAAGTGGACAAAGAAGCTACACCAGACAGCTTTGGCTGTAGCGTCACCAGTGCAACATCATGGTTCTCAAATTGTCTCGCTGAAGCTTTCTATAATATAGTTCTTACCCCAATAGGCTACATGATGGCGATTGCCGGTCTTGCATTGGATGCATCTATCAAATATTCGATTCTCAATATAGGCTCGTTCATGACGCAAAACCAAAGCGGCATTATCATAGCGTGGCAGACATTGAGAGACCTCGCGAACCTGGTATTCATCGGTGTCCTTATATACGTCGCGGTCGAAGCCGTCATTGGGAAAGGGGATTGGAAGAAAAGCATCGCGAACATCATCATCGCAGCCCTTCTTATAAACTTCAGCATGTTCATCACCGAGGTCGTCATCGATGCGTCGAATATTCTGACTCTTCAATTTTATAATAGTATCGTGGCAAGTTCCGCGACTTCACTTACAGGATCCCTCAGCCAGAGTTCCCCGATTTCTTCAGTAATAATGGAGGATGCGAAAATTACCACGGTATACCAACCTGCTGCGACCGGAGACACCGTTGCGAGCAATGTACCATCTGGGGCTTCGACCGCAACAGGACCGACTTTTATGACGATGCTCGTCGGCATGATAATGGGAGCAATACTCATGATCGTCACCTCTTTTGTATTCCTTACGGGAGCGATACTTTTCATCATCCGCTTTGTGGTCCTTCTTGTGCTGCTCGTTCTTTCACCAATCGCTTTCATAGGAAGCATCCTGCCGAAGCTCGACGGTATGGTTGGCAAAAAATGGAGGGACGCGCTCACGAATCAGGCTATTTTTGCACCGGTATATATGCTTCTCATGTGGATCTCGATAAAGATACTCAATCAGATCGCCCTTTCGAACCTCGTAGGTCAGGTGAACCAATCAAGCACAAGTGTGATCGGCACAAGCCTTCCTTCGGTCAACCTCCTCATAAACTTCATGATCGTGATCGGCTTCATGCTCGCATCAGTGATTATCGCAGCGATGCTTGGCGCAGAAGGGTCTGCCTTCGCGCAGAAATGGGCTGGCGCCGCGACGTTCGGTGCCGCTGGATTTATCGGCAGGAATACGACTGGCCGACTAGCGAATGCAACCGTTAACGCCGAATGGTACAAGAACTCCGTAGCGAGGATCCCTATCGTCGGAAAGGTTGGTAAATCTGTCATCGGCGGCGTTGCAAACTCAAACTTCGACCTTCGAACCCCTCTAAAAGCGGTCGGTGCCAAAGTTGGTGATGCTGGTGGAAAGGGCGGCTATACAAAAGAAGTCGAGACTCGAGTCAAGGACGCCCAGAAATATGGAGAGTATCTCTCCAGCGGAGATAAGACCGGCAAACGAACAGAGGGTTATGCCAAGGGCACTACTATCTTCTCAAGACTCCAGTACGGAGCTAAGGGCAAAAAGGATATCCAGGAAAAGGTTCTCGGCGCATGGGACAAGAAAAATATGGACAAGCTTGAGGACAATTCGGACAAGATACTCAAAAATCCTGAGATTGATAAGCTTAAGGAGGACATTAAAGCTGCAACCCCTGGCACCAAGCAGGTAAAAGATCTCAAAAAACGACTTGCTGACGCCCGAGAAAAATCTGCCGAAGCTCTGGCAACTGACGAGGAAAAGAAAAAATACAAGGAATGGCAGGAGAGGCTAGATAAGGCTAGAAAAGGTAAAAACAGAGACGAACGAAAAGATGCAATCAAAGAAGACGCCGCGGAAGCAAGGAAGGAAGAGGAAGAGAAGGGTGGGGGAGGTTCGTCAAAACCGGCACCCGCAGAATCACCGAAACCTGCCCCAGAGCACTAAATAAAACCAATGAACGAAGATACTTCACAACAGATTCAGGATATCTACGAGACCTTGCCCCAAGACATCAAGGACGTCCTTTCGTCTGAAGATACGGCAAAAAAGCTCCAAGACATCTCGACGAAGCACAACCTGCACATAGATCAAGCGGGAAGCCTTTCCGACCTCACGACGTTGGTCATGCTCGGCATCACGCCGGCGAATGAATTCGTCGGCGAAATCAAAAAGGAACTCGAGATCTCGGAGCCCGAGGCAACCGCGCTTGCGGACGAGGTGAACGAACAGATACTTCGCGACATCAAAGCTTCTCTTATGAAGGTCTATGCCGACGACAACCTCGAAGAGCCTACTGTCCCGGCCGTGGAAGACTATTCAACCCTCAATGCCAAAGACATACTCCATGAGATAGAGAATCCTGTCGCTACAGCAACCCCGACGGCCCCATCGATACCAGTAGCACCTATGCCCGCGATACCGGCAGCAACGGTTTCCACAGAAACGCCCACCTCACCGACTGCTCCGACCAAGCTTCAGCCGCTTGTCGAAGACACCGGCATCAACCTCATTGAAAATCACGATGCGCCAAAACCGAATCTCATAGATCAGAAGCTCTCGCAGACCATGCGCACGCCGGAAGCCCAGAAAGTAGATCTCAGCCCAAAGCCCGTTTCAAAGCTTCCTCCGCTTACGAATGCCCCGAAAGGCGGCTCGACCGGCGCCGACGCGTATCGCGAGCCAATCAACTAGCCCGGCGATTCGGCCTACGAGCCTGCATATACATATATAGTATGGTGCGAACGTGATAAACTATACCTAAATGAGGTACCAAGTTCCCCAATTCATCGAGGTAGAGGACAAGATATTCGGCCCTCTCACCATCAAGCAATTCCTCTACATTGGCGGCGGAGCGGCCCTCTGCTTCATCGTCTACCATTTTCTCGGCCTCATTCTCGGCATCATACCGATCGCTGTCATCGTAGCCTTCTTCATGGCCCTCGCATTCTACAAGCCGAACCAGAAGCCCTTCATAAACATGGTGGAGGCGGCTTTCAACTATTCACTCGGACGAAAGCTCTATATATGGAAGAAGGCCGAGCAGAAGCCCATGAGCGAACTCGCGAAAAATGGCGAGGAGGAGGACGTGACCTCGAGCTTTACCGTCCCAAAGCTCTCCGACAGCAAGCTCCGAGACCTCACCTGGAGCCTCGACGTGAACGAAAGCCTCTATGCGGGGCTCAAGAACAAGAATGCCCAGCGCAGCGGCGACCTGAAGTAAGGCACGCGAAACGCAAATAGTGATACAATAATCGCATGGCAGCTCCTGTAAACTCAAAGGCTACGCAAGATTTCGTGCCGATCAAAGAGATACGCGACGGCGTCGTGATCCTCAAAGACAACTCGATGAGAGCGCTTGTCATGGCTTCTTCCCTCAACTTCGCCCTGAAATCAGGCGACGAGCAGCAGGCCATCATCCTCCAGTTCCAGAACTTCCTGAACTCGCTCAACTTCTCCGTGCAGATCTTCGTACAGTCCCGAAGGCTTGATATCAGGCCGTATATCGCTCTCCTCGAGAACCGACAGCGCGAGCAGACGATCGACCTCATGAAGATCCAGACCAAGGAATACATCGATTTCATCAAGACGTTCACCGACTCGACGAACATCATGACGAAGACCTTCTTCATCGTGGTGCCGTACAGCCCGACCGTCATCAGCACGGACCCTTTGAAGGGGCTGCTCGCCACGAAGCATGAGAAGGGGACGGCGTCGGAAGAGAAGCTTCGCAACTTCGAGGAAGACCGCACGCAGCTCGACCAGCGCATGTCGGTCGTCGAGCAAGGACTCGTGTCCTGCGGCATTCGCGTGATACAGCTTGGAACAGAAGAGCTCGTCGAGGTCTTCTACAAGCTCTTCAATCCAGGAGACGTAGAAAAGCCGATACACGTCGCATAAATATGCACACATAAATTATATGGGAATTTTTGATACATTACTCGGAAAAAAGAAGCCTACAACGCAGAATGCGATCACTTCCATCCTGCCCCAGGAGATCTATGACGCAGGCGTGCTCGAGCTCAAGGACATCATCGCGCCGAGCGCCTTGAAGATCACCCCGCGCGAGATGAACCTCGGCGACAAGATCGTACGCACCTTCTTCGTCATCTCATATCCGCGCTTCCTCACCGATAACTGGTTCTCCCCGATCATCAACCTCGACAAGGTATTCGACATTTCCATCTTCATCCATCCGATCGAGACCGCAAAGATCCTCCGTCAGTTCCAGAAGAAGGTGGCCGAGGTGCAGAGCCAGATCCATATCCGAGAGGAGAAGGGGCTTGTGCGCGACCCGATGCTCGACACCGCATACCAGGATCTCGAGAATCTCCGCGACAGCCTCCAGCAGGCGCAGGAGCGCATCTTCGACGTCGGCCTCTACATCTCCATCTACGCGGAAACAGAACAGGAGCTCGACAAGATCGAATCCGAGATCAAATCCATCCTCGAGGCAAAGCTCGTCTATGTGAAGCCGGCATTGTTCCAGCAGGAGCAGGGCTACAAGAGCGTATTGCCGATCGGCACCGACGTCCTCGAAGTCCATTCGAAGCTCAACTCGGCCCCGCTTTCGTCATTGTTCCCATTCATCTCTTTCGACCTCACCTCAGACAAGGGAATCCTCTATGGCATCAACCGCCACAATTCCTCGCTCGTGCTCTTCGACCGATTCTCGCTCGAGAACTACAACTCGGTGACATTCGCAAAGGCCGGTTCCGGAAAGTCGTATGCGACAAAACTCGAGATCCTCCGAACGCTCATGTTCGATGCAGATGTCATCGTTCTCGACCCTGAAAAGGAATATGAATATCTCGCAGAAGCGACGGGCGGCCGATATTTCAACATTTCGCTCACGTCCGACCACCACATCAATCCGTTCGACCTTCCGATCGCCCGCGAGGACGAATCGCCTGCGGACGTCTTGCGCAGCAACATCATCAACCTCGTCGGCCTTTTCCGCATCATGATGGGAGGACTTTCTCCTGAGGAAGACGCGCTCATCGACCGCGCAATCACCGAGACATACGCGCTCAAAGACATCACTGCCGATTCCGATTTCAGAAACGTCGAGCCACCTCTCATGTCTGACTTCGAGCTCGTGCTCGCCGGTATGGAAGGAGGGGACTCGCTCGTGACGAAGCTTTCTAAATATACGAAGGGAACATGGGCAGGATTCATCAACCGACCGACGAACGTCGACATCAACAAGAAGTTCGTGGTCTTCTCGCTCCGCGACATGGAAGACGAGCTCAAGCCGGTGGCGATGTACATCGTCACGCACTTCATCTGGAATGCGGTGCGAAAGGAATTGAAAAAGCGACTGCTCGTGATCGACGAGGCATGGTGGATGATGAAATCCGAGGACACCGCCTCTTTCCTCTACGGCCTCGCCAAGCGCGGACGCAAATACTACCTCGGCCTCGCGACGATCACCCAAGACGTAGACGACTTCCTGCGCTCGCCATATGGCCTGCCTATCATCACGAACTCCTCCATCCAGCTTTTGCTCAAGCAGTCCCCGACTTCTATCGACCTTCTCCAGAAGACCTTCAACCTCACCGACGAGGAAAAGTACCTGCTCCTCGAGTCAGACGTGGGGGAGGGAATCTTCTTCGCGGGCCTCAAGCACGTGGCCATAAAGATCATCGCCTCATATACAGAAGACCAGATCATCACCTCGGACCCATCTCAGGTGCTCTCCATCAAGCAGGCAAAGGCCGATTTCGAATCGTCACAGGCAATGCCGGATGCCGCAAAGGGGGCAGCGATCACTGCCGCGATAGGGAAATAGAGCTCTCGCTCGGAGAAAGGGTATATAATGGGGGCAAATGGAAGAACCGAAACCTTCTAAAATCAGTAGGGGTACCATCGTCCTTATGGGCGGAGTGGCACTCATGTATGAATTGGTCAATCTCGGTCTCAATGTCATACCGATCGCCGGCGATCCGATAGGCACGTTTTTCCTCGGAATCATCGCGGATATGCATTTCTACGTATGGTTCAAGATGAAAGGGGTCAGTTTCGCAAAAAAACCCAGCAGGGCCTTGGTCTTTTTCGGCTCAGAATTTCTTGAGCTCTTTCCTGTGCTCGATGAATTCGCCATCATCGCCGGGGTCGCATTCACGATAATAAGCGTTCGCACGGAGGAAAAGCTCGAGGCAAGCAAAACTGTCCTGGAAAAGCGAAACTTCAAGCCTCCTTTTCCGCGAAAAATATCCCGAAACGTACCCGTATCAGACATCCCGAACATAAATAACGGCGGGGGGTACGATTCTAGACAAAAAGTAATACAGGGAAATTTTGGCAATGGAGAGGATGGGAATCCGGAAGAGTTGAGGGAGGCAGCGTAGGTAGAAAAGACCCACTTTGGTGTATAATTAAAGCCGATGATTCCCCTGATTTTCGCTCTTATTTTCAGCGTCAGCGCAGCATTAACGAGTCCGGTCATTGCCCATGCCGCCACTCCCGGCCCCGACCAGGTCTTGCAGGTGAATATAACCCCTGAAAATCCGAACCCCGGCGACGTAGTGACGATCACGATCGGGAACAACAGCTACAATCTCGACAAGGCCGACATCGCATGGTCTGTGAATGGATCCGTTTCGCAGCAGGCGACCGGCCTCAAAACATTCGAGACGACGATTCCCGCGACCGGAGGCAAGACCGACATCTCGGTAGACATAAAAACAATAGAGGGGGTGGAGATTACTCAGAATTTTCCATTCAACATCACCGGCGTGAGCCTCGTATGGGAGGCAAATACCTACGTGCCGCCATGGTACGAAGGAAAGGCGCTCTTCACGCCGCAGGCCACGGGCCGAGTGATCGCGGTGCCTCAGATATATAGCAACGGGGCGCTCGTCGATCCTTCCACCCTCATCTATGATTGGACGGACAATGGCAGCGAGGAGCCTGACCAGTCCGGATACGGCGATGACGTCTACTATTTCATAGGCGACATCATCTCGCGCCCTCGAACTATCGGCGTGACCGTGACGCAGAAATCGGGAACTCTCACGGCAAACGGCCAGATCACGATAGACGCCGTCGAACCGACTCTGCGCATCTATGCAAACGACCCTACCTACGGCCTCCAGTACCAAACCTCGGTAGGGAACGAATACGATCTCAGCGTCCCTGAAGTTTCCTTTCAGGCAATCCCATTCTTCTTCTCCGCAGACACGGCGACATCCCCCGATTTGACCTACAGCTGGCTCTCGAATGGATCGAGCACGAATCAGACTTCTCCCTTCATCACATTCAGGAACGAGGGCCAGCAGGGGACCTCGCAGATAAGCCTCGAGGTCGATCATGTCACGAACATACTCCAAGCGGCACAGACCGCTTTCTCCGTGATATTCACGCCGACGGCATCACAGCAAAAGAATGCATTTTCGCTATAATACACATATGAAACAGCTCTCAAAGATCGCTCCTTATCTTTTCTCAGCGATCATCCTTGCCGTATCCGTTCATGTTGCCTCCGCACAGACTCCGCAGTCTTACCAGCTGCTCGCCCCCCTTCCTTATGTAGGACCGACCGTGCCCACTTCGGGCTCTGGCGCCTTTGCGGGATATGTAAACGCGGTATACAAAATCGCGATCCTTGTTTCGGGAGTCCTCGCAGTAGTGATGATCACCCTCGGAGGCATCGAGTACATGGGATCGGAGAGCGGTTTCAGCAAAGAACAGGGAAAGAAGAAGATTGAAAATGCGATAATAGGCCTCCTATTGCTCGTCTCCTGCTTTCTCATATTGAATACGATAAATCCTCAGCTCCTCAATCTCAACATTTCCGTCTGCCCGCCTAGCAGTACCAATTGCACCAGTTCTCAGCCGCCTGCGCCCGTGGATACATCCGGCAACCAGGCAAACGCCGCTCCAAATAGCACGACCGGCGGCATCACACCTCTTTCGGACGGCACCCTGGATGGCCCCAGCAATACGAACAGTGACGATCCTACGAAAGTGATAAATATTTACGGCAACAATGGGGCACAGACAGGTGGATCGGGAGATGCTTTGGAAAAAGGCCCAGGCGCCTTCAATAGCAACCCCCAGAACGGAACCGGAAACCTGCCTGATTCAACACAATAATAATGACCACGAACCGCATCATCGCCATAATAGTCATCGTCACCATACTCGCTATGGCGCTCTTCGGCTGGTACATCGTGAGCACGAATACCGACACGACCGGTCCCGTATCGACTTTTAAAAAGACGGTTCAGGGATTCTTTCCGTTCGGCAATCCGTCTGACACCGGAACGACGCAGGCCGGCGCGACGAATGGCACAAGCAGCCAGAACACGATCAATGAGAGCTCTTCGAGCGCCGCTACGGCAGCCCCACGTCTCTATCAGGTCACTTCGGAGCCTGTCGCGGGAGCCGCCATCTTCTCGCCCGTACTCCCCAAGCCGATCAGGTCCACCGGCACAAGCACGGCGACGACAAGCCTCCCGAACGACTACATCGTATATATAGAGCAGGGGACGGGTCATGTCTACAAAGAACTCATAGATTCGCCTACCCAGGAGCTGCTCTCCGCGACGACGATACCGAAGGTGGACACCGCATTCGTCGGCCAGAACAACGCGGTCGCATATCAATATTATAAGGACGACAATGAGACGCTCGAGACCTTCCTCGGCCAGGTCGTGAACACCGCGACGACATCGGCGACGAGCACCGACTCTCCGATCTCAGGCAAAGTTGTGGGCACCTTCATGCCTCAGGACATCTATCGTTTCGATGTCGCTTCCTCTGGCGACCGCATCTTCTATCTCACGCAGGGGATAGACAGCGACTCGGGATATGTGGCGAATATCGACGGATCGAAATCGACCCAGGTGATCACGACGCCGTTGCGCGAGCTCAACATCTCATGGCCCAAGATCGATACGGTACTCCTGACCACGGCTCCCGATTCAAGCGTGAACGGATACCTCTTCTCGCTCAACCTCACGACAAAAAGCTTCTCCCAGGTGCTCGGCGGCATAGACGGCCTCACTGCGATCGCAAATCCAGACCTCTCATACTATATCTACAGCGAAAGCACCTACAACGGGTTCACTACGCATGTCTACAGGCCAAAGGACGGATTTGATGCATCGATCCCTCTCGTCACGCTCCCTGAAAAATGCGCATGGAGCACGGTAAATACGTTCATCGCATATTGCGCAGTGCCTTCTTCCATCCCTCCGGCAGGCTATCCTGA
>Ga0206996_1030_pt1 | contig 35447 bp, 40 predicted proteins | sample Alteio_BWMinCont_2_FD_153467 | JGI IMG/M metagenome (GOLD analysis project Ga0206996, IMG submission 153467) | Enriched cells from forest soil in Barre Woods Harvard Forest LTER site, Petersham, Massachusetts, United States -... | ecosystem: Environmental > Terrestrial > Soil > Temperate forest >...
GTGGTCACTTCGATTTCTGCACTTTATCCGGCCATCGTTGCCACACGAATATCACCCGTACAAGCCATGGGAGCCGATGAATGAGTCAACTTTTTATCATTGCTATTCGTAACCTTATCCAACATACAAAAAGAACTCTCCTCTTAGGAGGAGCCATCAGTGGTGTTATGGCTGTCCTCGTGATTATGCTTTGTCTCTCCTCGGGAATTCACCACACTATGTTGGAATCAGCCACTACACTCTCCACTGGGCATATTAATGTCGGAGGGTTCTATAAGGTAACAGCAGGTCAGTCAGCTCCCGTGGTGACTCAGTACAAAAAGATCTCCGAAATCGTCAAGCGTACTCTTCCCGATATTGATTTTGTTGCTCCTCGGGGAAGGGGTTGGGCTAAACTTATAAGCGACACAGGTAGCCAACAAGCGGCGATCGGTGGCATTGATATAAAAAATGAACCTGGCTTTAGAAAGGTTATTCACGTGGTCCAAGGGAATCTTGACGATCTCGCCCAACCTCGAACAATTTTACTTTTTGAGGAACAGGCCAAAAGGCTTTCTGTTAAGGTCGGCGATACTGTGGTCCTTTCGGCCCAAACGACTCGAGGAATAAATAATACTCTAGATGTTAGGGTTATTGGAATTGCCCAAGACATAGGGATAATGAGTCAGTGGAATGTTTTTATTTCCGATGTGGCCTTGAGAGAACTCTATCAATTCAACCCGGATACCACCGGCGCCGTTCACGTCTATCTTAAAGATATCAAGGCTATTCCCAGTGACCTTGACCTCCTTCGTAAGGCGTTTGTTCAAAAAGGTTATATTTTAATGGACCGCGAAGCCAAACCCTTCTGGCAAAAGTTCGAGTCCGTGAATAGAGAGGATTGGACCGGTCAAAAACTCGACCTCACCACCTGGGAAGAAGAAATGACTTTCTTTTCTTGGATGATTGCTGGGGTGGACGGCCTTATGTTTATCCTTATCTTGGTTTTACTTGTGATCATTTCTATTGGAATTATGAATTCGATGTGGATAGCCATTAGGGAGCGAACTCGGGAAATAGGCACTCTTCGAGCTATTGGAATGCAGCGCCCTCGCGTTTTAATGATGTTTGTTATTGAGGCCTTTACTTTGGGACTAGGTGGAACTTTGGTCGGCACAGTCCTTGGCCTATTTATTTCCGTACTCCTAAATGCGGCCCATTTTCAAGTTCCGGAGGCGGCGCGTTTCTTTCTTATGTCAAATACATTCAAAGTGGATTTTGATACCCTTCACATATTTGCGGGAATGATCGTGATTACGGGATGCACCACCCTTATTTCAATAATCCCCTCTATCCACGCTGCCCGAATGAAACCCATAACCGCTATGCAACACTTGGGGTAAAAATGAAAACCTTACTTCTTTTTGTGATGACGTTGACTTTATTTGTAGCAGCTATGGCCGACGAGAAAGCTACCGAGAAATCGGCCGAAAAAAAGATAACCTCAGATTCACTCTCTAAGAGCAAAATGATTGAAGTTCTTAAAGGAATCGATGATCGAATTAGAAGCACCAGTGATTACAAATCCCTCTTTTATCTTGAACAAAGGGAAAAGGATAAGCCCGATATTGTTCGCAAAGGCATTGCTTACCGCCGTGACGCTGACGAAAAGCTGATGATCCTCTTCACAAATCCAAAGACAGAAGCGGGAAAAGGCTATCTAAGAGTAGACAAGAATCTCTGGTATTATGACCCCACCGTTGGAAAGTGGGAGAGAAGGACCGACCGAGAACGCATTGCAGGAACTGATTCCAGAAGACAGGACTTTGATCAGTCTAAACTTGCTGAAGAGTACGACCCGGAATTTGTTGGGCATGAAAAATTAGTGGTCTACAAAGTTTGGGTTTTAAAACTTAAAGCTAAGGCTAATGTCGACGTGGCCTATCCTATCGTTAAATTCTGGGTTGACGAAAATACGGGTAACGACCTTAAAAGAGAGGACTATGCTCTTTCTGGAAAGCTTATGAGGACCTCTTACACGTCCAAGTGGGAAAAACTTTTTAGTGAGTCAAAAAAAGCTGATGTTTGGTATCGAAAGGACATCCGCATCTACGACGAGATCGATAAAGGCAACTCAACAATTGTCAAAATTGAATCCGTAGATTTGCATTCATTACCAGAGAATATTTTTACCAAAGCTTGGCTTGAGTCAAAAAGCCGATGAAGATTTTTATCGTAATTTTGTTATTTTTTGCAAATCACGCGTTGGCTCAATCTGAAAGGCCCAGCGAAGAGTCGATGTTTGGAGCGCCAGAGAAAAAATCTGAAACAAAAGAAAAAAAACAAGAAGATGCTTTTTTATCGGGGGCGGTTAAAGACAACCCTCTCACGATCGGCGGACTTCTCTATCAACGACTTTCTGGTACTGTAGAGCAAAATGTGGGAGCGAGTAATACGCCGATTTCGGCCCCTCTTCAGTTTGACCTCTATTTAGACGGGAGACCCAGCGATCAAGTGCGGGGTTTTGTCGACACAAGGCTACTCTATGATTCAACCAGAGACCAGTACGGCAATGTCACAAGTGGCCCTAACTTAGGGAGCACCCAGTATTCCTCGGGGGGAACCGCCCCATCGGGGTTATCCACAACGACCACTCTGGTTCCCCTCAATCCGCAAACCGTTCTTAATGAGACCTGGATCAAATTTGATCTTGATCAGACTGTTTTTGTTACGGCCGGGAAGCAACATCTCAAGTGGGGAGTTTCTCGCTTTTGGAATCCTACGGATTTCTTGACTACACAAAAGAGAGATCCTCTTCTCCCCTATGATCTGCGACTTGGTAATACCATGCTTAAACTTGCAGTCCCCATAGAGGCAAAGAAGACAAGTTTCTATGCCATAACCCTCTTTGATAATCCGCAACCCTCAAGTACTTTGGGGCAAATGGGTGAGGCCTTGAGGGCTGAGACCGTGATTGGGAACACCGAGATTGGTGTAGACGCTGTTTACAGAGGGAATGTAACGCCTGTCTATGGTGCAGATATTTCTTCTCCCCTTGGCCCTTTCGATATTTATGCAGAATCAAGTTATATTACCGCTCCCCCAAACCCCCTTTACCAAATTCCCGGTGGAACCTTGAATTCCAGCTCTGATCTATCCACTCAGTTTACTTCTACGCCTCTTTCAAATCAGCTCTTTCAAGTAAGCGGAGGAATTAATTACTCATTTGCTTGGACAGACAATCGGCAGGCTACCTTTGGTGTGGAATATTTTTACAATCAATTAGGCTACACCAACTCCAACGCCTACCCCGTCTTATTGCTCTTGGGTCAGTATCAGCCTTTCTATTTAGGTCGAAACTATGCGGGGGTTTATTTAACCGCTGAGGGCCCCGACAAAGATAAACACACCTCTTATACGTTTTCGACCTTAGGAAATCTTTCTGATAATTCGTTTATTTCCCGTATTGATTTTTCATGGAGATTTCTCACCTATTTGACCTTTGAAGCTTTTGTGGATGGACATTACGGAACGCCCGGCGGAGAATTCTACTTCAGTATGAATACGCCTGCAGTAACCTATCAAGGGTCTAGTATCCCGGCCGTCAATGTTCCCCTCGCAGTGGCAGATGTCGGTCTGGCCTTGCGACTTGCTCTTTAGCCCTTGCGGATATTTTTCAGCGTTTTAACTTTCGCATCAGCATAGCCGTCTGGAATCAGCTCTTAAGGTGAACTGTAAAAGTTGAACCTTGGTGGGGTATACTCTCCAAGGAAATAATTCCGCCATGGGCTTTTATGATTTTTTGAGAGATATAAAGGCCCAGGCCGAGCCCAGAGATATGGGGATCGACCCTTCCACGTTCAAAACGTTCAAATATCTTTCCTTGTTGTTCTATAGGGATCCCCGGGCCGTGATCTCGGACGCTGACCAGAGCTTCTTTTTCCTCTTTTTTTACAAAGACGTCTATAGGTTTTCCCTCTCCGTACTTAATGGCATTGGAAAGAAGATTAGTCATGACTTGGCCTAATCTTGTTTGGTCAAATCTAGCGACAAGAGAGCCGCTTGAGTGAAGTTCGATCCTGCTTCCGACTCGTGTAGCTTCAGGGTTGAGTTGAGAAATAACTTCTTCTACAACCAGGGAAAGATCTCGTTCTTCCAAATTGAGTTCAAATTTATCTACACGAAGTTGGGTTAAATCAAGAAGCTCATCGAGAAGAACTGTAATTCGTTTACCCCCACGAACACTAGCATCAGCCATGGCTTCAGCTTTTTTTAAATCAAAACTTTTACTTTGAATCAAAAGGAGTAGCCTTTGGAGTTGCAAGTAAAGGGAAGTGATAGGCGTTTTTAATTCATGGGAGGCAATGGACAAGAACTCATCTCTGGCTTGAACAGCAACCTTGGCTTCACCGTAAAGCCTCGCATTTTCAGTCGCCATTTTTTCTAATTCTTCGGTCCTTTCTTTAACGCGATCTTCAAGTTCGCTATAAGATTTTTGAAGCATTTCACGCATCGTATTGACGGCAGCGCCGAGCTGCCCGATTTCGTCTTCGGACGTCACTTTAACCGTTCTTTTAAAATCTCCCTTGCCAATGCTTTGGGCCGTGAGGTTAAGCTCTTTAAGTCCGTTGGAGATTGCCCGGCTGGTAAAAAAGGCGAGGCTTAAACCAACGCTTTCCACCGTCATTACGGCAAGAGTCAGAAGTGTGAGGACCGTATTCTCAAGCCAACGTGATCCGATCCCCAAAACGAGAGAAAAATCTTCTTCTAGGATTGTCAGTTCATCATTTATAGTTTTCAATCGGTTGAGGACTTCTTCTGCTTTTAATTTGTCACCATCTAAGATAGCTAAATGAAATTGTTCGCCAGCGTCTTCTAACTGAAAGAGGAGAGTATCCCCCTTTGTCCACGTATCGATCGCCTTAGCAAGGTAACTGATCCAATAGAATTTCGTCAAAAGTTCTATCATGGGATCGACATCTTCAGGGTGTACGCGTCCTTCTATTAAGCCATGGCGAATGATTGACCGGTCACCATTTTTTTTAAATAGTTCAATGCGTGCCTTGTGGTCACCTTCAGGAATTTTCAAATACTCTAGGTAAGTTTGATAATCTCTTTCGTTTCTTGTAAGGCCGTATCTTTGAAGGCTAAATACAGCATTTTTTTGCGCCTTGGACCAAAGGCTTTCAGCCCCAACAAAGGCCCGGGCCGCTGAAAGTCGCCTCATGGCGAACCTAAGAGTGACGAGCTCGCCAGCTATAAGGAGCGCCATAATTCCAACAACAAAGTAGAGTTTTTTTGTTATTGAAACCTTTTTCCACCAATTGAAAAGCGCCACGTTCCACCGTTCTCTCTGCCTATTCTTAAGCCCTAAAATTCTCGATAGTTCTTAACAACTCCGTAACCGCAATTTTTAGTGCCTTTTGCTTTGCGTTACCGTCTGAGTGCTTGGAGGCCATTTTCGACACCTTCTGCGTGAAATCCTTCATCGTTAAGAAGTTCTACGAGATTTTTTCTGATTAAGAAATCATCTTCTATAACCAATAGAAAATTCGAAGGATTGACGCTTATTGTCATTAACAACTTGGCTATTAGAAGTCTGTTTTTTTCTTTCGCCATATCTCAACCTCTTTTTTAACCAACCTAACTCGCAAACTTCTTTATGGCCTGAAGAAGATCATTCTTTCTTATAGGTTTTGTAAGATGGGCACCAAACCCAGCAGCCATACACTTTTCAGCTTCTTCTTTGAGAGCGTAGGCGGTGAGAGCTAATACTGGCACCTCAGTTTTATTTTGATTTTTTTCCCAATCTCGAATGGCATGAAAGGCCTCATAGCCGTTCATCTGGGGCATTTGAAGATCCATAAGAACGAGGTCATATTTTGCCTTTTTGAATTTCTCGAAGGCATCCTTACCGTCCTCAGCGAGAGTCAGGGAAAGACAAGTGTCTTTGCAGTAGGCAGCAATGAGCTGACGGTTTTCTTCGGAGTCATCGGCTACCAGGAGACGAAGGGGTTTTTTCTGAGACGCATTCATCGAAGAATTGGCAATCTCAGAGTTTGGATGAAGTTCTTTATTTGAAATTTCAGAAATGAGCCCTGCTAACTGTTCGGGTTTGGCGGGTTTAAAGAAATACTTTGTGATACCGGCGTTTTTCAACCTTTCAATATCACCATAGCGGTGATTTGTTGGAAGCATAAGAATTGTGGAGTTAATTTTATCTTTTAGTTTTTCTGCGAGTTCAATCCCTCCTGCGCCAACCCCTGGCATTCTTATGTCAAAAATGGCAATTTCGAATTTCTTGTCTCTTTTAGAACATAAATCTTCGGCTTCTTGCATATTTTTTGTCAAAAAAACATTAGCTTTCCAGTAATTCAACAGCTCTCCTAAAATAGTACGATTAAGTAGATTATCATCGGTTACAAGGACGTCAATATTAGTGAGGTGAAGAGAAGGGATAATGGCTATCTTTGAAACTTCGTTAGACTCTTTGAAAGGAATATCTACGGTAAAAGTGCTTCCCTTTCCGAGTTCGCTTGCGGCATTAATCTTTCCGTTCATCATACTTATAAGTCGTTTGCAAATAGAAAGCCCAAGGCCTGACCCTTGCCGCTTTAGAGCATCTTTGTGATCAAGCTGAATAAAACTTTCAAAAATGACTAATAACTTATCACTTGGAATGCCGATTCCTGTGTCCTTAACTTGAAACTGAAGGTGAAAATTCGTTCCGGTAAAATTTATTTTTTTGATCTCAAGAACGACTTCTCCCGATTTTGTAAACTTAATGGCGTTTCCCAAGAGGTTTATTAAAATCTGATTTAAATGCTCGGGATCACCAACGATCTGCCTTGGAACATCCGGAGCAATGTGAAAAATAAGTTCTAAACCCTTGGCATGCGCTCGATTTGATGTGAAATCAAGAACGCTTTCGACGGTTTTGAGCAAATCAAAAGAAATGCTAGATATCTTGATCTGTCCCGATTCGATTTTTGCAAGATCAAGAATATCGTTGATAAGAGACAATAAATTATCTGAAGCCTTGTTAAGCATCTGAACGTAATTGACCTCTTCTTCCGAAAGCTTGGCTCTTGAAAGTAGGTCGGCCACACCTATGATGCAATTAAGAGGAGTTCTTATATCATGACTCATACTGGACAAAAATTCTGATTTCGCTTTTGATGCTTTAAGGGCTTGTTCTTTTGCTCGCTCGGCCTCTTCTTTTGCCTCAACAATCGTTTGTTCAAGTTTTTTTCTTTCAATGGCATAACGAATAATTCGATCAAGGGAAAAAATATCAGACAAATTGCTTTTACTAAAATAATCTTGAGCTCCCATTTTTACGGCTTCAACAGCGATAAGGGTTTCTTCATGTTGCTTTGTGAGAATAATCGTTGGAATAAAAGGAAACGCTTTTCTCAGACGCACGATGCCTTCGAATCCTCTCGCATCTGGAAGGCCTAGGTCGAGTAAAACCACATCAATATTTTCCGAACCAAGGGCTTTGATTCCCTGACGGAGAGATGAAGCCATAACAAAATCGAATCCATCAAGAAAGATTCCATCTGCGGATTTGGAGAGGGCCTTTCTTATTTTTAGGGCATCGTCCTCATTGTCCTCAATTAAGAGCACTCTGATCATTAGGTCCCCCGTAATGCTCCATTTTGACAGCGAATTTCTTCTATCCATTATTAACTCGTAACAATTCGTCCCATAATTCGTCATAAATGGGTTCCCCCATTAATATTATTTGTGTCAGGTTCTTAAGAAGTTAAGAGGACTTAAGGATTTTGAGTAATTCTTGTTATTTGAGTCATTTTTAAGTCATTTGACGTTACTATACTGAGTCAGAAACAATTCCTGTTTAATTTGAAGTGCTGGAGGGTTCCATGGCGATTTTATTTCATGGTTCAAAAGAAAGTTTAGATCGCATTGCAGATCGTGTGGTAGAAAATTTTGCCGACAGGATTAAGCATCACAGGTACAGGAGGGATCACAAGATCAAGACAGGGGGGCAGGTCCCTCAGGCCCTCATTGTTGACGATGACGTGGAATCTATCCAACCCCTGCAGATTGTCTTAAAAAATTTCGGATTTGAGACCACCCTCGCTTTTGATGGGCACGAGGCTTTTGAGGAAATTGCAAAGAGGAGTTTTGACATTGTATTTTTAGACATTTGTTTGCCGGAGATGACGGGACTTGAAGTCTTAAAAGAAGTGGAAAGTTATCAGAGCCACGCTCAAAAATACGCCAAGCAAGGGCATATTCTACCAGTTGTCACTTATTCGTCATATCATATGGAAGATTATGGAATTCCGAATGGTGAGAAATTCTTTTTTGCAGGTCATTGGCAAAAACCCGTAAGTCTTGCGGATCTCACGACCTTGGCGGGAAAAACTATAGATGAACTTGGCATTTTCAAACGGAAGGAGTGAGTATGAAACCCACAATTACGGTTAAAAACTTCATAGTTCCGGAGGCGCTGCAAGCTTTTATGGAGTATGCGATCGGAGAAATTCTTAAAGTAGCTCCTTACGACTCCCATATTGACGCTGTCGTCAGTAAGGAGAGGACAAGTTATTTGATGACAATAAATATTTTTTATCCTGAGGGCAAATTTACCAGCGTGGCCCAAAATTCTGATTTGAAAAAGACGGTCACTCAAGGAACAGCGGATATTTTTACCCAAGTGAGAGGTTGGTGGAAATCTCGTTTTTCGCAAAAGGACAAAGAGGCTTCTAGAACTGACTGGGCCGGCGATTTTCATCGAGGTGACATGGGTCAATTTGCTGAGGAATTTCAGCCAGCCACGAATTTCACGAGTGGTTCGCCCTCACCTGGTCAACAAGATAAGAAACCTCTGAGGGTTTTAGTTGTGGATGATGACGTTGAGTCTGTAACACCCCTTGAGCTCTGCTTAGAAAAGCTTGGCTGTGAAACCTTTATCGTAAATAATGGATATGAAGCGATTCATGAGATGATCTCCAGCGACCGAGTTTATGATGTGGTCATTCTTGATTGGAACATGCCTGGGATGAATGGGGGGCAGGCGCTCATTAATGCGCAAAAGGTCATTATCCATGCGCCCACAGCCGTGAGTCATTGGGATGAGGAGAAACTCCCAATTATTACTTATTCTAGCAAGGCCCGTAATGAAATAGAGATCCCAAATTGTGCCGGTTTTGAGCATATTGGACACTGGGAAAAGCCTATCTCCTTTCTCCAGCTCTTAAATCAGGCCACAGAAACATTTGCGAAAATAAATGCAAATTAACTTTTGAAAGGAAGGCCAAATGGTCTTAGAAAAAAATAGAATGCGATTTGCCAATAGGTCCGTCAAAGAATTAGAAAGAGAAGCAGATCTAATTTCTTTAGATCTTAAAACTGCGGAAGATAGTGAGTCCGGAGAGACTCAAGAGCTTGGATTATTCGTTTAGCGCTTCAAATCATACTTTTGATGACGACTTTGTGTGGTTACTCAAAATTATGACGCCCGGCTAAGTGGTTTAAATGCTTAATCATATTAATGGCTTATGCTCTTTTAGTTTGCTGTGTTTCTGCCGATAGATAAATGTCGGGCTAAAGCTTTGCGTCTCCCTACTTAGGGAAAGGAGCCCACTATGAACGAGAAAATTAAAATCAAGGTTGAACCTGAGCTTAGAGACTATCTGCCAAAGTACCTCGAAAGCCGAAAAAAAGATCTTGAGCGGCTGAGAGATAGTCTTTCCAAGCAGGATTTTAAAACTCTTGAAACAATAAGTCACAAGATTCGCGGTCATGCTTTGAGTTACGGATTTGTTCCGCTAAGTGGAATCTGTGCTTTGATTGAACGGGCTGCGATTGAAAAAAACTATGAGGTCATTGTTTCGCAGCTCAACGAATACAGGGACTATATTGAAAAAGTAGAAGTCAATTAAGGTATGTAACCCATAAGGAGTTATCTAACCCATTTAAGGATAGATTTATGTCGTCTAAAATTCTTCTGATCGAAGATGCTGAAGAGTCAAAAGACCTGGTGTGCGGAGCGCTTGGTTCATCTTTTGATGTGAGTTGGGCCTTATCTATCAAAGATGCGCAGGAGCAGGTAAAAAAAAATAAATTTGATCTTATTATCCTCGATGTGGGTTTACCCGATGGAGATGGATTTCAGTTCTACTCACTCCTAAAAGCCAATGATGAAACTAAAGGTATTCCTGCTATTTTTTTAACGGCTAGGGATTCTATTGGTGACAAGGTCATGGGGATATCCATGGGAGCAGAGGACTACGTTATAAAACCTTTTTCCCCCCTCGAACTCAGGGCGCGAGTGGAAATGCGCATAAAAAAGAAATTGGAGCGTACGGAGGAAGGTAAGATCATAAAGAGAAAGGGATTTGAACTTAATTTACCAGAACAAAGGGCCTTCTTAATCAGCGAAGGTGATAAAACGGATCTTCAGCTTACCTCTCTTGAATTCAAAATTCTTGTTCTTCTTGTTACCCGTGAAGAAACCATCTTTTCAAGGGATCAACTTTTAAATCAAGTTTGGGGGGGCAACACCTTTTTGACTGATCGCTGCATAGATACCCATATTTACGAACTCAGAAAAAAACTAGGTAAATTTGCAACTTGGATCCAATCTGTATATGGTCAAGGTTACAGATTTTCGACGAAAGCATCGGAGTCTTCCGGTAAAATAATCTTAAAAAAAGCGGCTTAATAATCCCTCTGAATTTTGATGAAATTTTGACTTACCAATCATTCTTACTTGAAATCCTTAGATTATCCTTAAACCAGGTCTAAATTTTTGATCTTTGGCGAAAGGATAGATATGATTGAATTTTCGAATCAAGATGCCTTTAAATTTCGATTGTCGGCCCACGATTTTAAGAGAAATGAAAAACGACGCCCTCAACACCGGGTTCTTGTTATTGAAGATGAAGAGGAATCTAGCCTACTCGTGCAGGCGGTCTTAAGGTCAATTGACCATCAAATTAGGGTTGAATGGATTAGGACCGCCGAGGGAGCGGAAAGTCTTCTAAGAAGCGGAAAATTCTTTGACCTTATTATTGCCGATCACTTTCTTGAAGGCAAAAAAACGGGCTTTGATCTCTGGAGGGAGTGTCGAAAAAAGTATTCTAATGTTCCATTTATTCTCACCTCGGCTCTTGATCCAAGGGAAATTCAAAGCATAACATCTGACGAATCTGAGCACCTTTTTTTCTTGCAGAAGCCCTTCCATGTGGACGCTTGTAGAAAAATGATCGAGTGGTTTTGGGAGGGCGAGACGGAGCATTTTGAGCCAGCCTACGAAGTGAAAAATGCTCTGAGGTTAAATATGAAATATAAAATGGCGGGGGTAATGCTAGTGGGAGCTCTTGCTCTGTTAACCTCTACAGAAATGGATCTTTCAATAAAATTACCTCACTATAATTCTCCAGTCTCTAATTCACTAAAAGATGGAGCTATAATTTCACATAAAATAGCTGAGTTGCCCCCACTGAAGCCTTTAACTGGAGTTCGAAGGGGTACTGCCGATTTTGAAAGGGATTTACTCCTACCTCGTTCCGAAGGGCGTTATCTCGAAAAGGGTCCTGACAGCTCAGATGGTAAATTTGAGAAATATGGTCATGTTATAAGAATGGGTTAGTTTTCATGATATTATGAGCTTATAAAGGTTCCCAGAATTTGTTTTTCCCTTAAGGCCGGAACTAAAGTAAACTAACAGCAATGAAACTCTTCCATGCCCATGCTTATTTTAAGGCCGATGATCTCAGGGAGGCCGACCACCTGGCTCGTCTTGCCCGGACTGAGGATTACTTTAAATTTGTTAAGCTTTACGAAAAACCCATCGGGCCTCATCCCACGGGGATGGTGGAATTGCATTTTGACGAGCCCGCCCATAATTCTGCAGTAAAATGGATTGAAGCTCACCGTGGGCCAATGTCGGTGCTGGTTCATGAAGAGACCGGTGACGACGTTCGAGATCATACAGAAGGGATACAGTGGTTAGGCCCGAAAGTGTCGTTGGATTTTGGCTTTTTTGAATTGATTAAAAGTCGACCGGACCTCCGCGTCCATAAACCTTAGGACTCCCGTCTAGGATTTATCGGCGATATATTTCTTCCTCATCATTATTAATAGAAATGACGAAAAGTTGGGCATCATACAATGGGGTAGAGTTCAATCGAAGGGTTCTAGTCAGGTAGTCTATTTTGCAGGGCTTATAATATCTCCGGTTTGAGACATCTCAATTGTCGTGCCAAAGGCAAAAGCGCGACCATGGTATTTCCATTTTTTTTCTCTGAAAAATATCTTGTGATCACAATTTGTTATGGTGAATTTTTTGACGTGGCCATCTTCATAGAAAAGTAATGGGGTTTCATTTTTGATTCCTGTCTTTACCCCAAAAATTGAAACGATGGCAGGTCGGGCCAAAACACAGGACATTACATTACCATTTTCGTAAAATTCAACGAGGTGTCCTGATGCTAGGTGGACTTCGACTCCCAAGATGAGTAGGGAGCTGTCTATATCGGCGATGTAGGATTTGTAATTTCCGTTGGGATAGATTTTTAGTTCCCTATAGCCTGAATTGCAACCCTCCGAAACCTGTGGGTCCAAATCGATTTGTCTTCTATCCGTTTCTTTTCGTCTTTCAGGGCTAACCGGAATTGCTCTTTCCCGACGCTGGGAACCGCGTCCACCCATAGGGTTGTCCTTTCCGCAAATGCGAGTTTTTAAACCTTAACACAGAGAGTTCCCAAAACTGTAGACCGGATTTGTAAAGGTTATACAAAGAGGCCGAGCACCGCAAAGTAAAGAAGGGTGTGGACTAGAAAGGTCTACATGGGGATCAAAGGGCTGGGCATGTATCTTGTTGTTTTTGATCTACCTTTAGGGTCTACCTACCATGGCCCAGCAGCCAGTGAATTTTCCTGGGGTCGTAATTTACGCAGTAAGTCCCGATCAAGTTTCTAAGTGGACGGGCCTCTTACCGCGATTCACGGCAGTTTTCGATGGAGGGGGGCAATACTCCGCTCTATGATACCTTTGGCCGTTATTTAGTACGTTTGGGGGACTTGTAGAAGTTTTCTCTAACTTCGGCCTTGGTGATTCTCATTAAGATTCCAGCAATCTCGTATTCTTTAATTCTTAGGAGGCGACTTAAAAGTGGAAGGGAATTCATGGGTGGTGATGAAATAGCGCGCTCCCAATTTGAAACAAACTGGGAGGAACTGAAACCGAGGGCTTCGGCGATGTTATTCTGACTTAAGCCACGACCTTCACGCTTCCTTCTGAGAAATCTGGCGAGTTCAACGTACTTTTCGTTTTTTAAGTTCTTCTTTGACATGAGTTTCACCGCATCCTTCATCCTATGAATTTAAAAGACCTAATTCCAATAAGAATGTAGGAGGTTATCTCTTTGACTTCAATAAGTAATAGTTACAGTATTAATTAGATTCTGTTTAAACACCACTCTAAACTTAAGTGATAACTGGTTATAGAGCATATTTGTTTAATATAGGCTCTATACAATTGAGTTTCAGCCTTTAAAAACCGTGGGCTCCCTGGGCGTCGGGAGCCGATATTCACAGCTAGGCTTTAATTCGGGTTAATCCTCAAAAGACTCATTTTGTAGAGCTCTTTTTGAATTACGAGTTTTCATAAAATAACCACCTACTCCAATGACCGCCGCCATTGCGGGTACCACAGTTTTCCAGTTCAAAAGCCCTGGAGTCCTGAAGTGGCGAATTGATGGTTTTTTATTTTCGTGTGTCCCGATTCTTTTGTTCTGTTGCATTTCTTGCTCCTTTTGTGAAAAGACCCACTGAAATGATTGCAAGGCTTTTGCCAGGTTTAACAGCGTTAGAAAAATCCTTTTGGGACATCCTGGGACATTCTTATCATTTTTAACGCCAAATTTACTCTGTTGTTTTTAAAATCCTGATAAAGTAAAAAAAGGAGATGTTTATGCTGACAGAATTTAAAGATAAAATTGAAATGCGAGGATTTGGTGCGGCTCATTGGATATTAGATCGCACCCATGAGATTATTAAAATCTCTAACTTCACCTTGCAGCAGGTTCAACTCTATTTCAAGAGTGATGCCTACGAAGAAGACTTAGATTATGCCCTTGAACTACTCCATATTAATCGTCCTTCGCCTATACCTGATTTGGAGTTGATTAGGGATCGTAAAACTAGGGTTCTGAAAAAAACGGAATTGGTTAAAACGCAAGTGGCGACCTTTATTAAAATGTCCGCCGTTATTGGCGGAGAAATTGGTGCGAAAATGCATCCTCCGACAGGAGCCGTGGAGGGCATAGTTATTGGAACTGCAACCGGTTTCGTTATCGTGAGTGTTGTTGCAGGCCATATTATGCTAAGAAGACTTGCTCAAGGGAATAACAGTTCGTTTTCTATTGAACCAGTAAATCGTGATGATCTCATCGCGTTGAATTGAGAGGCCATGAATATTGAGGTTGTAGAAGTATTAGATAAAGAACTTGTTGAGTTCATTGATAAAAAATTAAATGAATTCAATTTTGCTAGATGGGACGTTAAAGAGGTCAAACCGTTGGCCGTTAAAGTGACCGGGGAGAAGGGCGAAGTCGTAGCGGGGTCTTCAGCCAGAACATTTGGGAACTGGATGCTCCTGGATACACTTTGGGTCAGCGATGAAATGAGGGCTCATGGTTTGGGTTCACGAATACTGGCTCAAATGGAAGCGTCGGCAAAAAATCGCGGCTGTAAGTTTGTTCTTTTGGATACTCTCAATTTTCAGGCACGACCTTTCTATGAAAAGCACGGTTACCAAGTTCAATGGACTCAGAATTTTTATCCAAAAACGGGTTGCAAATATTTTATGGTTAAGGAATTAAGTTGACCACTCCGGAAGTACCCTCTGTGCTTGCCGGTGATCGGTTCGCCCAAAGGGTTTTAGTCAACGGTAGCAACCCGTTGACCGGCCGGGAGTGGACCTTTCAAGAAAGCATGGCCCGTGCCACGGCTTTCTAGCGTTCTGTCCAAACGAGACTAAGAGTTTCTACGAGCGGTATCTCGCGTTATGGTCAATTGGACCCATTCACCCTTGAAAAAAGTAAACCGTTAGTACTAGTGAGTTTCTTTGAGAAGCCGTTCCATAGAAGTGCTCATCTGCTTTAAAATAAATTGAGGAGCGACTCGGCTCAAAATCTTCAAATGGTTACTTTGACCGGGTCGAATCTCATATTTATCGTTTTCCATGCCAATTAAAGCGTCTTTAACCATGTCCTCAACACTCATTATTTTAATACGCTTCATATCCTCAGAATCCATTTTCAGTAATTCTGTTCGAGTGGCTGGAGGAGCTAGTTCGAAGACTTTAACTTGAGTTTTAGAAAGCTGAACCCTTAAAGACTCTGTGAAGGAATGCAGGGCAGCTTTTGTCGCAGAATAAATTGGAGAAGCCGGAAGTGGGACGAAAGCCAGGCCTGAGCTCACATTCATTATAGCCGCCGAGTTCTTCTTTTTTAAGTGCGGCAGAAATACCTTCGCCATGCGGATGGGTCCCTTTAGATTAATATCGATTTCGTCGGTCAAGGTTTCAATTTCCAAACTAGAATCGTGAAAATTGATGGATTTCATTATTCCAGCATTATTAATAAGAATATTTAAATGGGGAAACTCCTGGGTCACGTTGTCATAAAGAGCTTGGATCTGCGTCACTTGGCTCACGTCACTGATTATGGTTGTGACTTCGGGAAATTGTTTTTTGAACTGATCTAGCTTGGATTTGGAACGGCCAGTAACTATGACGGTGTTGTTCCGTTTCAAGAGTTGTCTAGCCATTTCTTCGCCAATGCCGCTGCCGCCGCCTGTAATAAGTATGGTGTTTCCAGTGAGTTTCATTTTATTTCCTTTGTTAAAGTTTAAGGGTTTCCATCTCCATTAGAACCTCTGCCACGGCGTCGACCGTACCCGCGACCTCCGGTCGGAGGGCGAGGACGGGGCGAAGGACTACGTCCCCAATGACCCCTGTTCGTCGAAGGGCTTTGCGGTGGTCTTAGTGATCTATTACCATAAGGCCGCGAGTTTGGGTTAAAAGATTGAGGCCTTGTAACTCTTAATTGAGAGGCCATCGTGGACCACGTCCGTGGGTTATTTCTTACTTGGGGATTCTGGGCGCTGTAGCTTTGAACACCCATGATCACAGGCCGCACATGAGTGGTGTAGTTGACATAAGCTGGAGTACCGGGAGCGTAATATCCAGGGGCCGCTAAAATAACCGCCTGATTTTGGTATACAATATATTGTCTTGCCATGTAGTAGTGGTCTTCACTTGAAAATTGAGCCCCTTCGGGACGAGTAAGCTGCTTTTCCGGAACATCTGCATCGACCACCTCGTCACTATGCCCTTGAATTGAATCTTCAAACCTTTGCAACTCTTCGGTGAAGGGTTGGCTGGCCATACTCTTAACTTCATTGGGATCCGTTATTTTTGCGGCTTCATCACAAGCAGAAACTTCTATGGCTATCTTCGCGTAAGCCTTGTAGGTGTTGTTTAATTTTTCACTATATCGATCTTCTACCCTCGTCCCTTTGGGGATAAACGAGCATTCATTAGCCAAATCCTGAATAGCTAATCCCTCGGCGGCAAGTTGGGCCTGACTATCAGCAATTTCTTCCCCTGTCCCGATGTAGACGATATACCCATTGTCAACAGTTCGAGTGGGGCCATCGATCCACTTCGGCCTCTCGCGGTCGGGTGCCGAAGTGGTACAACCACAATAAAATAAGAAAAGAATGAGGAGGAGAAGTCTTAGTCTGATGATCCTGGGTTTCATTGAAATATAACTCTATGTAGCCTCTACAAATTTTTCTAGTTAATTTTGTGTTTGTACTTTGGCTAAGCCCACTGTTACCCACAAGTAACTGACGGGCCCCATCTCGGCTTGGAGCCGCTCCGGCGCGGAACGCCCTCGTGGCTACCAGGGGACCCCGAGAGGTGCCATCCTTGGCCCCTGATGCCGCCGCCATCGGACCCCAAAGCCTCGTGGCTCCCGTCAACAAACGTCTTCAGTTATCTTGAAACTCGTGAGCGCTAAAAAATCTTTAGAACTCAAATCAAAATTGATAGACATGCGTACCTGACCACCGTGCCGACTGGGGGGCTCGGGGACAAACTTTTGACCCAAAATTCGATAAAGACTATTCAAAGGTATTAACAAAATCTATGCGATCCCCACGTCCAAAGGTCATTTATGTTTTTCAAGCCAAGCTTTGAATGCCAAATTAATGTCTTTGATTTCGCAGTAGGTGTTGAGCTTGTCCTCCAGCTTTCGTCCCACGCTAAGGCGTACCAGATTTGAAAGATCGCATTTATCAGCAATCATTTCTATAAGGGCCTGGGAGGCCATATAGTGATATCGGATATTATCAACGGTCCCTCCAAAAGGGTGGGTGAGATTTCGAACATCTTCTGGGCGTGGTTGAGAGGTCAGCCAGTGGTAATCCACCTTTGTCTGCTGACTTAAATGATTGGCAAGACCTTCTTCGAGCCAAAGGGGAATAGCGCCCTTATACTTCTGAAAGGAGATAATATGGACCAATTCATGACCAAAAACTCCTGGAAAGTTATCGGAATTAACCCTGGGCCCTAAATGAACTGTATTATCGGATTTTCTTGAAATCGCCAAGACTGTGGGGCCGTAACTATGAACCTTTTCAAAATCTTCACTGCTTTTGTACCAATGAACTTCAATGCGCCTGATATCCCACTCCAAAAGTTGTTGGATCTTATCAACGATAGCATCGATTTTTTGCACGGTGACCCAGGCGGGTGCGGCCGCCATATGGATATTATTAGTTTTTAAATCCTGTTCGGCGTAAACAGCTGGGGAAAGTAAAAGAATAAAAAGAAAGGATTTCATTTTTTTTCTAATTTTAAAAAAATTAAGGCGGCCAACACAGCTCCGCTCAATGGGCCCACAACGTAAATCCAAAAGCAGTTTAATGAATTTTGGAAAAGGGCAGGACCCAGGGATCTCGCGGGATTCATAGAGGCTCCGGTAAAGGGACCTCCAATATAACAACAGATTGTCACTGTCAGGCCAATAGCTAAAGCCGCTAAAGGACCTTTCGCTTTTAAAATGACGTACATCAGAAAAAATGTGAGACCTACTTCTAAAAGCACGGCAAAAAGGGGCGCGATAACAGGAATAGTGGCGCCGTAGCCCTTTCCCGAAGGAAGAACGAGATACAGGATTAAGGTGGCTACAATGGCTCCAACGGATTGACCGAACCAGTAAAAGATAATTTCTTTTTTTGGAAAACTCTTTGTAACGGCGAGGGCTAAGGTGACGGCCGGGTTCATATGGGCACCAGAGACCGGTCCCAGTGCATAAATCATAGCAATGACAGTGAGCCCAAATATCCACGGGATACTCAATGACGGGATGATTCCATACCTTTCGGCGACCATTATGCTTCCGCACCCAATAAAAATAAGAACAAAGGTGCTCACGGCCTCTGCGGTGGATTTTCGTAGAATGTTTAACATAGTTTAAGCTCCCCTATAAATTTGGATGTGCCCGAGAGAAGTTTCTCAACGTAGTCGTTTTTGGTCGTGTCCTAACCCGAAATCTACAAGATTTGCGACGAGATGATTGGATCCTTGTTGAATATCAACTTTCACCACACCCATTGCCACTTGGCCTAGCCACATTGTTTCAGTGGCGTCCGGTAGAGTCACCGGAACTGCGCAAGTAGGAAATGTCCCAGCAGGGACGGTTACCGTCTGAAAGATACCGCCATTTGCTGGGCAATGGGTGAGGTAGGAGGCAATCTGAGCATCGCTCATTCCCGTCGTCCAATACTGATCGACGGTTTTCTTTCCGTAAAAGTTCTGGGTTTCAACCTCAAGGTATTGATTTTTTGTGATATCAAACTGAAGGAGTTCGTATTCAAGAGTACCAATATTGACACCATTTTTTATTACGCTCAGCACAGAGTGGTCTCCGATCTTGGGCATGGCAATGGTGATGACGCTAGTGAGAAACACAGTTATGGCAGTAAAACACTTCATAAATTCTCCAATTTTAAACTGTTTACGGTAGAATTTTTAATATCCCGCTCCATTAGGCAAGAGTAATTGGCTTGGCCTTTGGGCTAGTATTGCCATATTGGGGCAGTGCTTTGAAGAATCTGTTTGGGAAGGGTAAAGAAGAAAAGGGTTGGCATTTTTGTAGTTACTAGGGCATCAACTAACTCTTTTATACTCTTTGCCGCAGGGGAAGTATTTATGGTCACTTTGTCGGGTTGACCTAAGATCGGGTTTCTCTCGACCTTTTCGATGACTATAGGCTGATCGCCCCCGTCGTTCAGTATGAACTCACCAAACAAGCTCGCTGGCGAAGTAGGCATTCCGGCCTGGATTGTAAGCTGACCTAACTTTGCCAGGGTAACAAGTTTGGCGAAATTCAACATTAAGTCTGGAGACAATTTTGTCGTCATGGTGACTGAATTTGGCACACAACACGTTCGTTCTGTGATGACCACTATACCCGAAGACTTGAGAGTAAGAATGCTCCCTTGAATTTGGTTGTGGAAGGAGTAATTTAAAATTGAGGGATCGTCCTCGGCGAAGGCGTCAAATGAAATCACTAAGAGAATTAAAGAAAAAATCAGTGGTAACCGAGACATTTTAACCCCCCCCTCAATTATCGGAAATAGGGACCACTTAGACCATAATCTGGGCTGAATATCTAGCTGGATTTTCAGGGGGAAGCGCTAGCCACGGTTTTCCGGTTTGGAGTCGGGCAAAGGAACAATCTTCTTCTTAAGGCGTGGACTCTTCTTTTGGGGCTTCCCCAGCGGAACGGTCAAGGGGCCATTTTTGGAAGTGTCGTCGAGCTTCCAACCTTCTGGGGGTGGAGGGGCGCCAGGATCTGATGCCTGAGGCGGATTTTGGGCCAATATGAGTATGGACATCAAAAGAGTTATCATGGCTTTGATTTTTCATGGAATCCTGGATTCTGTCAATGGACCCCTTTGAATTCAGGTGCATTTCAGAATGAAAAGGGTACTGACTGATCTTTAGTCTTATCCTCGACCAAAGGATTTATAGTGAAATCTTAATAAAGTTCACAAATTCTTCCGAGAAGTGAACTGATGAGTTTAACCCAACGCAGGACATGCCACATTCAAATTAAGAATGGGGAAAAAATTAGATCGGAGCAAGTCGATACCTTTCCATTCGTGATTGGACGTGGAGAAGAGTGCGCCATTCAGATATTAACGGCAGGGATAAGCAGAGCCCACCTCTCCGTGCTGCTAAAAGAAGACACGATATGGATCGAAGATTTAGGGTCGTCAAATGGAACTTGTCTCAACGGAAAAAAAATAAAACAAAAGACTCCGATCCCCTACAGTCCAGGTGATTTTGTTCAGCTTGGTTTAGTTGAGGTTCTTACTTTCGAAATAAAAAACGGAACCAAAAAAAATGAAATTTCAATTGAGTTACCGCCATTGCCTGTGACAGCCGAAAAACCAGAGAAAGTGGAAAACTCGATACAACTTGAGAAGCCTAAGAATGCTGAAAAAACTGGTGAAGCTCCCGAGGCCCTTTCTCATGCGCTTGTTGAAGCCACAAAGGCTGCAAATATAGAGTATGTGGAAGGCGCTAAAGCCATGGCCCTTCGAATCAAGAAGTCCGCGGAGGCGGAGTCTGATCAAATTCTGGAACGAGCTCAAGCGGAAGCAGCTGAAATAAAGAACAGGGCCCATGTCGAATTTCAAGAAGAGGATTTGAGAAAAAGAGAAGAGGTTATTAAGAAGGCCCAAGCTGAAGCCGTCGAGATTTTAAGAAAAGCTCAAAAAGAGCGAGAAAGAATAAGCGCTGCAGTATTAGAAACCGAACGGAAGAAACAGGACCATATTCTCGAACAAGAACACAAGAAATTGGCTGAAGTTCTCTTAACCTCTCAGTTAGCCTTAGGCGAACTTGAAAAGAAAAGGGCAAATCTCCATGAGCAAATCGAAAATTTGACGAGTGAGCACGATAAATTAAAAGAAAAACTGGATGAAGGCAGGAGTGATTTAAAAAAGGCTCTCCTACTGGAAGAGCGAACGTTAAGGGAAAAACTTCAAAAAGACGTGGCCTTGCAGGGGCAAGCTCTTGAGGACGAGTTTAAGAAGACTCGTGTCAAAGAGCTTTCAGGACTTCTCGACAGTCAAATAAGTTCTGCTTTAAAAGAAAATCCAAATCTCGAAAACCTCCCGCAAATTATTTATGGGGTTGTGGAGCGGGTCTTGAAAGGGGATAGCCCTCGGCAAAAGTCTAAGCGTTTTAAAAAACCGCTGGCCATAGTTGGTCTCTGTTCTTTAATTCTTTCTGTTTCAATCGTTTTTCGGAATGTGATCCCAAAAATTCACCGAGAGCCGACGTCCGTACAGGCGCAGAGGCCCGCCCCCGTTAATTTAACAACGGATTACCGAGATTCTTATACTCACAATATTTTGTATAACAGAGACTATCTTACTATAAGAATGAACCCCAGTAATTCTAGAGTTTGGAATGCCGAGCTCGCACGCTATCTGCCAGACCAGTTGTTTGTAGATAATGCCCGAACGGGGAGGTTCATAGAGATTGAAGGCCAGATGCTGCAGAAACTTAGCGAACTTGAATCTAAAACTACCCCAGAGGATAAGGTGGCTATGACCCAACAAATGGAGGTTTTGGAGAAATTTTACCAAAATCAATTTGTAGGATTACTTGGAAGTCAGAAAAATTATGAAGTTTTTAGAAGTTTTGAAAAAAATTATCTTGATAAAATCCGAGCTACATCTTCGAAATAAGAATCAGAGTTCTTTTATCTTAACTCGCACACTAAAAGCTTAGATAATGTCTAAAGCCGGATCAACTTATAAAGTATGAGGCCCACTTAAACTCAAAAAGTTATCAAACGACAGCTGGGCCCGTGCGACGTACGAAGCCTTCTTATCAATTTTCTTAGTCTTAGGTAAGGGCGGGAACAGACCCCAGTTAATATTTGTGGGTTGAAAGTTGGCCTTCTCGGTAGTAATGGCCGCTAGCAACGCGCCCAGAGCGGATTCTTCAGGGGGCAAAGGAGGCGTTCTTTCTTTAAAAAAAGCGTCTATAAAATGAGAAACAAGCATACCCGTGCATGTGGATTCGAAATACCCTTCTACTCCGGTGATTTGCCCGGCAAAAAATAGAAGGGGATCCTTTTTCGAACTTAGAGTTTTTGTGAGGAGTTTGGGGCTATTGATAAATAAATTTCGGTGGAGGCTACCGAGCTTTAAGAACTCGGCATTTTCCAGACCGGGTATAAGTCTGAAAACTCTCTTTTGTTCCGGATAAGTCATTTTGGTCTGAAATCCCACTATATTAAATGCCGTCGCGTGCTTATTTTCTTGTCGTAGTTGAACAACTGCAAAGGGTTCTCGGCCCGTTTTGGGATCCTTTAAACCTCGGGGTTTGGCCGGTCCGAAAGCTAAGGTCATTGGACCTCTACTGGCAATAACTTCTACGGGCAAACAGGATTCAAAATAGGGGGTACTTTCAAAGTCCTTGGGTTTAACGACTTCGGCTTTTGTGATCTCTTCGATAAGCTTAAAATATTGATCCCGATCCAGGGGGCAATTAATGTAATCGCTACCCCCCTTATCGTACCGACTGGCTTTAAAACAAATTTCCATATTAATAGAGTCAGCATCGATAATTGGAGCAATAGCATCATAGAAGTAAAGAAAGTCCCCATTAAAATGAGATTGTAGACTCTGGGCTAAGGTTTCTTCTGTCAGGGGACCTGTGCAAATCACAGCAGGTCTTGGAAGCTCATCGAGATCACTTACCACTTTGGAGATGCGTTTTATATTGGGGTGAGAATCTATCCATTTTGTCAGTTCACTGGAGAATACTTCTCGATCGACGCTTAAGGCTTGTCCTGCAGGAACTTGAGCTAAGTGGGCCGCCTTTAAGACATAGCTACCCAGTTTTGTCATTTCCCACTTAAGTTGAGCTGGGGCCGTAGGTTCGATCATGCTTCCCAGACTATTTGAACAGACGAGCTCCGCACAGCGTCCAGTTTTATGAGCCGGTGTCATTTGAAGTGGCCGCATCTCATACAACAAGACACTATAGCCCCTATCAGCTAATTGAAGGGCGCATTCCGAGCCCGCTAGCCCCGCCCCTACAATATGAATTTCCTTTTTTATCGTCATAGAATATTGTTATCCAAATGAAGGATAATATCAAAAGCCACCCTAAATCAGCACTGGATGTTTTACAGGGCATGCTCGACAAAGGTAACTCGCCTCTGGCTCAGGATTTCAAACGCTTCAGACTTAAATTGGATTGGGAATCAGTGGTCGGCCCAACTTTAGCAACTCGTTGTTCCCCGGTTGGATACGCCAATGGAATTGTCTATATCTGGGTTATGAGTAGCAGCTGGATGAACCAACTTGTTTTTGCAAAAAAAGAACTGTTAAAGAAAATTAATACCTACGCTGGGAGGGGTTGGGCTAAGGAATTACGCTTTACTCAAGATCGGCGAGATGTTCCATCAAATGCATTGTCGCAAGAGGATCGATAGGCTTACCGTAGAGGCGCATCTCCCAATGGAGATGTGGCGCCTCGGACCTCCCAGTTGTCCCACTTATTCCAATGAGTTCTCCGGCTTTGACTTCCTCACCTATATTAGTTTTGAAAGCGGAAAGGTGCAAATATCGAGAAAGCAGTCCGTGGCCATGATCTAAGGTCACGGAGTTGCCAGACATCGGGTCCCAAGATCGATCTAAAACAATCCCATCCGAACAAGCTCTCACTTCCGTTCCCGTGGCTGCTCGTAGATCTAGGCCCGTGTGGGAATAAGGAGCGCCGTTGGGAGGAATTCGAGGTGATCCGAAATTTGACGTGACCACACTCACGATGGGCATTCGCCAGTGAGTCGACCACGGTCTATTGGAGTTAAGATTATAGAGCTCACGATACTGCGCTCTTTTCGCTTCGATACCTGGATCGGTCTGAGCAACCTCTTTAATGACTTGGGCAGGAAGTCTCAATTGCGTTAGATTTTTTTGACTACGGTCAAAAAATATTCCGCTGACCTCGTATTCTCCAAAGGACCAATACTTAGAATCTTCCGTGAAGAGCAGTCCGACATTACCTATATAGTTCATGGGCGCGGGAACGAGAGTCCAATGGGTCGATAATCGGTAACAAGCCCCTTGCGTACAAAGCGATAAGTTTGGTTTGGTGCCCTTAAGTCGAACGGCAAAGATATTCGCCGGTGAGTGGATTTGGGGAGCAATTTCAACCGTGGATTCAAGGTTTTTGACAAAACGAGGGTTTTGAAACTGAGGCAGAAGGATCGCTAAAAATATAAGTGCCCAGTTCCAACTACTTCTTATTTGAGGTATTGGATTTCTCTTGTTCTTCCTCTTCACTTCCCTTAACAGCGCGACGGATTAAATACTTAAGTATTGTACTCCGTTTCGCTCCCCCTAATATGGCTTTTAAATCTTCATGGACCGTAGGATCATTGATCAGTCCACCTAACGTCCCTTGCCCATTATCAATCTTTTCCAGAATACTAGCGATATGATCAAGAGATTTCTTGATCTTATTATTTCGCACATCGTTGGTTTTTATGGAGGCCAATATTTCTTGAAGAGTCAGGCTGCTTGCTGCGAGGTTGCCAGCGAAATTTTTCTTATTGAGGCTTGCCGTCATTTTATCGACATTATCCAGGATATCGAAAGCTTTTTCGACCTTATTTCCGGACTTCCCCAAAGTAGAAAAGAGATCGGAATCTTCGTCAAGATGGAGAAAATCTCCGTTTTTAGCAGGACGGCTTTCAGCGCTTCCAGGCCTGATCATTATAAATTTGTCCCCGAGGGCCCCTTGAGTTTGAAGAGTTGCGGATGCATCCTCTGTAATTCGGCCTAAAAATTTTCTATCAACCTTGAGTTCGATAACAACCTGGGAGGACTGCGGATCAAATCCGATATTAGAGACGTTTCCACAATTAATGCCCGCTAGCTGGACGACGCTCCCAGGACTCAATCCGCCCGTGTTATCGGCTTTGATTTTCAGAGTGAAAGTTCGATGGAAGATAGCTTTATCCCCGCCTAGGGCGATAATAAAAGCCAATGTTAAAAAAATGGAAATCGCTACAAAAATTCCAACTCTGTACTCAAGTCCCCTAGGTGATTCCATTACTCTCGTTCTCCGTTGATAAATTGACTCATTAGACCCTTCTTGTTGAGTAGCTGCGTCGGTGTTCCTTCTGCAGCTATCTTTCCGTCTAAGAGTAAAAACATTTGGTCACAAACAGCAGAGGCTGTGGGCATATCGTGGGTAACTAGGATACTCGTCACCCCCTGCTTTTTTAAATCTAGAATCTTCAGTTGAATTTGTTTTGTGTTATAGGGGTCCAATCCAGCGGTAGGCTCATCAAACAAGACGATCTTCGGCCCCAAGATTATGGCCCGTGCGAGGCCGACTCTTTTTTGCATTCCACCGCTGAGCTCTGCCGGCATCACTTTTTCTGTCCCATGAAGTCCAAAGTCTTCGAGCGTAGCCGTGACTGCTCTTTGGATGTCTTGTTGACTTAAGGCTGTGTGTTCTCTTAATGGATATGCTAGATTATCCGCTACGGTCATCGAATCAAAGAGGGCGCCACCCTGAAAGACGTAGGCTACCTCTTGTCTTAGAGCTATAAGTTCACGCTCTTTGAGGGAGTTCAGATTTTGCCCCAAAACTACGACTTCACCTGAATCGGGCTTTTCAAGGCCAATAAGGCTTCGAAGGATCACGCTCTTTCCTGCGCCGGAACCTCCAATAAGGCCGCCGCACTGACCTTCCTTTACCTCTAAATTCACATCTCGGTGGACCACTTTTTGGCCAAATCGCTTTGCAAAATTTCTCACCTCTATGACGCCAGCCATTTTTCCACCATCCAAAAAAGTTTAGTCAGAAAAAAATCGCTGATGACGATGAGGATAGACGAGGTGACCACAGATTTTGTGGTGGCAATACCTACTCCTTGCGTTCCTCCCTTTGTCCTCAGTCCGTAATAACAACCCACGACGCTAATGAAGAAAGCAAAGAAAAGCGTTTTTGTAACTCCCACTATAAAGTCAGTGATCGTTATGGCATAAACCACTTTTTGATAATAGAAATAAGGGTCAAGGCCAAGTTCGGTGACTCCAATAATTAGGCTGCCAAAAATACCGATAAAATTTGCTATGACCGTCAACATGGGGAGCACTAAGAGGCAGGCAAGCACTCTTGGAATGACGATTTTCTTTACCGGGCTCGTTCCTAAGGCACGGATAGCGTCGATTTGTTGAGTGACATTCATAGAGCCAATCTCAGCGGTGATTCCGGCTCCAATACGTCCCGCGAGCATGAGGCTTGTAAAAACTGGGCCAAGCTCACGGATTAGACTTAGGGCAACAACCTTAGGAACATAATATTTTCCACCAAATCTTTCTAATCCAAAACCAAATTGAAGGGCCATGACCATGCCGGTGCTGAGCGCCGTAGCGCAAACAAGGGAGAGTGATCGAATGCCGATCTGATACATTTGTTCTATAACTAAAAAAGGATAGAAGGGCTTTGTTCTAATCTCTGAGCAGAAATCCTTAGTAAGAAAATAAACTCCTCCAAGAAATTTAAAAAATATCGTGACCTGCGCACCGAAATCTTCAAGAAAGGTAGGGATCATGGCGAATGAAACCTTTCTATAAATTTGTCAAAAAAGGTTCGTTCGGTGCTGAAGGTCAGAGTGCGTGCTACGTAGGCAAGATCATAGGTACAATTGTTTTTTTCAATGACCACGAGATCAATTGAAATGGGCACATTGTCTGTCTTCCCCTCGGCGTAAGTTCTTACGGCGGGAGCCCCATCGACCGTAATCTTGGATTCAGACTTAATTGTCACGTTTTCAACTTCACTGAAAATTCCTTTTTCTAAGGAGCGAAGGTCTTCTCTATTTTTCTCTACACACGACGAGTTGTAGGCGATGGTGTTTCCCGTTTTTAAACTTTGCCATACGTGATCGGCACTGGTGACCTTAATTTCTTCATAGGGACGTCCCGGCGGGGTGATTTGGATGTTTAGATTTTTCACGGGCTCATCATCTCCTCCACCAAAAAGAGCGCATGCAGTCAGCGCAAACAATACGCATGGAACAAAACCGATTTTGAACCATTGAGAGATATTCGGTCTTTTCAAGATTGCATTCCCCCGGGTGTTGCCGTTGATTTAAATTCGGTTTTTTTGGAGGTTTTCTTAATAATTTCCAAGTTTTAATTGCTGCCAAAAAAAGGTGTCATGCCTTTGTCACGGTGCCAACTTTCAGAGGTCGAGTCGAGCCGCGGTGAACCCCTAAAGTGCTTGTCCCCAGTGGCACCAGATTTGCGAAAGACCATTATTAGGGAAGTCTTGCTTTTTAAGGACGAATTATTAAGGGGTCTAAATGTGGCGTAAGTTTTTGGAATTTTTGGGGATGTGCAAACCAGCTTTGAAACGGCCAGATTACGTCGTGCTTGATAACCGCGAAACTCTTGACAGTCTTTTGGTCTTGAGAGCGCTAAAGGCGCGCTACCTCCTGCACCCAAAGCGTGGACGTAGAGGATTTGATCATTCCGAAGGAGTTGGATTCCCGGAGAGAAAATTTTGAATTGGACTAAAGTCATTGTTAATTCTATTTCTGTTTTGCTTTTAGAAGTCACGTTCTTCTTCGGTGGCTCAGTTTTAGCACAAGAAGATGTGACCGTCGAAACGAAATCTCTTAAAGATGCTACACATATCATTTTCAGTGGGCATGATGAATGGCGTTACGATGTTCGTCGTGAGCCCAATAAAGTTATTGTCCAATTTAACGGAATTAAACCCGATGAAGTTTCTGAGCTCAAAGATCTAAAGGATGGACGCGTTAAAAATGTAAGTGTGATCGAAGGCATAAATGGCGATGCCCTTGTAACATTTACTTTAGGTGTCTCACTGAACCTTTTTGATTATCAGACAGACCAGCCCGCAAATCTTATTTTCGATATTTTCAAAGAAGAAAAAAAACCAAAAAAAATCACTGCAAGACCAAAACCCTTGCCCAAGAAAAATCTTGTTTCTAGGAAGGTCGCATCAGTCGAACACCCTGAGCTGGGGGAGCAACCCCTTCTCAACTCTTCCAGTCCTGATCCTCGTCTACAACTAAAATTTGGCGTCTTTGATGGCGGGGACAAAGATATGAATCGCCTTAGAATCCTACCAGGCGACTGGACGCCGGAAAGTCAAGAAGTTGGGATGATTGAGAGCGAACACAATATCTACGTTCACTTTCCACCCTTGGTTTTGGATCGACCCTTTTTGAAAAGTATTGTCAATGATGGTGCTATGAAATATGAGGCTCCTCCCGGAAATTCTGAAGAAGATATGCAGGTTAAACTCCTCATAAAACTCTATAATGAAGGTAAGTACGCTGTAGTTCTGCGGACATTTAAATTCTTCGAGGAGAGCTTTCCAAAAACAAAATATGAAAAACTTCTCCTCTTTTTAAAGGCTGACACCAATTTTCGCCTATGGCAACAAGATCACAATAAATCTGATTTTGAAAAGACCATGGCACTTTATAAAAACCTTTTAGATAAATATCCAGCCGATGAATCGAGATTCCATACTCTGATGTTTATCGGAGCTAACTATTTAGACACCGGAAGCTTCATCGGAGCCTTATCCACATTTCAGGTGGGCGTTGAAAGGTATGCCGATAGCCCTTTTATCTATGAGATGAAATTAGCTGAAGCCGATGTCCTAAATCAGTTAGGTAAGCACGATGCAGCGTTAGAAGCGCTTACAAAAATTCAGACGGATCCAAAAGCTGGGAATTTTGCCATCGACGCGCAGATTCGCAGGGGAGATGTTTATTTTCATAAAAAAGATTATCTCAATGCCGTTAAAGAATACAAAGAAACACTAAGTAAAATTCCAGAACACTCAAGTGAAGCCCCCAATATTTATTTCAACGTGGCGGAGTCACAATTTTGGATGGGGGATTACAAAAATTCTGTAGAGAGCTACCGACAGTTTTTAGAGAAGTTCCCCAACCATAGCTTTGGCGGGTATGCGATGACTCGTATTGGAGAAATATTTCAAATGTTAGGGGTTCGGCCAGAAAAAGTGACGGGTACGTTTCTCGAATCTTACTATCGATATCACGAAACACCTGGGGCCTTTATCGCAAAGCTCTACGTCAACACAGTCCGTTTCGCGCAGATGAAAGAGAAGGAAGTCGAAGCCGTTAAAAATGAGATCTCTGATGATCTGCCTAAATACAATCACCTCCCTGACCTTGAACCTTTTGTCATACTCACTTTGGCCAAAGCCAATTTAAATCGAGGTGATTATTCCGGACCTTTGGAGTCACTCACCAAATTCTATAAAACTAACGTTTTTTCGCCCCATCTTCCCCTTTTTAAGGACCTCATCGTTCGAGCTATCAAGAAAGAAACTCTTCATTTCTACGACGAAGGAAGTGCCTTAAAAGCTGTCGAAACTTATTTGACCTATAAAGACTCTTGGTTGAAGAATCTCGATCAACCGGATCTTTATTTCCATTTAGGACAAGCGTACGAGAGTCTCAACTTAAATGATGATGCGACCCAAGCCTATACTAATTCGTTAAATGCTTTAAAACACATCAGTCCCCATGATGCGAGAGAAGATAGAGCTTGGAAGCAAAATCCAACGTTAGATCAAATTTACCTGCGTCTTGCGGCCACCAGTCTCAAAGACGAAAATCTTAAAAAAACGGCTCAATATTTGGGGGAAATAAGAAACCCGGAAGTTCTTTCGGAGCCTGAGAAAGTAGAGAGAAGCTTAATTCTCTCTAGCCTTGCCGAGAAAGAAGAGCGTACCGACTTGGCTATGTTTGCTCTAAAAGACCTTAACGAGCACTGGAAGGGAAAGTCAGAGCTCCTTGCGGAGGCATGGCTTAGAATAGGGCGTCTTGAAGCTCGAAATGAAAATTATACCAAGGCCCTGCCGTGGGTCACCAAAGTGCTCACTGCTGCGGAGGACTCTAATACTAAAGTAAAGGGCGAGACACTTCGAAGCTCTTTAGAGCTCAACGGAGATATTCTTTCTCACTTGGGAGAGACAAAGCAGGCGATAGAGAATTACAAAAAATATCTTGATCAGTTCGGAGCGAATTCTTCGTCGGCCGCGGTGAAATACAAGTTAGGGAAAATATATTTTGATCAAAAAGATCTCCGGTCCGCAAGTGACGTTTGGAGCGGACTTAAAGGCGATGAAAGTGCAAAAGTCTGGGCTAAAATGGCAAACGAGAATCTGTCTCAGGCCAAATGGGACGCCAAATATGACCGTTATCTTCAGAGATCTCCAGAAAGATCTCCCGCAGGAGGAGGAGGCAAATGAAGGCTTATGAATATGGTTCTCTTATAACGGTAGACCCAGTGCTCAATAGTGTCATGATCACGGCCACAAATGTCGCCGCCAGTAAGGCCACCGTTCTTATCTCGGGGGAGAGCGGTACGGGTAAAGAGCTTCTCTCAAAATACATCCACCAGAAGAGTAACCGATCAGCAAATAGGTTTGTGGCCATAAATTGTGCGGCCCTTCCCGACGGACTTTTAGAGAGTGAACTTTTTGGATACGAACGGGGAGCTTTCACCGGGGCTGTGGCGCAAAAAATCGGAAAATTTGAAGTGGCGTCGGGAAGCACCATTCTTTTGGATGAAATATCTGAGATGTCTCTTCCTCTTCAAGCCAAATTACTCCGGGTTTTGCAAGAAGAAGAAGTAGATCGACTCGGGGGAAGGTGCCCAATTAAGGTGAATCTTCGCGTGATCGCCACTACAAATAGAGATTTGAAGGCGATGGTTTTGGAGCAGAGATTCAGAGAAGACCTCTACTACCGACTCAACGTTATTCCCCTTCACATACCTCCACTTCGAGAGCGTCCCGATGACATCGTTATACTGGCAAATAATTTCGCCCAAGTGGCCGCGATAATGAACCAACGAACGCCAAGCTCTTTAAGTGAAAGGGCCCTTAACAAGATCCAAAGGTGGTCATGGCCAGGTAATGTTCGAGAGCTTGAAAACGTTATCGAAAGGGCCGTCCTTCTTTCAAAGTCCAATGAAATTACGGCTGAGGATATCTTCATTGATGAAAGAAAAGGTGATGTGCCGTCCAACCCTTTAAATCTGCGAGACCGCGCATTCCCCGTGCATGGCATCACCATAGCTGAAATGGAGAAACAACTCATTTTTAAAACTCTTGAAGAGACAAAGCAAAACCGAACCCGAGCGGCAAAAATTCTTGGGATTAGTATTCGGACTTTGCGCAATAAATTACATGAGTATGGGGCTATGGGAGGGGACATTCATGGCTGATTTATTTGATAAGACTACACAATCTCTAGGGGCGTCGTTAAATTATCGACTCCTGAGAAACGATGTGACCTCCAGTAACATCGCTAACGCTGAGACTCCCGGCTACAAAGCGAAGAAGGTGGACTTTGAAGACGCTCTGGCCAGGGCCGTGGATCTTGACGGAAAGAATGAACTATCGACGTCATCTCCCGATCATTTTGCTATGGGTACCTCCGCTATTGGTAAAGAAAGAATTACCGTTGAAGATAACCCAGAGGCTGATGTCAATCCTGATCGCAACACCGTAGATCTTGACAAAGAGATGTCGACTTTGGCTGAGAACAGTATTCTGTACAAGGCTGCACTGACTCTAATCAATAAAAAGATGGCCATGCTTAAGTACGGCATTGGCGATGGGGGTAGGTAATGGATTTTCTGACGGGAATGAGAGTGAGTGCTAGTGGTATGACGGCTCAGCGTATGCGCATGAATGCCATATCCAGTAATATAGCCAACGTAAATACTACGAGGACACCTGAAGGCGGTGCTTATCGTCGAAAAGAAGTCATTTTGTCGGCCATGCCTCAACAACGGGATTTTGGGGAGATTCTTGCTGGCAAGGTTGATAACGACATTGACCGTGTTCAGGTTACAGATATTCGACCCGACCGAAAGGGTCCTCTTATGAAATATGAACCCAACCATCCGGACGCCAACGCCGAGGGGTATGTGGCTTATCCTGATATCAATGTTATGCAAGAAATGGTGGACATGCTTCAAGCCTCTCGAAGTTACGAGGCTAATGTTTCTGCAATGAACACCACCAAAAATATGGCTTTGAGTGCGATAGAGATTGGTCGATAAACTTTTTTTAAAAAGGAGCTAAGCCATGGACGGCTTAACGATTAGCACAGCGCAAGCGGTTTTAAACACCGGCCAGACGACCAAAGAAATAAATAAGGTTTCACCAGATATTGGCCCCAGTATTTCGACTGGTAATAACAGCGAAAAATCTTTTGCGGCTACTTTAAAAGACGCTGTGGACTCTGTCAATACAGCGCAAAGAGAATCGGACCTCAAAATGCAGGAATTGGCCACCGGAAAAAGTCAAAATATTCATGAAACAATGCTTGCCGCCGAGAAGGCTGATATTGCCCTCAGACTGATGGTGCAGGTGCGAAATAAAATGATTGAAGCTTATCAAGAGATGATGAGGATGCAGGTTTGATAAAGGAGAGAACAATTGAAGAAGCTATTTGATAAGGTTATAAATCAGGTTAAAGACTTCTACAATAACTTAACGCCGATGAAACGGGTTAGCGTTATCTCTGCCTGCTTTATTGTGGCGTCGACTTTTGTCATTGTAGGTCTGATGATCTCGGGGAGAAGTTATACCCCGCTCTTCACAAACATCCCAGTGGATCAAGTTCCACTCATCGTGGGTAAGCTTCAAGAAAAGCAAATCCCCTACCAACTTCTAGACGGTGGAAAAACAATTAGTGTTCCTCCGGAGTTTTTACGAAGCACTCAGATGATGCTTATGAGTGAGACCGGGTTTCAAAAAATAGGGCAAATTGGCTTTGAGCTCTTCGATAAGGATAGTTTTGGTACGACAAGCTACGTGCAAAGAATAAATTATCAGAGAGCTCTTCAAGGTGAACTGGTGAGAACCATAGACAGTCTTGAAGTGGTCAAAAATGCTAAGGTCATTCTTGCTCTGCCACCAAAGAAAACATTTTTAGAAGAGGGCGAGTCCCCGTCGGCGTCGGTGGTGTTGGATGTCAGAGATGGAAAAACTCTGAGCACCGACCAAGTTCGAGGCATCATCCACCTTGTGGCGAGTGCTGTCGAAGGAATGGAGCCCGAAAAAGTTACGGTGGTCGATGGTTTTGGTAAGGTTTTAAGTAAAAATGTTGTGGGTCCGGTGGCTGCGGCGACTAACGATATGATGGAGTACAAACTAAATCGTGAACATGAATTTGAATCTAGAATAGAAGATATTTTAACCAAAGCCGTTGGAGCGGGAAAGGTCATTGCCCGTGTTAATGCTGATGTGAACTTTAGGCAGATTTCGTCCATGGAAGAAATTGTTGATCCAGATAAACAAGCGACCCATTCCGTTCAAACTGAAGAGGAAAAATTAAGAGGAAATCGATCCACGGCTACCGGGGCTCCTGGAGCCCGAGCCAATCTCCCGGGTGCCGATGAAGCCGGGGGCAACGGATTCAAGCAAGATGTAGATAAGGAGTTAAAAACGATCAACTACGATAACACCAAGACGGTACGCAATATAAAGGAGCCCACAGGAGGCATTGATCGACTGAGTGTTGCCGTCATTGTAGACGGAGTGACCACGTCGACTGTAGAAAATGGAAAAACTATAGAAAAATGGACTCCGCGCACTCCTGAAGAACTGGTTCAGTTTGAATCTATAGTTAAGAATTCTATCGGATTTGATGAAAAACGGGGAGACACCTTTAAAATCGAAAACATTAAATTTCAGAAAGAAGATTTCTCAGAATCTGATCGGATGCTAAGCGCACTGGAGAAAAGAAAGCTTATTTCGTACCTGATAAAATGGGGAATCTTAGGACTTATATTTGGCGCGTTTTTTATGTTGGTCATTCGGCCGTTCATGCGCTGGATTACTGAAAGCTTTCAGGATTCAGTGGATCAGATGTTGCCTAAAACCATTGAAGAACTCGAAGATTTACAGACTGTGGATAACAGTTTGCCTGGAATGGGAGGGGCCCTTCCTATGCTTGAGGAAAGTCTGGATCCGGACAAAGCGGAGAGTGAACTTCTTAAGGAGCGCATCATGGCTCTTGTTCAAGGTGACAGTAAGAAAGCAGCTTACGCTTTAAACCAATGGATCGATGAACGACGGACCGCAAGTTGAAAGGATTTAAAACAGTTGGAACTAGACTAAAGGGGAGCGGAACATGATCTCGGATCTTACTTTTGAAGAGTTAAAGGGAATGGAAAAGGCGGCCATACTGCTGAATTACCTGGGTGAGGCCGCCGCGACGGAGCTCTTTAAACATCTTGAGGACAGCGATATTCGAAAGTTGATTAACAATATGCATCGCTTGAGAACGATCCCTATTGATGTCACTAAACGCGTTCTTGAAGAATATTATGAGAAAGTCAGTGAAGCTGAGGAATATATCTTTTCTAAAGACGTGGCTACCAAAGAGACGATTGTGGCCGCTGTTGGAGAAGAGAGAGCTCGTGGGATTTTGGGGCACTTAAATCTCACTGCCGGAACGGCAGGGCGCACTTTAGAATCACTTGAACTTGTAGACGCCAAATCTCTGGCCAATTTTTTAGTGAGTGAACATTGTTAATCAACTTTCGAATATCGCTGTTATCTTGGCTCATTTGGAACCTGAAAAGAAATGTGAAGTCTTAAAGAGAATGCCAGAAAGTCTTCAGGCCGAGGCGGTCTTGAGAATGGCCAACCTGGATTATATTTCCCCTGAACTTATCGAAGAAGTCGATAAGGTTTTAAGGCAGGAATTGGCCACAATGGGTAGTGTTGAACAGTCCCAACTTGGTGGCGTTCAACCTGTGGCCGAAATGTTAAACGTTATGGATAAGAACACCGAGACGGCCATTATGTCTCGCCTAGAAGAAAAAGATCCAATTCTCGCCGAAGAAATTCGAAAACTTATGTTTGTGTTCGAAGACATTATTAAGATTGATAATAGAGGTATTCAAGCCCTCCTTAAAGAAATTCCCAATGACAAACTTCTTCTTGCCCTTAAAACAGCCAATGACGAAATTAAAGATAAAATATTTAAAAATATGTCTTCAAGGGCTGCGACTCTCATTCAAGAAGATCTCCAGAGCATGGGACCCTCTAAGTTGTCTGACGTTGAGGGGGCTCAACAAGAAATTGTTAATATGGCTCGAAAATTAGAAGCTGAGGGTAAAATTTTAATTGCTCGCGGCGGAGCGGAGGATGCCCTTGTTTAAACCGGTACTTAAACCAGCTGTGGATGATATTTCATATCTGATCTATGAACCCAGAACCTTTGAAACCACAGTGCCGGAACAAGTCGTCTCTTTTGCCAGAGGTCAGGA
>Ga0206996_1026_pt3 | contig 35187 bp, 32 predicted proteins | sample Alteio_BWMinCont_2_FD_153467 | JGI IMG/M metagenome (GOLD analysis project Ga0206996, IMG submission 153467) | Enriched cells from forest soil in Barre Woods Harvard Forest LTER site, Petersham, Massachusetts, United States -... | ecosystem: Environmental > Terrestrial > Soil > Temperate forest >...
ACATGGAGCGGTTTGTCATTGCAAAATGCGCCGCCGCCGGCAACAGCATGGAATAGTTCATCAAATTGCGGCCCAAATCATTGGAGAAGTGGAATAATGTGGCGCGTGAAAGCGATTGTGAAGCTTAAAGACGGGGTGCTCGATGTGCAAGGGCGGGCGGTTGAAGCCGCCATGAAGCATCTTGGGTACGTGGATGTCAAAGAACTTAAAATCGGCAAATATATTGAGTTTTTAACCGAAAAAAAACCGGACGAAAAAGCGTTGCAAAAAATCGGCGAAGATTTGCTTGCCAATCCGGTGATTGAAATCATCGAGTTTAGCGTCGAAAAAAAATGAAATTCGGAATTGTCCGCTTTCCGGGCTCAAATTGTGACGAGGATGCTTACAAAGTCGTTTCCAATCTCCTCGGCGAAGAAGCCGTTTACCTTTGGCACGAAGAAACATCCTTGCAAAAGTCAGATTGCATCATTCTGCCGGGTGGATTTTCATACGGCGATTATTTACGAGCGGGCGCGATGGCAAAACTTTCGCCAATCGTAGAATCGATCAAAAAGTTTGCGGCCAGCGGTGGATTGGTGCTCGGCATTTGCAACGGCTTTCAAGTGCTCACTGAAATCGGCCTTTTGCCCGGCGCGCTCACGCGCAACATCCATCAGCAATTTATCTGCGCATGGCAAAACTTGCGGGTTGAGAATGCGAAGACCCCTTTCACTTCGCTTTACAAACCGGATGAAGAGATTCGCATTCCAATTGCCAATGGGGAAGGGCGGTATTCAATCGATCCGAAAGGATTAAAATCACTTGAGCAAAACAATCAAATCGTGTTCCGTTATGTGAATAACCCGAATGGAAGTGTTTCCGACATTGCCGGTATTTGCAACCGCGAAGGGAATGTGCTCGGACTCATGCCGCACCCCGAGCGCGCGAGCGAAGCGCTTCTCGGCGGCACTGATGGCTTAAAATTGTTCAAATCGATTCAAAAAGGGCGCTTTTTGCAGGGGATTCGTAATTAGGAAATGTCCCCAATTTCTTTGAAGGAGACACTTGAAGAGGCGAAAAGTATCGCGCGGGAAGCGGGAGATTTTCTTCGCGCGCATGCCGGCATGCAAATCATGGAATTCAAAGGGGCTTTTGATCCGGTCACAAAATTGGATCGGGAGAGCGAACAGATGATTACATCCCGCTTGAAGAAGGCGTTTCCGGATCACGGGATTCTGGCTGAAGAAGGGACTGCTGTGCAATCGAAAGCCGGTTATTGTTGGATCATCGATCCGCTTGACGGCACCACCAACTACGCGCACGGCCTTTCCGCGTATGCCGTTTCAATGGGACTTACGCAGGACGGCAAGCCCGTTCTAGGGGTTATCTACGCGCCGCAATTTGATGAACTATTCCATGCTGTTGCCGGCGGCGGCGCATTTTGCAATGACAAACCGCTCCATGTTTCCAAAGAAGCCAATTTAGAGCGTGGATTCTTGGCAACCGGTGAGCCGTATGCGGTCCGCAAAAATCTCGACGCGCACTTGCGGTTTTTTAAGAATATGGTGAACCGCTCTCTAGCAATTCGCCGGTTTGGCTCCGCAAGTCTTGATCTTTGCCATGTGGCATGCGGCAAATACGACGGATATTGGGAAGCCGAATTAAAGCCTTGGGATGCGGCCGCAGGCATCTTGCTGGTGGAAGAAGCGGGTGGGAAAATTTCAGATTACCGTGGAAATCCTTACGTGCTTGCCGAATCGAAAACCTTGCTTGCCACAAATGGTTTGCTTCACACACAAATGATGGAGGCGCTTGCTGCATGATTTATCTCGGCTTTCTTCTTCATATTTATCAACCCCCCAATCAATTCGAAACCGTTTTGAAACAAATTACGGGAGAATGTTATCGCCCGCTTTTGAATTTGATTGTGGAAGAAAACGCAAAATTCACCCTCAACATCAATTGGTCGCTCACCGAGCAGTTGATGAAACGTGGATATGAGGATGTGATTGATCTGCTTCAGCAGGGAGCGGACACAAAATGCCTTGAATGGGTGGGGAGCGCTGCGTATCATGCCATTTTGCCTCTGATTCCCGAACAGGAAAGAACGCGGCAAATCGACTTAAACTATTCCAAGCACAAAGAACTTTTCGGACCGCTTTATGCGCCGCGCGGATTTTTTCCGCCTGAAATGGCGTACGGCCCTGAGATCATTCCATTCGTGAAAAAAGCGGGATACCAATGGCTCATCACCGATGACATTCCGTATCAATGCGTTCACGAATCGGTGCCGACCAGTTTCATTCCGGTCACCGACGGATTCGGCGTTTTACTCCGCTCAAGTTTGTGGTCGAACCGGATTGCATTTGACAAAGGACTGGACATGGGCGGGGACGAGATCGCGCGATGGCTCATGAAAGACATGGCGGAATGGTTTAATGGAAAAGACGGCTATATTATTTTAGCGATGGACGGCGAAACGTTCGGCCATCACCGTCCCGGGTACATTGAGTCATTTTTGGTTCCGTTTCTGAATGCGTTAAAGTCATCGCCGGATGAAATCCGGTTGATTCATCTTTCGGAAATTTTCGATCATTTTCCGAAAGTGGAAAGTGAAGTTCCGCCGGGGAGCTGGTCCACAACCGTGGAAGATTTTTGGGCCGGCAACTTTTTCCCGCTTTGGAAAGATCCGCGAAACCAAGCCCATTATTTGCTCTGGCAGTTGACTGAACTTGCGCTTTCAGGTTTTGAGAAATTGCGCGACCAGATGGATCGTTCGCTGAACAGTTGCACCTTTTGGTGGGCGGCCACACAGCCGGAGCAATGTTCCCCAATCACCCTATCCGGCATCGATATGTTGCTTGAAGTGATTAAGACCGCCGACCCTGCGAATTACAAAAAAGCCAAAGAGATTCGCGCGTCTCTTGAAAAGGCGTTGAATCGCAAAGCCGCGAAGGTTGGAGTTGGTGGGGAATAAAGTTAAGATTGTGGATATCGTGCACGCGCTGTTTAAGTCAAGCGTGGTGGACATCTGCAAGCGCGAGGGGGAGTGGTTGCTTGGCACGCGCGCGAAGGCTTCAATTCCTTATCCCGACAAGCGCGAAATCGTGTACACCTTTGATGTGAGTGGCCTCGCCACATTTGCGCAAGTGCTTGAACATCTCGGCATGAAGCAAGATCCGAATCGTCCTCCCTTCAAAGAAGGGGACAAAGAATTAATCGCGCAAGCCATTACAAACGACATCAAGAAAAAACACGCGAAGTGGTCCGACTTTCTCGACGACCGGATCGAATTCAAAGCCGGCGGCAAAGGCTACGCCAAAGGGTCAGACCCCATTAATGATCGTTAATGGGGTCTGACCCTAGGCGTGGTCGGTGGTGTGGGAGTGGCGGTGGAGGTGGAGCTCTTCCCCGTGCTTGTGAAAGTGTTCGTGGATGAGATTCGCTTTGAGCAGCAAATCGGTGTCGGCTAAGATGTCATGCGGTTTTCCTTCGGCAAGCAAACGGTGATCTTCGGACATCACAAGAACTCTGTCGGAAACGTCCTCCAAAATGCTCAAATCATTGGTGCAGAGGATGATCGTTTTTCCCGCTTTCGAAAGCTCCCACAACAATTCCACCAACACTTTTTGAGTGCGTGGATCGAGTCCATTGGTCGGTTCGTCGAGAAGTAGAATTTCGGGATTGATTGCGAGTGTAGCGGCAATCGCAACCCGTTTTTTTTCTCCACCTGAAAGCTGATAAGGAAAGCGATCTTTCAAATCTTCGACGCCGAGAAGGGCAAGTGAATCGATTGTGCGTTGCACCACTTCTTCATGTGGCAAATCAAGCTGAAGCGGCCCGAAGGCCACTTCTTCCCAAACGGTCGGGCAAAAAAGCTGCACGTCGGAATCTTGAAACACAAATCCGATTTTTTGCCGGAACGTTTTCCTGAATTGTGGATCTGAAAGCGTGTGCGCGGTTAACTTGCGCCCAAATGCGGTGATTTCTCCGGAAGTCGGAAAATAAAGCGCAGCCATCAATTTGAGCAGGGTTGATTTGCCTGAGCCATTGGCCCCTAAAATCGCTACGCGTTCACCTTGTTTCACGTCAAATGAAACCGCATCAATGGCATGGATGCCGTTGGCATAAGCGTAAGAGACATTTTTGATTTCAAAAATCGTGGGTGTCATTTTTCCAGAGTTTTGATGTTCCCCGAATATCCCCTCGCAAGCATGGCGCTGTAAACATTTTCGGAAAGCTCAAAAGAGCGCATCAAAAGAAACGACATTCGCCCAATCAGCCATCTCCTTTGAGTCCCTGTTTCAACGATTGCTCTTGCGTTTCGCGCATCTTTCATTTGTTCGACCAGCCGTGTCAAAAGGAAAATATAGCGAACCGACATTTCGACGATAAAAATGAAGACTTGCGGGATCTTGAAAAATTGAAGCGATTTTAAAATTTTGGTCCAAGGCGTTGTTAAAGCAAGCAAAGCGCTCCAAGCGATTGCGGTGGTTGCCCGAAGCGCAAAAAGCCCGACACCGCGCGCTCCCTCCACTGTGACGGTAAGGTGACTTGAGGGAATCACAAACCATGCTTTTCCAGGGGTAATCCAAGCAGTGGCGGCTGGGAGCGCAATGAGGAGCGAAAAAAAAGCCATCGAGAGAAGGACCGTGCGCAGGTACCAGAAAAGGGGGATTCGAGAGCTTACCGCGCAGATGAGCGCCAGGATGAGAAGAAGCGAGAGCACTGTCGGATAGGGAAGAAGCGCCGATAAAATGACCAGCGCAAAAATTCCCGCCACTTTTATTCTTGCGTCCAGCCGTTGAAGAAATCCATCGCGCGCTTCTAAATTTTCACTTGCGAATGCCCCTTGAAATAAATGGGAGAGCGAAAACAGCGGTTTGCCGGTGCGCTTCATTTTTTCTTCTTTGAATTCTAGCGGTTGCGGCGTTAAAAGCCATTGCGGAATTTTTTCCTCCGAATGAATTTTTGCTTGCGTGGAAGGTGGAAGGGTCTCTGATTTCGAGAGAAATTTTCCGAGGATCCATGCAAAACAAGCTGCGGCAAGCGTGCCGATGAGCGCAGATGTGAGGTAGCCGAGGATAATGGAGTGTCCGCTGATCCGATATCCTGAAAAAGGAGAGGCCCATCCGTTTTGGAAGCGGGCGATTCCTGATGGAACATATCCAAGCATTTTTTCAAGTCCCATGGCGGTCCATTCACCGAAAGCAGTGCCGCGGGCTAAAAGCCCGAGCGGAGAAAGCAAAATTAAAACTCCGATTGCAATCCAGAGATTTTTGGTTTTGGATGCGGGAACAAGTGCGCTGATTTGAAAATGTTTGGTCATCCAAACGAGAATAAAAGCGGTCGCCAATCCTTCTATCCAACTGAACACCAGAAGATGGCTCCCCACCATCACCGGGATTGTGACGCTTAAAGGATAAGGAGCGTATCCGGAGACGCCGTGCGGCTGAACTCCAAGCATCATAGCGGTGGTGAATGACGCACTTGTTAATCCAAGGTAGCCTGCAAGCGCGCCCGCCAGTCCCTTTCGAAAAAGACTCGAATTGGCGCGCGCGAAAAGTTGATAAATGAAGTATGAAGATATCGGAAGGACAAACGCCATGTTAAACGCATTGGCTCCCAAAGTGGTCAATCCGCCGTCATGAAAAAGAAGCGCTTGAATCGCGAGAACCACCGTGAGCACCGAGACTGCAGCCCAAGGCCCGAGAAGAATCGCAAGCACCGCGCCTCCAACCGCATGTCCTGAACTTCCACCGACCAGCGGAAAGTTGAACATCATGAGGACAAAACAAAACGCCGCGCCAAGGGCAATCATCGGAACATTTTTGGCTTGAAACGTTCCTTTGAGTTTTCGCGCAGCCACAGCCCAGATCGGGGTCATGACAACATAGGTGGCGGCGCAAGTCGGGAGATTCAGGTATCCGTCGGGAATGTGCATAACGCAGAATAAGAGGTTTCGTGCCGGACGCGTACGTTCCCTCGAAAAAACCGCAGGAAAAATCCAGGACACACACCTAATTTTCAAAAAAAATTAGGTGTGTGTCCTGGATTTTTCCTAGCTTTTCAGATAAAACGATTAGTGAGGTTTCTTTTCTCCTTGGTCGCCTCTGCATCCGCAAGTGCTGCACATGTTATTCATCTCCTTTCAAAAGTGTTATTTTTGACGTTGTTTATGCTATTGATAAAACCAAGGTTGGCCATGTAAATCCTAAATCCTTCCTGGAAGAATTACTCTTGTTCGGCTGAGGTGACGCGCAGAAGCTCTTCGTAGGTGGTTATCCCATCCGCCACTTTGTGCAGACCGTCCACGTACAACAATTTCAAGCCGTCTTCCTTCGCTTTGTCGGCGAGCACGTCTTCGGTTGCATCTTTGCTGATGAGGCGCTTGAGACCGGCGCTTGGCACGAACAGCTCGTAAATGCCGCGGCGGCCGCGGTAGCCGGTTTGCGAGCAGTGGACGCAGCCTTTGCCTTGCATTAAAGTGAACTGCGTGATGCCGTTGTCCTGAAACGCTTTTTGCAGATTCGGCGGAGCTTCCGCAAGGGGCTCTTTGCATTTTTCGCAAATGACGCGAACCAAGCGCTGTGCCATCACTCCCAAAATCGTCGCGGAAATGAGAAACGGCTCGATTCCCATATCGGCCAAACGCGTGATGGCGCCGACCGAGGTGTTCGTGTGAAGGGTCGAGAGGACCAAGTGGCCGGTGAGCGCCGATTCCATCGCGATGGTCGCGGTCTCTTTGTCCCGGATTTCTCCCACCATCATGATGTCGGGGTCTTGTCGCAAAAAAGCGCGCAACCCGGTGGCAAAGGTGAGACCGACGCGCGGATTCACCGGCACTTGATTGACTCCTTTCAGCGAATACTCAACCGGATCTTCGATGGTGACGAGCTTGTCTTCGGCTGAATTCAGAAGATTCAACGTGGCGTAAATGGTGGTTGATTTTCCGGAACCGGTGGGACCGGTGATGAGAATGATGCCATGCGGATGGGCGGCAAGCTTTTGCCATCCTTCCAAAATTTCGGGATTAATCCCGAGGGCTTCAAGCTTCACATTCATGTTGGCGCGATCCAAAATACGCATCACGACACTTTCGCCGTACAGCGTGGGGAGTGTTGAAACGCGCAAGTCGATATCGCGGTTCATTTCTTTGACGAGCATGTGGATGCGGCCGTCCTGCGGCACCCGTTTTTCGTCGATTTTTAAATTGCTCATGATTTTGATGCGCGAAACAATGGCCGGTAGAAATTCTCTGGGGGGATTCATCACCGTGTGGAGCACGCCGTCAATCCGGTAGCGCACGGTCACATCTTTTTCAAACGCTTCAATGTGAATGTCGGACGCGCGCGATTCGAGGGCTCTGAAGATGATTTGATTCACCATCCGGATAATCGGCGTGTCGATGACAACTTCTTCCTCTTCTTCCTCGGCTTCGAGGACTTCCATCGAATCGGCCGTATCCGCCATGACATCTTTCATCATTTCTTCCATGCCTGATCCGTAAACGGACTTGATTGCGGAGGCAAGCGATTCGGGATCGACAAGCACGGGTGTCACCGGAAGTTTTGTTTTAAGCCGGACATCGTCGATGGCGACAATGTCGTTCGGATCGGCCATCGCAAGCGTCAGCCGGCCGTCGGCATTGTCTATGACCAGCACATTGAGGCGTTTGGCAATCGCTTCGGGAAGAACTTTGGAGACTTCCGGAATCAGATGTGTTTCCGCCAAATCGACAAACGGAACTTTCAGCTTTTTTGCTTTTTGCTGGAGCGATTGAATCGTCGGTTTTTGAGTTTCGGATGGGACGGGAGGCTTTTGTTCCGGTTTTTTTTCTTCCATAAAATCAGAGGAGAAGAGATGAGCTTGTCCTTCTCCTCTCATCCCCCCTCTCTTTACCTAGATTTTTTCTCTATTGAAGTTGATACGGCTGTTGCTTTTGCCAGTGGTTGTCTTGGAACATTTTTTCGATTTCAGCTTGGCGGTGCTGATGATCATACACCACAAACTTGAGCACTTTTGCGGCTTCTTCGTCGGTGACCGGCGATCCGGCGCGGTGCGCCATTTTGTTGATGATTTTTGTCCACGTGGCTTGATCGTAGTAAGGAGCCCACAATGCACGGGCCACCGGATGACATTGGCTGCATTTCACTTTCACGATAGTATTGTAAGTGGTTTGCAGATCTTTTGGATATTTGGCCACCTCTGCGTCGATGTTCGTTGGGCCTTTGTCCCAGTCAAATGAAACGGTGCCGCTCATGCCGTTGGCGGGTGTGGTACCGGTTGACGGAGCTTGCGAAGATTTGGAGCACGAAACAAAAGCAAGCGCTCCTGCAAAAAATACGGTGATGAATAACAATGTCCACTTCATACTTAACATCCTCCAAACATTTTTATTAAGGTAAGAGCCCTTTTCTTTTTTCAAAAGCTAAACTCCTGTTAACCGATTTCCCAAGAAAGGAGGAGCGAGCCGGATAGCCTCCGAGCGGCGTGCAAATCGGCGTTGTGATGCTACCTTTCGCCGATTTGCGGCTTCGAGTCGGACAGCAGGTCCGGCGAGATTTAGCGAGGAGGTCTATCCGGCTCGCGACGACCCCCCTGGGAATCGGTCAATCATTTTGCATACTCGATGGCTCGGGTTTCGCGAATCACCGTCACCTTAATTTGACCTGGATATTCAAGCTCTTCTTCAATGCGCTTTGAAACATTGCGGGCCAAATCCCAGGCGGAGGCATCGTCCACTTTATCGGGGGATACAATGATGCGGACCTCGCGGCCGGCTTGAATGGCAAATGATTTCTGCACCCCTTCAAACGAATTGGCCACTTTCTCCAATTTCTCGAGGCGCTTGATGTATTTGTCAACCGATTCACGGCGCGCGCCGGGTCTTGAAGCGGAAATCGCGTCGGCGGCCGCAATGAGAATCGGATACGCATTGCGCGGTTCTTCATCATAGTGATGACCCGCCACGCCGTGGATCACGTCGGGATCTTCGTTGTATTTGGAGAGAATCGTCCCGCCAATCACGGCATGCGGCCCTTCCACTTCGGCGCTCACCGCTTTGCCGATGTCGTGTAAGAGTCCGGCGCGCTTGGCTTTTTCAATGTTAAGTCCAAGTTCGGCCGCAATGGTCGCTGAAAGGAACGCCACTTCAATGGAGTGTTTCAGCACATTCTGGGAATAACTGGTGCGGTAGCGGAGTTGGCCGATGAGCCGGATGAGATCGGGATGCAGTCCCGTCACACCGGTTTCAAGACAAGCTTCTTCGCCCGCCTCCCGGATTTTGTTGTCCACTTCTTTTTGCGCTTTTTCCACCATTTCTTCGATGCGCGCGGGATGAATTCTCCCATCCAGAATAAGCTTTTCAAGCGCAAGTCGCGCCACTTCGCGGCGCACCGGATCGAACCCGGAAATAATCACCACTTCTGGTGTATCGTCGATGATGAGATCGATGCCGGTCAACTGCTCCAGCATCCGGACGTTTCTCCCTTCGCGGCCAATGATGCGTCCCTTCATTTCATCGCTTGGGAGCTGCACGATGGTCACAGTGGCCTCCGCAGTGTGATCCGCAGTGTAGCGCTGTATCGCGGTCACAATCAGTTCGCGGCAACGCCGCTCGATTTCTTCTTTAGTTTCCTGCTCGATTTTGCGGATGAGCAAGCCCTTGTCATGGCGGACTTCCTGTTCCACATTTTTTAACAAGAGATTTTTTGCTTCTTCAGCCGTGAACCCGGCAAGTCTCGAAAGCTCATCAATTTGCTGCAGCCTGATTTTATGAATCTCTTCTTTGATTCGGTCGACTTCCTGTTCTTTGCCTTGAAGGTTCTTATCTCGCTGCTCAACGCTGTCAAGCTTTTTCTCCATGGTTTCTTCGCGCTGCATCAAGCGCCGTTCCATGCGCTGAAGCTCCGCGTTGCGCTGTTTAAAATCTCTGTCCATTTCACCGCGTTTGCGGTGCGCTTCATTCTCAGCTTCCAGGAGTTTCAATCGCTTTTGTTCCTGGGCTTCCTTTTTCGATTTTTCTACAATGGTTTCAGCTTCGGCTTTCGCGTTGGATACAATCTTAGCCGCTTTTTTCCCTTTCACGGCGAAGAAAGTGGATGCAACCCCCGCGCCGAGCGCCAAACTGATGATGGCATAAACAATGGTCATGTCCAAAGTAAAATTCACCTCCTAAAGTGTCTACTGTTTTAATGATTTTGCGATTTCGCCGGTCAAATCAAGCGCGCTCACATTGACCGCCACGTCGGATAAAACGACTTGCACGTGGCGCTCTTTCGCAAGATTCCCGGCTTTCTTTGCGATTTCGTTTTTAATGGCGGCAAGGAGATCCACTTTTTGTTTTTCAAGACCTAAAACCACCTCGGGGACGATTGTCTTGTTCCCATTTTTTATCGCCGCGGTAGCCGATTCGTAAGCTTTTGAATGCGCAAGGATGTCCCGCTCTTCCTCGGCAAGTTTGGCTTCTATTTTCTTGCGCTCCGACATCAAATGCGCTTCCATTTCTTGTTCGCCTTCCATCGTCAAAACGCGGGCGGCTTGCGGCCCGTACTTCTGAGTCACTTCGGTTTTCGCGGTTTCCATCGCTTTGCCGCGGTACAAAGCAAGCTCTTCTTTCAAGCTTTCCTGCTGGTCGGCTAGCGTTGCCTCTGCCGCTTTCACCAGTTGTTCCCGGTAGCGCTTCATCCGTTCAAAGGCCGCGGCATCAAGCTTTGCCGCTTCGGTTTGGAGCGTATCGGCGCTTTTCACCAATTCCCGATCGCGAATCGTTTGAAGCTCTTGGCGCAAGACCGCAAGCTTAGCGTCTTTTTTGTCCTCTTCCCGTTTTTCAAGGAGCGCTTTTTCAACCTGCAACGCTTTCTTCTGGTCGCCTGTGGCCACTTGGATTTTCAAATCAAGGTCGAGTTTTTTGGATTGGTCAGCATCCAAGATTTGCTTTTCGTAGGCAAGCTCTTCTTCGGAAAGGGATGCGGCCTGGCTTTTGATGCGCGCTTCGAAATCGCGCGCCAGCGCTTCGCGAAGGGCGGCGATTTTTTTGTTTCGAAACACAACCAGCTCGTCGGCAAAACGGTGCAATGACTGCTCGGTTTGGCTTTGAACCAAGCGGACATGCTGCTCATAATTTTTGTTGAGTGATTCCATTTTCTGCTGAAGCGCAGCTTGGTAAGCGCTGTCAAGCGCGCGCTTGATTGAAGAGAGCTTTTTTTCATCAAGCTGCGGGCTTGGTTTGGCGGAAGAAACGGAATCGCTTTTTACAAGGGATCTGACCTCTTTTTGCCAATCGGCAAAAGCGCTTTCTCGATCGGTTTCCCACTTTTTGATTTCCGCGTCGGAGAGGAGGGTTTCCGCAATCCCGAACCGCCCTTGTTTCCAAGCTTGTTCTTCGCGTGTTAATTCATCAATCCGCGGGAAAAACGGATGAAACGGCATGAGCTTTTCCACATTCACAATCGCAACAGAGGACTGGGTTAGCGGGGGGCGGTTGCCGGCGGAAGGGGTCGCGCCTTCACGCACAAGCGGGGTGACATCGGTTCCTCCATACAGGACATCTCCTTGTTTGACAACGCAAATGAGCCCCTTTTCTTCGGCGATTTTTTTCACTTGTTTTTCAAAAGCGGATAAAGGGGTGGCCAAAAGCTTTTCTTGATAGGTGGAAAGCGCTTGGTTGTATTCGGCTTTCAAGCGCTCCTTTGCGTCGGGTGAAAGGGTTTTCACCTGTTTGTCATATTGAACTTTCAATTGATTGAAAGCATCGGTGTACTTTTTTCCCGCTGCTTTCACCGAAGGAAGTGTGTAAAACGCCTGCTCATCAAGCACGCCGATTTGCGAACCGGCGGGTGAAGCGGGCAATGGGAAAGTTTTGCGCGTTTTTAACGCGGCAAGCGTTTCGTCGGTGATATCCGCGGCTCCGGCAACGGCGATTGCTTCATCAAGCACAATGCCGCTCTTGTGTTTTCCCGCCACATAGGCGAGCGCATCGCGCCAGTGGTCCGGCGATTCTTTTTGCAGTTTGGCCGGATCGGCGCAAGCAAAAGGAGAAATGCCCGCCGGTTTGCGCGCGTATTTTGTCCATAGAAAGACCGAAAGCGCCGCGATGATAAAAACTGCCGAGAAATAAAATATCTTTTTCATCTGTTTAAAAGGTTTGGCCGATGCCGATGACGGTGCGGGTCCCTTCTCCTCCAAACGCAAAATCAAGCCGGATGATGCCAAGTCCCAGATTCGGGAGTTTCATGCGGATGCCGAATCCGTAATCTTTGGGCAAATTGGAGAATGTGAACGTTTGTCCGGGCTGAAAGACATTGCCTGCTTCGTAAAACAACGCGCCATTGAAGATTTTTTGTTTTCCGAACGGAAAGCGGAGTTCGGTTTGTCCCAAAAGCATGGTGGTTCCGACAAAACGGTTCAGGTCATATCCGCGCAGCGTGTCAGGCCCTCCAAGCACGTACCAGTCGGTGATCGGAACATTTCCTTTTCCGACCCCGCCAAGCAGGCGCCAGGCAAAGGTGAGGTTGTGCGCGAGTGAATAATACTGGCGGATGTCTCCTTGATATTTGTTGAATGTGAAGGTGCCGCCGAATCCCGCATATTCGTAAGACGCCGAATAAAAGCGTCCGTGTTTGGTGTCGAACACGTCGTCGCGCGTGTCGCGCGTGACGGCCGGCGCCAAGCTGTCCACGGTCCCGGCCACCGGCCCGGTGGCATTTGGAAGAAATGGGAACAGAACGCCGCTTGTGGAGATATATTCATGTTTGAGCGTGACATACGCGTGCGTGTCTTCGTCAAAAATAGGCCGCCCAACGGTGACGCTTTCGCCGACCTGGGTGTCATTGAAAAATGAAACGGCGTTGGTGGTCGGAATCACCTGTGTTTGATTGAAGTAATGCGAATCATAAATGGAGACCGCCAGTGAATCTTGCGCTTGATCGATCCACGGATTTTGGTATCCGACGCTGATCGAGTCAACGTAAATGCCCCGCTGCCATTGGATGTAAGCCGCTTGCCCTGTTCCTTTGATGTTTTTCTCGGAGACTGAAACGGCGCCTGTGATTCCGCCTTGATACGCGCCGCCGCCGCCGCTGTAGCCGATGCCGAGGGAGGCCGTTCCGGTTTTTTGCTCTTTCACTTTCCAGACAAGCGCCACTTTGCCCGGTTCGGTCCCTTCTTCGGGTTCCACATTCACGGTTTCAAAATAACCGGTATTGTTTAAGTTTTCAATGTCTTTTTGAATCCGTTTGGTGCGAAGGACGCTCCCCACTTTGGTTTTGATTTGGCGATAGATGACATAATCTTTCGTTTTGGTGTTTCCTTCAATCCGCATGCTTTCGACGCGCGTTTCAGTGATTTCGACCACCACGGTTCCGTCCGGTTTGATGTTTCCTTTTAATCCGGTTAAAACGTAATCGTCATCTTTGTATAAGCTCGCGATGTTGCCGAGATCCGCTTCGATGTTTTTGCGGTTGAACACATCGCCGATTTTGGTGTGGACCAAACCGCGCAGTTGTGATTCGGGATAAACGGTGTCGCCGGTGATTTGAATCGCCTTGATGACGATTCCTTCCTGCATTTTCAGAGTGACTTTGCCGTCTTTGCTCCAGGATAAATCAACCACGTGGTTCGACGGATCGGTGTATCCGAGATTTTCGTAGTATTCGTTGACGGCAAGAACATCTCCGTAAAGGGTGCGGGTGTTGAGAATCTTGCCGACCGCCGTTTTCATGAGACTTTCCAGTTTGGAGGTTGGAACAATGGAATTCCCCACGATGTCGATTTCGGAGACCGGAGGATTTTCAATCACCAAAAAGACAACTTTCAAGCCCTTTTCGTTTTTGACGGTGTTGACTTTGACATCGGTGAAAAGCCGAGATCGTATATGGAATGAACATCCCGGTTCAGTTTTTCTTCATCAGCCGTTTCTCCAGGTTTTGTGGAGACGACTTCTAAAATTTGGTCCGTCGGGACGGTTTTGTTTCCTTCGACCTCAACAGAAGCAATTGGTTCTTCCGGCACATGCACCAAAGCCGGAGAAGAACCATGCGCCGGCGGCGTGTTTTGCGCCATAACCGGCGTTATTCTGCCAATTGATGCGATCAATGCGAACAAAAAGAAGGCTATGAATCGAATTTTCACTTTGATTATCCTTTCGAGATTGGCCAAGCGTGGGCGAAATGACACCGGAAAAAAGAAGAATTGCCGCGCTAAAGCCAAGGGTATTGGCGAGCCAGACAAACACTTGAAATATCTTTGCGATCTGATGCAAATTAAAGCCCCTCAAACAGATTTTTTAACAAAGCCTACTATTCGACACGCTCCCAACCCGTCCTGCCGGGTGTTCCTAACTTTGCTCGGCAAGAGGACACTGCTTGGCATTTGGGAAAAATTGATCAGGATGAAAGCTTCCGAATTGTTGGTAGAATGTTTGGAAAATGAAGGGGTTGAGATCATCTTCGGCTTGCCCGGTGAAGAGAATCTCGACTTGCTTGAATCGCTTCGAAAATCCAAAATCAAATTTGTGACGGTGCGCCATGAGCAAGGGGCCGCATTCATGGCCGATGTTTATGGAAGGCTCACCGGGCGCGCCGGAGTTTGTCTTTCAACTTTGGGACCGGGCGCCACAAATCTTGTGACCGGAATTGCCGACGCAAACCTTGATCGCGCGCCCCTGGTTGCGATTACAGCGCAAGCCGGACTCGAGCGGACGCATAAGGAATCTCACCAATTCATCGACATCGTCGAAAATTTTACGCCAATCACAAAATGGAACACACGCATCGAGAAACCGGAAGTCATTCCCGAAGTGGTCCGCAAAGCCTTTAAAGTGGCGCAGGCGGAGAAGCCCGGGGCCTGCCACATCGAACTTCCGGAAGACATTGCCGCAGCTCAAACCGAAGGAGTGCCCTTGATGCGTGAAGCTGAGCATTGGCGCTCTGAGCCGGATGATCACGCGATTACCGCCGCCGTCAAGCTTATCAATGAAAGCAAGTACCCGATTATTTTGGCGGGAAATGGCGTGATTCGCGGTCGCGCGTCGAAAGCGCTTGTGGCGCTTGCGGAAAAAACGCGAATTCCGGTGGCCAACACCTTTATGGGAAAAGGGGCGATGCCGTATCATCACCCGCTTGCCCTTTCTTCCATCGGCTTGCAAGCGCATGATTATGTGAATGCGGGATTCGATAAAGCCGATCTTGTGATCGCAATTGGATATGATTTGGTCGAATACGCGCCGAAATTCTGGAACCCGCAGAAGAACAAAACAATCCTGCATGTTGATTTCACGCCGAGTGAAGTCGATGCGTATTACACGCCGCGCATTGAGTTGGTGGGGGACATTCAAAGAACGCTTTCGAGTCTGGAAGCAAAAACAGCGGCGCGCGTGGCGAGTGAGTATTATCAAAATTTGCGGGAATACATTTCAAAAGAGATGCAGGAGCACGCCCATGATGACGCGTTCCCATTAAAGCCGCAGCGCATCATGCACGATGTCCGTCAGGTGATGGGTGAGGAAGACATTTTAATCAGTGATGTCGGCGCGCACAAAATTTGGGTGGCGCGCATGTATCCGGCGTTTAAACCGAACACCGTCATCATTTCAAATGGATTTGCTGCCATGGGAATTGCCGTGCCTGGCGCGATTGCGGCCAAGATGGTGCATCCCAATCGAAAAATCTTGGCGTTGGTTGGGGATGGGGGATTTCTGATGAATGTGCAGGAGCTTGAGACTGCGCAACGCTACGGTACTCCATTTGTTTCACTTATTTTGAATGATGGTGGGTATGGATTGATTGATTGGAAACAGGTTCGCCATGAAGTGAAGCCCTTTGGCGTCACCTTTGGAAATCCCGATTTTGTGAAGCTGGCGGAAGCATTCGGCGCAAAAGGATATCGTGTTGAAAAAGCGGGAGAGTTAAGGCCGATTCTGGAAGATGCGTTTAAGCAGCAGACGTGCGCAATCATTGATTGCCCGGTGGATTACCGGGAAAATTTGAAACTCACTGAAAAACTTGGTCAATTGGTGGTGACGTAATATGAAACAATCGATTCAAGCAAAACAATGGAAGCTTGTTCTCGGCGGAGAGCTGCGCGATTCTGAAAAAACGATTCCGGTTCGTTCTCCTTATGATGACCAAACGGTGGCAGAGATTTATCTTGCTTCCTTCGAAACGCTCAAACGTTCCGTCGACCTGGCTTGCGAAGGGTTCGAAAAAACAAGAAAGCTTGAAGCCTTCGAGCGTTCCGAAATTTTGCTCAAAATTCGGGATGGAATCGCAAAACGAAAAAAAGAATTTGCGGAATTGCTTTGCCTGGAAGCGGGCAAACCCATCAAAGACGCCACGCGTGAAATTGAGCGAAGCATGCTCACTTTTGAAGTGGCGGCGGAAGAAGCCAAACGGGTCGGCGGAGAGTTTCTTGATTTAAGCATTGCCCCGTTAGGCAAAGGACGCCATGGCATTTATCGTCCATTCCCAATCGGACCGATTCTTTGCATCACGCCGTTTAATTTTCCATTGAATCTTGTGGCGCACAAACTGGCCCCTGCGATTGCGGTCGGTTCAAGCTTCATTTTAAAGCCGGCCAGTCAAACTCCCCTTTGCGCTTTGAAGCTTGCGGAAGTGATCCTGGAAGCCGGCTATCCTCCTTTGGCGGTCAATGTGCTGCCCTGTGAAAGCAAGCACATCGAGCCGTTGATGCAGGATGAGCGGATTAAAATGCTGAGTTTTACCGGCAGTCCGGTTGTGGGTTGGAAACTGAAAGCCCAAGCGGGGAAGATGAAAGTGGCTCTGGAGTTGGGGGGCAATGCCGGTGTCATCATAGATGAAACCGCGGACATTACGCTTGCCGCTCAACGTTGCAGTGTCGGCGCCTTTTCGTATGCGGGACAAACATGCATTTCGGTTCAACGCATTTATGTGCACGAATCGGTGATGAGGCCATTTACCGATCAACTTTTAACCCACATCCGCAAAATTAAATCGGGAGATCCAATGGACGAATCGACCGATTTGGGACCGATGATTGATGAGAACGCAGCCAAACGTTCCGAAACTTGGATTGCCGAAGCGGTCAATCAAGGGGCGAAACTTTTAAATGGTGGGAAACGAAACGGGAAATTTATCGAGCCGACCGTGCTGATGGATGTGACACGTGACATGAAAGTGACATGTGAGGAAGTCTTCGCGCCGTTATTGACACTTTCTCCGTTCACCGATTTCCGTGAAGCCATTGAAGCGGTCAACGATTCCCGTTACGGCCTGCAAGCCGGCGTGTTCACGAACCGATTGGACCATGTGAACGAAGCATATTCCGAATTGGAAGTCGGCGGGGTGCTCATTAACGAAATTCCAACTTGGCGGATTGAATCGATGCCCTACGGCGGCATCAAAGATTCCGGCTTTGGTCGCGAGGGCGTCCGCTACGCCATGCAAGAAATGTCCGAAGGCAAACTTTTGGTTTTCTAACGAGGAAATTTGCGGTGGCGCGCAAAAGTAAAATCGTGGCATGAGAATTCCAGGCGCTCTCGGTTTTGTCGGAGTTACGGCTTTATCCTTAGCTTTGCCTGTCAATTCAGCAGTTGCGGATTCAAAACTTTTGGATCTCGTGATGACGAAGGGAACGCTCAATTTTGAAGATGAAGAATTCCATTGTCATGGACTTTCGTGGTTGTATCAAGGCTTTTACAATGCTCCCGCCGATTTTCGAGCGGAAACTCAAGGTGTGGCCGATGCTTGCGGAGCAGTTATTTGGAATTCATTAAATCCAAAGGATCCCAGAAAACTGCCGGAATCAGTGAGATTAACAACCGGAGAAATTGTTCCTGTTGAATCTGAAAAAGCGACGCGGGCAATGGCAAAAAAAATGCAGAGCGTTGTAGAATCTCATTCAGTTTTCCCGGCTGAAAAGTACTCAAGCTATCAAGTTTGGCTGGACCGGGAAGGAAAACATCTTTTGGTTCGAAAGCAAGCAGATCTTGAGCAGAGAGTCAAAAGAGAAGAATTTTTCAAATTGGCGGTAGCCTATCACCAGTTTGGCACGCGTGAGCCTGTTGCTGTTCATGTGGTTGGAGCATTCATCGGTTCAGACGGCGCGCTTTGGATAGCGGAGCCCGGCAACCACCAGAGGAAGTTAACCCAAGGGCGCTTTACGGAAAACAAAGGAACAATTTGGCTGAGCTATGAGATGATGGATTCGCAAGGGCGCAAGGGGATTGCTTTCTGGAATAATGTTTATGTTAACGAGGATTATCATGTTCTTACGCAGGATGTGTTTATACACCCCAAACAGTAATCCAGCTTATTCGAAGAGCGGGTTGCGGTCAAGGACCCGGTAGGTGAGCGCTTCGGCCAGATGCATTTCTTCAATCTTTTCACTCCCGGCCAAATCGGCAATCGTCCGCGCGATTTTCAGGATTTTCGAGTACCCGCGGGCGCTCCAATGAAACCGGTCAAAAGCGACTTTCAACAACATGCGACTCCCCGCCGGGATTTCGCAGAATCGTTCAAGCCCTTCCGGACCCATCGCGCTGTTCGTGCGCATGCAATCAGAGAAGCGCATTTCCTGAATGTTTCGCGCCGCTTCCACGCGCGATTTAATGTGAGCTGAACTTTCCGATTCGGCTTCATCATAAAGTGTTTCGATAGCGACGGGAGAAACTTCAACATGCAGATCGATTCGATCCCAAATCGGTCCTGAAATTCTTTTGCGATAATGCAGGCGTTCCCCCGGCGAGCAAATGCAAGGGTGTTTTAAATCTCCATGATATCCGCATGGACATGGATTCATTGCGGCCACCAAAAGGAAGTCCGAAGGATAAGTGATGGTCCCGCTTGCGCGCACAACAGTCACCTGTTTTTCTTCAAGCGGTTGGCGAAGCGCTTCAAGGATGTCTTTGTGAAACTGCGGCAGCTCGTCCATGAAAAGAACGCCGCGGTGTGCGAGTGTGAGCTCTCCGGGACGAATCGGGTTTCCTCCACCCACCATGCCTGCGAAACTGACTCCGCAATGAGGCGAACGAAACGGCCGATGATTGGTGAGGACTTTTTCATCCGGAGAAAGTCCACTGATGCTACGTACTTTTGAGATTTCAAGACACTCCTCAAAACCGGGAGTCGGCAGAATGCCGGGGAAACGGCTGGCCAGCATCGTTTTTCCCCCGCCCGGTGGACCGACCATGAGAAGATTGTGACCGCCTGCTGCCGCAATCTCAAAAGCGCGCTTTAATTGTTCCTGTCCTTTGACTTCTTTAAAGTCGTGCGGCCATTTTCCGTTCGGGTTCCATTCTATTTTTTGCCGGTAAGCAGGAGGCCATTCGTTTAAAACCGTGACTGCTTCTCGAAGTGAGCGGACCGGCCAAACGGTTAAATCTGAGAAAACCGCGGCTTCTTCCACATTCAAAACAGGCAGAATGATTTTTTTTAGACCCTCCTTGCGATGCAGCAAGGCTGCCATGGCTAAAACTCCTGGAATGGAACGAATGCTTCCATTCAGTCCAAGTTCGCCGATGATAAGAAACTCTGAGAGCGCTTCGGCGGGAACTTGAAAGCTTGCCGCCAAGATGCCAAGCGCCATGGCGAGATCAAAGCCGGACCCTTCCTTGCGCAGGTCGGCCGGGGCGAGGTTGATGGTGATGCGGCTGACCGGAAAATCGAAGCCCGAGTTGCGGATGGCGGAGCGCATGCGCTCTTTGGCTTCCTGGACGGTTGAGTCGGGGAGGCCCACGATGTCGCAGCGGGGGAGGCCGTTGGAAAGATCAACCTCGACTTGGACCACGGCCGGATCAAGCCCATTCAAGGCGCACGAAAACGCAGTATTCATCATGATTTTAAGCATAGCATAGGGAGCGCAAAAAAATGTCAAAAACGGTCGAAACGGTCCCAAAAATACTTGATGAGTTTGACTGTTTTTAAGATATGGTCGTCGCGAATCGGATAGCCCTCCTCGCTAAATCGAGCCGGACTTGCAATCCGGCTCGAAGACGTAAATCGGCGAGAGGTAGCATTACAACGCCGATTTACAGTCCGCTCGTCGGGTATCCGATTCGCTCCTCCTTGTCTGGCGAACAGTCAAATCTATGCCAAGCATTTTGAGGAGCGCGTTCTCAGAGGGAAGGGCTAAGCTTGCATGGAAGAGGCTAGCCCATGGAACGGCTTGGGGTGCTTCAAAAGTTTGAAAAGGAAATTCCGGGGGTTTTGGGGGCTGCGGTCGGTTCGCCGCATGAAACCCCGGTCAGTGTGCGCGGGGAAGAGCCGTTTCCCGCCGCAAGTTTAATCAAGGTTCCGATTCTCATCTATCTTTTAAGAGAAAAAGATCGCGGGAACCTCAAGCTCGACGAAACGATTCTCTTGGAAAGCAAAGATAAGGTCGGAGGCTCGGGGATTCTCTTTGAGCTTCATGACCGAATCCCATTCACTTTGCATGATTTGGCGGTTTTGATGATTGTGGTGAGTGACAACACCGCAACCAACCTGCTCATGGACCGCTTGGGTGCGGATAAGATTCAAACCATGATTGACTCCCTCGGACTTTCCAAAACATTGCTGCTGCGAAAAATGATGATTGCCGGAAACGCCCCTCCCGCCAATTATACCTCTCCACTTGACATGTTTGCGCTGCATAAAAAGCTTGTGCTTGGCGAGCTTCTTTCCCGTGAAAGCACCGATTTGGCGATTGGAATCTTGAGTCGTCAACAGTACAACGAAAAAATTCCGCTTCTGCTTCCCAAAGAGGTGAAAGTCGCGCATAAAACCGGAGAGATTTCAGGGGTACGGGATGATTGCGGCATTGTGCTGGCCGGAAACCGTCCGTATATTTTATGTTTGCTCACCAAAGAAGTGACCGATGAAGTGAAAACCGATCAAATTCTTGCCCGGCTTTCACTTGAAATGTACAACCGTTATAAACAGTGAGGAATGCTTTGGAACATTGCGTGATTTTCATCACTTGTCCCAATCTTGAGGAAGGCCGAGGACTGGCGCGGGGACTTGTGGAGGAGAAACTTGCAGCCTGCGTGAACGTTGTGCATAATCTCGAATCGATTTATTGGTGGCAGGGGAAAATCGAATCAAGCGCGGAGGTTTTGTTGATTGTGAAAACAAGCCAATCAAAATGGGAAGCGCTTCAACATTGGGTTAAAAGTCATCACAGCTACACGGTCCCTGAGATCATTGCGCTTCCGATTCTCGAAGGAAATCTCGCCTATCTCGCCTGGATTGGAGAAAGCGTATCCTAACCTGGATTGACGTCGCCGTCGTCCTGGCCTTGATCTTTTTCATCGCAAACGGAATGGCGCGCGGCATCATCATGGAATTTTTTGAGTTTCTCATTGTCACGTTCAATGTGGTGCTTTGTACGCATTTTTACGGCGCGTTGGAGGGACTGCTTCACTCACTCTTTGGAACCCCTTCCATGATCGCAGGCATTTTAAGTTTCTTTGTCTTTTATCTTATTTTTTCGTGCGCATTATGGATCATCGCGGGGAACTTGGAAGCCAAAGCGAACATCCCTCCTTCCTTTGGCGTGAATCGGATGGGTGGCGCTTTCTTCGGATTCATCAAAGGGGCGGTTGTGATTTGGTGGGGATTGTTTTTTTTAAGTTTGGTTCCGATGACGAAAGACTCCCGAGAGCTGTTGCACAACTCTCCGACCATCAACACCATTCAATCCATGACTCCAAGTATCGACAATTGTTTGGAATTCGGAGGCTCAGCGCGCGCCTATCGGGTTCTTCACCCTTGGCTCATGGAATCGGTGTATTAACTCCAACGACGAGACTGTCGATGAGGCGCGTTTCTCCAATCTGAACGCAAAGACCAAGGAACGCTTCATTTTCGATTCGTGAAAGGGTTTTTAGGGTTTGCGGGTCTGCAATTGCGATGTAATCGATTTTCACTTGCGGAATTTCGTTGATGGTTTTTTTCATCGAATCAATCACGCATTCGGGATTCCGTTCCCCTTTTTTGATCATTTCACTCCCCGTTTGCAGAGCTTTGTAAAGAAGCGCTGCTTGCCGTCGTTGGTCCGGGCTTAAATAAGCGTTGCGTGAGCTCATCGCCAACCCGTCCGGTTCACGCACAATCGGACAAGGTAAAACATTGACATCCAAGCTCAAATCTTTCGACATTTGACGTATGACGAGATATTGCTGATAATCTTTTTCTCCGAAGTAAGCGTTGGTCGGATTGATGATGTGAAATAATTTTAAAACCACTACCGCAACACCGCTGAAAAAATGTGGGCGCACTTTTCCATAAAGCGGTTCGGAGATTTTCTCGACATGGATTCGGGTTTGGAAATCAGGGGGAAACATGTCGCGCGCATCGGGATGAAACACAACATCCACGGCATAAGGCTTGAGGATTTCGAGATCTTTTTCGAGATTTTTAGGGTAGCGCGCGTAATCTTCGTGAGGCGCAAACTGTGCCGGATTCACGAAAATGCTGACAACAGTGATGTCGTTTTCCGCTTTTGCGCGTTTCACAAGGGAGAGATGGCCTGCATGGAGCGCCCCCATGGTCGGAACAAAACCGATGCGCTTGCCGGCAGAGAGCCAGGCGTTCGAACGCTTTTGCATTTCCTGTGAGTTGGTGATGATTTCCATAACTCTAAACCGGCAAGTCTAAAAGCTTTGTTCTTGGGAAGGAAATTTCCCGGATTTCACTTCTTCCACATAATTTCGGACCGCTTTTTCGGCAAGTTCTCCAAGGTCGGCAAATCGTTTCACAAACTTCGGGCGCAAATTGGGGTAGAGTCCCAACAAATCGTGCATGACAAGCACTTGTCCGTCGCATTTCGGACCTGCCCCTATTCCAATCACCGGAATGGACAGCGCTTTGGAAACTTCTTCGCCGAAAGCAGCCGGGACGCACTCAAGCACAAGGCTAAAACACCCTGCTTCTTCAAGCGCCTTCGCATCGGCCAATAGCCGGTCGGTTGCATCTTTTGATTTTCCCTGAATTTTGTAGCCGCCAATCGTGTGAATCGATTGCGGGGTCAATCCGATGTGTCCCATCACCGGAATCCCGGCCGACACAATCCTGCGCACAGCTCCCGCGATCACCTGGCCTCCTTCGATTTTAACCCCTTCCGCTTTCCCTTCTTGCACCAGTCGGCCGGCGTTTCTGACCGCTTCTTCTTCATTGATTTGATAGGTCATGAACGGCATGTCTGTGATGATAAGCGCATGCTGCGCCCCGCGCGCCACCGCTTGTGTGTGAACAATCATGTTTTCCAGTGTGACAGGCAGGGTGTTGGGGTGACCGAGCATCACCATGCCGAGGGAATCGCCGACCAAAAGAACCTCGACCCCTGCTTGATCAAGAATTTTCGCAAAGGTGTAGTCATAGACCGTGAGGACCGTAATCGGTTCGCGGTTGGTTTTTTTCTCTTTGAGTGTTGTGACGGTTATTTTGTTCATGAAGGGATTTTTGTCGGGTCTTTTAATCCTTTAACCCATGGGTCTTTGGGCCGGTCTCCGCGGCAAAGTGGAGATCCGGATGATAGAACTTCCAAGTTTAAAGGGGAATCCCCTGCGGGATCCTTACAAAAGAGAGGCCGTTGTTTACATTCCACCCGGCCATGAAAGAGGAAAAAGAGCCCTCCCGGTCATCATCGCGCTGGCCGGTTTTCTCGGGAAAAGTTCGAGCTTTTTAAACACCGACCCGTTTGGCAAAAACTTGATTGAGCAAGCGGATGCCCTTATCACCAAAGGAATTCCTCCGTTCATTCTTGCCATTCCGGATGGATTCACCCGATACGGCGGGAGTCAATATCGTAACTCATCCGCCACCGGACGGTATGAAGACATGGTGGTCAAAGATTTTGTTGTTTGGATTCAAAAAACGTATCCTGTGACAAGAAAATTCGGATTGATGGGAAAATCAAGCGGCGGTTATGGCGCGCTCATGCTTGGGATGAAACATCCGGAAATTTTTTCGGCGATTGCGTGCCATAGCGGTGATTTGTATTTCCAGTGGTGTTATCTGCGGGAGTTTCCGCAGGCTGCCGCAGTGCTTGCGCGGTATGGTTCGGTTCAGAAATTTTTAGCTCTCATTTGGAAGAAAAAGAAACCTTCTTCGGGAGACATCACGGCATTGAATGCGGCGGCGATGTCGGCGTGCTACAGTCCGAATCCAAAAAGCAAGTTGGGATTTGACCTTCCTTTTGATTTGCAAACCGCACAATTGCGAGAGGATATTTGGAAGAAATGGTTGACCCATGATCCGGTTTCAATGATTTCAAAGCACGCCGGCGCTTTGCGCAAAATGAACTTGCTTTATTTGGATTGCGGCAATCAAGACGAATATTTTCTTCATTTTGGCGCGCGTATTTTTACCGAGAAACTGAAAGCCTTGCGAATCGCCCACGTTTACGAAGAATTTCCCGATGGCCACCGCAACACCGCTTACCGCTATTCCGAGTCGCTCCCGCGCCTAGCTAAAGCGCTCAGATCTTGAGTTTTTGGGGGAGGGTGGAGAGGAGTTCGTAGCCGTTGTCGGTCACAAGCACATCGTCTTCTAAGCGCATGCCGAATTTTCCGGGGAGATAAATCCCCGGTTCCACGGTAATCACCATTCCGGGTTCCAACACTTGCTCGCTTGCGCGACGCACAGAAGGCCCTTCATGGACTTCCAAGCCGATTCCATGTCCGAGTCCATGTGTAAAAAATTCGGCATAACCCGCTTCTTGGATCACTTTGCGCGCTGCAGCATCCACTTCTTTCCCGATTGCTCCCGGCTTCACAGCTTTGTAAGCCGCTTCTTGCGCTTTTTGAAGGGTGTCGTACACTTTTTTCTTTTCGTCATTCGGCTCGCCGAGGCAAACGGTGCGCGTGATGTCGGAATGATATCCTTGCACCACTGCGCCCATGTCAATGACCACGGCGTCCCCTTTTTGGATGCGCCGATCGGTCGGGCGACCGTGCGGCATTGCAGAGCGCTCTCCTGAAGCTACTATCGATTCAAAAGCTTCTTTGCATCCGTGCTTGCTCAAATAATCGACAATGCGATGGGCCACCTGGCTTTCCTGCACTTCCGGTTCGATCGATTCAATCGCTTTTTGACACGCTTTTTCCGCAAGGGCAATCGATTCGCGAAGGAGTTGGATTTCTTCCGGCGATTTTTTGATGCGCAGGCTTTCAAGCCATCCGGTGGTGGAAACAAGAATGAGGCTGCCGGTGTTCTCTTCGATTTTCCGCGCTTCAAGCAAGGTCATTTTATGCGCTTCAATTCCCAAACGCTTGAACTTGAGTTGATTCAACGTGGAGGAAAGTTCTTTGGGCAATCCGTCTTGATAGTCGGTGATGTGGATGCGCTCAACGGTTGCGGGACATTCCTGTCCAGCTTGTTCGGTGTAACGACCGTCAACCAGAATCAGGCAGCGTTCCGGCGTGACAATCACCCAACTGGTTGAGCCGGAGAAACCGGTGAGGTAGCGTTTATTTTCAGGGCAAGTGATTAACAGTCCATCGATGTTTTCTTTGGAGAGTCTTTCTTGAATCGCTTTTAAGCGCTGATTGGTGAGGGTCAGCATTTTCGCCCCGCGTTTTTAAGCTGCATGACTTCATGAGCTGAAAGCGGACGTGATTTTCCTTTGGGAAGATCGCCGAGTGCAAGTGGACCGATTCTGGTTCTGCACAGAGATATGGCAGGATGTCCGACCGCTTTCATCATGCGACGAATTTCTCGCTTTCGACCTTCATACAATTTGATTTCAAGCGCGCACTTTGTTTTCCCTTCGAGAATTTTTGTGATTCGAACCTCGCACGGCGCGGTTTTTCCATCTTCAAGCAAAATGCCTCCTTCAAGTTTTTTAAGTGTTTCTTTGGATGGAATTCCTTTGACCAGAACCGCATAAATTTTTTCGACATGAAATTTCGGGTGGGTTAAGCGATAGGCCAATTCTCCGTCATTCGTAAGAATCATCAGTCCTTCGGAATTTTGATCCAGCCGTCCGACCGGATAAACCCTTCCTGAAGTTTTGACTAAATCAAGAACCGTTTTCCGCTTAAACGGATCGGTGACGGTTGAAAGAAACCCGGCCGGTTTGTGGAGCGCAAAATAATAATAGGAAGAAGTGCTGATTGATTTTCCGTTGATCGTGATCTGATCTTTTTGCGGGTCAATGGAACTGCCCAGCAGCGCTTGCTTGCCGTTGACTTTCACGGCCCCGGTTTCGATGAGGACTTCCGCTTTCCGGCGGCTTGCGATTCCCGCCTGCGCAAGGAACTTCTGTAGTCGCATCAGTAGAAAAGGGAAGCAAGTTGGTAGAGTTTCGGATCAACTTTTCGGGGAGAGTTTCGGATGACTTCTTCCAGTGAAACCGTGTCGATCGCATTTCCATGCAGTCCCACCATCACGCCGGATTGATTTTTTAAAAGAGACTCAACCGCCGCAACTCCAAGCCGCGTTCCAAGGATGCGATCGGTCAGGGTAGGGGAACCGCCGCGCTGAATGTGGCCAAGCACGGTCACGCGCGTTTCATAGCCGGTCCGCTTTTCAAGTTCTCTTGAAACCGCATCTCCAATTCCCCGTTTCTCGAGCCGCTCATGGCCGAACGCATCTTTTGAGCCTTTTGCTTCAGCTTGGATTTCGGGAACGTTCGCCGCTTCTGAAACAACCAGGATGCTGAAATCTTTGCCAAGTTCGTGGCGGCGTTTGAGTTGCCCGGCAACTTTTTCGATGGATACTTCGATTTCAGGAATCAGGATCCAGTCGGCTCCGCCCGCCATTCCCCCAATAAGCGCCACCCAACCTGCTGTTCTCCCCATCACTTCAAGCACCATCACGCGGTGGTGCGAGCGAGCGGTGGTGCGGAGTTTGTCGCAGGCATCCATCACAATGCTGACTGCAGAATCAAAGCCGATGCAAAAATCGGTTCCGTACACATCATTGTCCATCGTTTTTGGAATTCCCACCACTTTGATTCCGCGTTTGTGCAGTTCGAGCGCAACACTCAAGGTGTCGTCTCCGCCAATCACAACGAGTGAGTCAATTTTATTTTTCCGAAGATTTTCAAGCACTTTGTCATAGCCCTGTTCGACTTTCGCCGGATTGGTGCGAGAGGTGCCAAGTCTTGTTCCCCCTGCCGAAAGAATCCCCGAGGTGCGGCTGACATCAATTGGCTCGGCATCGTTGTCAATCAAGCCAAGCCAGCCGTTTTTAATCCCAATCACCGTGTGTTTGTCTTGTGCCGCGCGACGCACCACCGCGCGAATCGCGGCATTCAAGCCCGCGCAGTCCCCTCCCCCAGTCAGCACTCCGATGTTCATGGTTTCCTCCTAGTTAACATTTTAGAAATGGGGTCGGGTACATTTTCCAATTTGTTAACATGGTTCGTTTACATCTTGTTAAATGTACCCGACCCTGTTAACAAGTTGTTAAAAGGTGTAGTCCATGCCGGTTAGGTATTGCAGCATGTTAAAATCATTCCCACTTGTTGTTTCAATGTGGTTCAGGCTTCGAAATTCAAGAAAGAGATTGGTCTTCGGATCAAGCGCGTAATCGGTCCGGACTGTTTCACCCGAATTTCGCAGCGCATAATTGGGTGCGGCGATTGGGGCTGCCAAAAGCCGTCCATCGGTTTGCGCCAAATGAAACAGGGCCACTACTTTCCATTTTTCCCAGAATTGATAGGTGAATCCGGCATGCCCGAGCCATCCGGTGAAATCAATGTTGTTGGCATCCCCACTGTAGCGTTTGGCGCGTCCCCCCGAAGCGGCCAATTCAAATGCAAGCGGACTGCTGAGGTCATAATGCAACTTGACGCGATAATCGAGGGTTCTTCCGGCCGGCAATGTTTGTCCACGCCCTCCCGTTGCGGTGAAAAGAGGCTCGTAGAACCCGATCGATTGGATGTCGGCCGCATTGTCAAATGAAGTGAGTTCGGTCGGAATTTTTTGGGCAAGCACGCGGTAACTTGCGGTGATTTTTCCGCGCGGAATCGTCCAGTTCAATTCCCCTTTCATGCCGGATCGGTTTTGTGGATATTCTTGCGCGTTTTGCAAGGTGTAATACCCTTGAAATTCAACCGGAAACGGCCACTGTCCCCAAGGAAATGTGGCGGTCGAGAATCCGGCGGGGAGCGCCAAAGGGAGAATGAACGGAGAATATTTCGGATCGATGCTTAGGTAGTCAAGCTTCCAGTTCATTTGTTTGGTGAGCTCTCCACCCAAGGCGATGTCGTACAATTCTCCACCTGCATTGTTGGATGAATTGGTGTTCGGTTTGTAATCGCTGCTTGCATAAGCAATCTGAAAAGTGTAAGGATGGTCTTTGTAAGTGCGGTTGACGGCCAGATCAATTCCGTAAACTTTTTCCCGCTGCGGCCCGACACTTAACGGAGCCAAGCTGTTTGGATCCAGCCAGCCCGCGCCACCGTTAATGGGAGAAGTCACCGACCCGGCGGTCCCGGGAGCAAAGGTGTTCGCGTCGTTTTGAGTGGACATCCAATGCGCGTTCACCGAAACTCCAAGGAGTTCGATGCCGAAGTTGCCGCCGTAAAGTTCGGTTCGCCAAGGAGAGCCTTGTCCGATTTTACCGACAAAAAGTTCGGAGTACGCTTTTGAAACGAAAAAATAAGGCTTCATGTCGGCTTCCAATCGTCCGCCGAGATTGGGGAGAAAATCGGGTCCTTCTTCACTGAAATTCGGAACTCCGGCGTAGAGGTACGACGGAGAATGCTGCAAATAAAAACTTCCAAGCTCTCCACGGAGCGTGTCGTCTTTTTGCGCGAAAATCTGATCGACTTCCGCTTTTAAATTGTTGTTGACACTGTAACCTTCAAAAGGATTGTTTAAAAATGGGGGAGGATATCCGGGCGTAATTCGGTTGAGGGTGTCTCCCGCCGCGGCGTAAGCTGCAATGCGTCCTCCTCCTTTCCAGTCATCATCTAATTTTCCGCTGACATCCAGGAATGCCGCGCTTTCGGTCCCTTCGCCGGCATGCACCGGAAGGAGCGCGTAAGGGCGATCCGGCATTTCATCGGCAAACAAGGTGCTCTGGCTTGTGCCGTTTCCAAGATTGCCGGAAATTCCTGTGATGAGATCGCGGTTGCTGAATTTGCCGTGAACTTGGATGCTTTCCGCTTTGTCCACGCGCGATTCAAGATTGGACGCGCCGGTTTCAAGATGAGAAAGCTCGATGCCGAGTGAGTCAATTTCGTCTTGATAATCGGCAAGCGTTTCTTTCAACTTATCCAGTTCTTGCGGCGGAATTTCGGGGCGCGCTTTTTGCAAATAGGCAAGGACGCGCGCGAGGACCACTGCAGTTTCATAGCGCGTTGCGGGACGGTTGCCGCCGAAGACATCGTGCGAAAATCCGCTCACAAATCCTTTTTCGGCCAACACCAAAACCGCGTTTTTCGCCCAATGGTTGGACGGAATGTCCGAAAATGGGGACGCATAGGCAAGTGCATACGTGAAAAGGAGAGGAATAAGAAAAAGTATTAATTTCAAATTTTTGCTTATCCAAAGCAGCAAAAATCTGAAATCGCTAGATGGAGTCTTCGGGAGGTTTCGCATCGATAATGATCTCGCAGGGGAGTCGGCGCAGCAGTGTTTCTGTGGTTCGGCCAATCACGTTCTCGACACCGCCGAGTTTGGGGAAAAGACCGAGTACGATCAATTCAATGTTTTCTTTCTGGACGATTTCCACCAATTTTTCAGCAGCGTGGCGCGCGCGTTCCAAACGCGTCACACTGGTCAGATTGTGCGTTTCCACAATTCCTTTGCCTTGTTGAAGAACATTCAAGGCCGCCTCTTCTTGTTCGGGCAAAATCGCTCCCAACGGCAAACTCAGCGGAACCTCCACAATGTTCACAAGTTGAATCGTGGCATGTTGTTCTTGCCCCAGGCGGCAAGCCAGCTCGATTCCACGCTCCGAATATTCGGTGCCGATGGTTGGCACCAAAATTACTTTAATTTGATCAACCGCCACGCGGACTTTGGCCGCCACAAATGAGACCGCTTTGGGTGGATGAAGCATCCACCACAGCAAACTACTCATGGCCACCGTGAAGACAGTGGCGATCGAAACACCGAGAGGATGAATGTGCGGAGTTATCATGGATCTTGAAGCGGATATTTCCGCCGCTGGCGAATGCGTAGAAGTCCGTAGATCACCAAAGCTGCGCCTAACAGCAGCCCGGGGCCGATGCGATGCTCAATCAGATTTCGCGCCAGCACAATGAGCCCAAGGGTCAAAAGCGTGGATCCCATCAAGAGCAAATAGTAGTGAAACCAAGCTTTGCGCTTCATGGAAATGAAACTTGCGTTCCGCCTTCAAAAATCCTTTTTAAAGAACAGTTATGGGAAGATGGGGCCGGAGTAGGGGAAGAATTGTGGGCCATTGGCGATTCCGGTGATTTGACTCACATTGTTGCTTCCCTGGTTTGCCACCCACACATTTCCTGACGCATCAACGCCAATGCCATTAGGGTTGGTTCCCACTGAAAAGGATCCCAATTTCGTTCCCGAAGAAGAAAGCTCTGTCACAGTGGTGGTGAGGTAATTTGTCAACCATGCGTTTCCGGAAGCGTCAAGGCTAATGTAATTTGTGGCGGTCGTTCCGGTCAAAAAGGTTCCGATGTTTGTTCCGGAAGAAGAAAGCTTCGTTACACTGCTGCTGTTAAAATTCGCTGTCAACACATTTCCGCTCGAGTCAATTGCGAGGTTTTGCGGTGCGGTTGCCGTTGAAAATGTTCCCAAGGCCCCTCCGGAGGAAGAAAGCTTTGTCACATTGGCGCTGCCGCTGTTTGCAACCCATGCGTTTCCGGAGCCATCAATGGCAACCCCAACAGGACTGCTTCCCACCGTAAAGGTTCCCAAAGTCGCTCCGGAGGAAGAAATCTTTGTCACAGTCGTGATATTGTGATTTACCACCCACACATTTCCGCCAGCATCAATGGCAATGCCCCAAGGGCCATTTCCCCCTGCTGTAAAGGTTCCCAAGTTCGTTCCGGAAGAAGAAATCTCCGTCACATTGCCGGCGAGAAGATTTGCCGTCCACACATTTCCGGAAGCGTCAATCGCAATACCGTATGGACCGTTTCCCACGGTAAATGTTCCTAAGGTTGTTCCGGAAGAAGAAAACTTTGTCGCCGAGGTGGTATTGCTATTTCCTTCCCACACATTGCCGGAAGCATCAATCGCGATCCCTTGTGGACCGCTTCCCGCTGAAAAAGTGTTGGTGGTTACAGGGAGTGAATTGTTAAACGTGAATCCGCCTGGGATGGTTGAGGATGGCATCGAGAATCCGGTTGATGCGGCAAGTGGGAATGCCACATTGTAAATATTGGTTTGATTGCTCGACGTGTTGAGCGTGTTATACATCGCTTGCATCATGCTGGATGCAGCAGTGGAACCATTTGCGGCTGCGTTGAAATAGCTGCTGCATGATCCGCTTGTCTCTACACAGCTTGCTAATGCGTTCGCCAGCGTGTTGAGCGCATTGGTGGTCGTCGTGCCAAGGCCACTGTTCAACGAAGCGCTCGCTGTCACAAGGCTGTTGTAGCGCGCGATCACATTGCTTGCTCCTGCATTGTTGGCCGGCGCATTGATGCCGCCGCTTGAAGTCATCAATCCAAAATTAAAGAGTGTGGTTCCCGCTGCCGCGGTGGTTAACTCGTTGATCGTTACGTTTGAAGAAGTTGCGGAAGTTCCGGCAGCAACCAGCGCCATGAGCTGGATCTGGCTGTTGGTTCCGCTCCCAGCATTGCCATTCGTGACCAAGATGTAATATAATCCGCTGGACAGATTTCCGGGAACTGAGAATGTTCCGTTACTGGTCGTCACTGCAGAACCAATCGGTGATGAATTGCCTGCTTGAAAAAGTTGAACCGTGGCATTTTTGACTGGCGACAGTCCGCCCATGACTGTTCCGGAAATACCACTGACCGACCCGCCTCCATTGGATGGCGTGGTCACGCCAGCTGCAGATGAAGAGCCTTTACAGGATGAAAAAAGAAATGCGCTGAAAACCAAGAGTAGACTGATAGGAAATAACGATTGTTTCACAAGAACTATTCGACGAGGCCCTTGCGCATGGCGTAAGCCACGGCTTGGGCGCGGTCGTTCACTTCGAGTTTCCTGAAAATCGAACGGAGGTGCGCCTTCACCGTGGTTTCGCTGATGAGGAGGGTGTCGGCGATTTGCTTGTTGGATCTTCCGTTCGAAACATATTTCAAAACTTCCAATTCTCGATCCGAAATTTCGCGCAACGGTGTTTTGGTTTGGCTGTGCGGCGGTTCGGTGGCCAAATGCGCAAATTCTTTCAACACTTTTTTCGCAAGGCTTGGCTGAATGAGCGATTCACCCGAATGGACCACGCGGATGGCGCGCACCAACTCTTCTTTGGAGATATCCTTTAAGACATATCCGCTTGCGCCGGCTTTGATGGCTTCGAAAATGTATTCGTCTTCATTGTACATGGAAAGAAAGATGACTTCGACTTTGGGGCATTCTTCTTTGATGCGCTTGGTGGCGTCAATGCCGCTGTCTTCCGAAAGACGAACATCCATGAGCACGATTTCTGGATTGTTCTTCTTGACCAGGGCGATGGCATCTTCGGCGTTTGCGGCTTGACCCACCACTTCGATATCCGGTTCAAGCTCGAGCATTTTCGCAAAGCCTTCGCGGACAAGGGTGTGGTCATCCACCAGAAGCACTCTGATTTTTTCCCCAACCATGGTCATTAATTTGAGTATTCGCACAAAGGGGACGGTCCCCTTCACTACAGCGGAATTTCTATGGAGATGAGGCTTCCTTTTCCGTTTCGCGAGCCAACCGCAAAGGTTCCCCCCAACAACTCAACCCGTTCTTTCATCCCGATGATGCCGACCCCTTCTCCACTTGGCGCCGGACTTGATTTGATTTTTTTCATTCCCGCTCCGTTGTCATGAATCGACAAATGGAGTTTCCCTTTGACGGCTTTGAGATCCAGGCGCACGCGGGTGGCTTTGGCGTGTTTTCGCACATTGGTGAGCGCTTCCTGAACCACGCGGTACAGCGTTGTTTCGATTGCGGAGGGGAGTTTTTCGGGTGGAAGTTTTGCGGAAAGCGAGGCGCGAATCCGGGTCTCTTTTTCGAATTTCTTAAGGTAATGTTCCAAGGTGGGGACCAGTCCCAAATCATCCAAGGTGGATGGACGCAGGTTGAAGATGATTTGGCGCACTTCTTTGATGCTGTCTTGGATCAGCGTTTTCAATTCTTTTAATTCACGCTGGGCCGTTTTTGATTGTTTAGGGACAAGTCCTTCGCACATCTGCACGCGCGTGAGCGCGCCGACAAGGGACTGCGCGATAGAATCGTGGATTTCAGCGGAGACGCGTTTCCTTTCTTCTTCTTGGGCGAGAATCACTTTGGAAAGGAGTTTTTCGATTTGCTCTTTGCTTTCTTTGAGGTCGTGGTAAAGGGTTGCGCGTTCAATCGCGATTTTCACCCCGCCGCTCAGCGTGTCCAAAAATCCGAGATCATTTCCGGAAATTTCTGCGGTTTCCGGAAAAATGAGAGCGGCAAACGCTGCAGGAGCCTCGGTCAAGCCGAGCGGAACCAAAATGACATGGTTTACTCCGGAAACATTTTGGTGGTGCATCGGTTTGCCGCTTTGTGTCACCAGGTGAAGAAGCGTTTTCCAGTTGCGCAAAAGAGATGAAGCCGGTTTGCCGTGCACGGCGGCCGGAACATATCCATTGTCTTTTTTGGAGAAACAAACACCGCTTTGTGCATTCACGAAAACCGCCATGTGCCTCAGCACAAATTCCAAAATGGCTGGAAGCGAAACGGCGGAACTCATCACTTTCCCGGCTTCATAAAGCGCGTTTAACTCTTTGATTTTCGAATGGAGTTCTTTAACCAGTCCGCGTCCGCGCGCTTCGCTTGCTTCTTTTTCTTCGACCAGTCCCCACACAAATTGGGTGCTGAAGCCGTGCAGCACTTCAAGAGAGGGATTGATGGTTTTCACTTTTTCAATATCAAGAGCGCGCGGTTCGGTTTCAATCAACAGATCGAGGTTGGGGAGTTTGCAAAGCGCATATGCGTCGTCATTCACCGGAATTTTAAGCTCTTTGGCCAGTTTTGCCGCAGGACTTTGCGCATCATCTGTGGCCAGCCCCAAAATTTTCACTTTTGAATTGCCAAGGAGGGTTTGCAAAATTCCAAGCGCGCGATCTCCTTCTCCCACAACGGCCACATGCGTGGTGGTCGTTCCCGCTTTTGCCCCTTGCGTTCCCGGCATCGGGGTTCGATGCAGGGTGTGTTGGACCGCTTCAATCAACCGAAGCGCGTTGAACGGTTTGGTGACATAATCTGAAACGCCCAGTTCCAATCCGCGTCGGCGATCTTCGGTCCTGCCAAACGCCGTGAGCACAATCACCGGAATGTTTGCGGTTCGCGGATTTCGTTTCAATCGCTCAAGCACGTCCCAACCATCCATGTTCGGCATCAAAATGTCGAGGATGATTAAATCGGGCTTTTCGCGGGTTACTTTTTCGAGGGCTTCTTTGCCGTCAAAGGCGCCGAGGGTTTTGTATCCTTCAAATTCAAGATTGACTTGAATCAGCTTCACAATGTGCGGGCTGTCATCGACCACAAGCACCAATTGAGAATTGTCCATGGACTCCTTTAGTCTGCCGCCCCGATGAGGCCCCCCAAGGCGAACAACGCGGGGAAAAGATCTTCCCACACTTGATCTTCGGCGCATGACACGCCGAGATATCCTCCGGCGGTTTGATGCAAAGCCAAATTAAATGAAGGGCCGCGAAGCGCTATCGCAGAGAGCGCCCCTTTGCCGAACGGACCGAATCTGGATGCAAGCTTTGGAAAAATTTTGACGAGAACGTCAAACGTGCGTGTTTGAGTTCCCTCTTGAAAGGCTTGCGAAGAGATTTTGCCGGTTGCATCCAAAAAGACAATTCCTTCGACATTTTTTTTCGCAAGCAACTGCGTTTGAATTGTTTTCTCGGCGTTTTTCTCGCTTTCTGGAGAATGTTCCGGAACAATCGTTTCAAAATTGGCGGCCACACCAAGATAAAATCCGGGCGCATGGAACAATTCGACTGAAAAGTTTTTGCTTGCAAGCGTGAGACTCGTGAATGAAGTTTGCGCTCCCGCCGCGATTTGGCGGGCGGTGTCGAAACATTCACCCCCGAACGAGGCGAGCACTTCACCGGTTTCTTCATCAAGTGTCGAGGCGACCACCAGGCCGTCCTCGCTTAGAATCG